>SXGQ01349451.1_pt1 | contig 11418 bp, 10 predicted proteins | sample 3178371 | NCBI WGS metagenome assembly SXGQ01 (sample SAMN11356859, study PRJNA531348) | freshwater metagenome | isolation source: freshwater sample F1-20 | place: China: Fuxian Lake, Yuxi | collected 2017-12-25 | reverse complement strand
GTACAGGCCAATAACGGTTGCACCCAGGAGTAAAAAAGTAAGTAGTGAGAGTGAATCCATAAGTGTATTCTTAGCACTCTTATGGCAAAAATTCTAATGCTGACTAACTCCCTTGGGGCAAGTGCTGATGTATTGCCTGCCCTTGGTTTGCTTCAGCATGATGTTCGCATCTTGCCAGCTGAGGTCTCAGTATTAATTGACGCGCCAATTGTGGATTGTATTTTTGTCGATGCTAGGCGTGATCTGCCAAATACCAAGGCCTTTACTAAGTTAATTACCACCACAGGTGTGTCAACACCGATTGTAGTTATTACCACTGAAGGCGGCCTATCTGCCATAAACTCGGATTGGCAGATTGCCGATGTTATGTTAGATACGGCAGGACCTGCCGAAGTTGATGCTCGAATTAGAATTGTGATTGGCAAAGACGCGCTGACTCAATTAGCAAAAAATCCATCTTTAAAAGAGATCAGAAGTGGTGAGGTGGCAATTGATGAGGATTCATATACTGCCAAGATAAAGGGGCGAACCCTTGATCTAACCTTTAAAGAGTTTGAACTATTAAAGTATTTAGCTCAACATCCAGGAAGGGTATTTTCTAGATCTCAATTACTACAGGAGATATGGGGTTATGATTACTTTGGTGGCACAAGAACAGTTGATGTTCATATTAGACGGCTTCGTTCAAAGCTAGGACCAGAGTTTGAATCAGTAATTGATACGGTGCGCAATGTTGGCTATCGCTTTAGTCAAAATGGTTCGCAAACTCCAGTTGATGTAATCTAACTTAAGCCAGTTAAATTACCCCTTGCTACATCTACCAGAACTTACCAATACCCAACAAGAAGCGGTCTTAAAGTTAATTGCAGATACAACCGCCTTTGATAACACACCCCCTATTGCAGAGCACATCCTGCTACATCTTCGCCATGGTGGGGATAAGGCAGATTCTCACCTATTAGTAGAGCAAGAAAATCAAGTAATTGGATACGCCCACCTAGATCAAACCGATTTAGTTGCTGGCCCTTCAGTTGAGTTGGTAGTTAATCCAAAGTTTCGAGGCGCAGGAGTTGGCAAACAATTATTAGCTAAAGCAATTGAGATTTGCGGCAAAGAGTTGCGGCTTTGGGTGCATGGGGATCAGCCAGCTGCAAACGCACTTGCAACCTCCTTTGGCTTTGAAAAGATTAGAACAGTTTTGCAGATGAGCAAACCACTTACCGATATCCAGCAATTACCAAAAGTAAGTAAAAAAGAGGTTGATCAAGATGTTGCAATTCGCAATTTTTTACCTGGCATCGATAGTGATTCATGGTTATTGCTTAACAATAAAGTGTTTAAAGAGCATCCTGAGCAGAGCAATTGGAAATTATCTGATTTAAATATCAGGATTAATGAAGAGTGGTTTGATGAGCAGGGCTTCTTTTTAGCTGAAGTTGACAACAAAATAATTGGCTCAACCTGGACCAAGATTCATGGCTCTCAAACTCACCTACATGAAGGGGAGGTAGATACCCATGCTCACCCAGCAATAGGTGAGATCTATATAACCGCAGTAGATAAAGAGTATTCAGGCCGTGGTATTGGCAAGGTCTTAACAATTACCGCACTTAATTACTTAAAGTATCAAGGGTTAAGTGATGCGATGCTATATGTTGATTTTGATAATAAGACGGCATTAAATCTCTATCAAAGCCTAGGGTTTACCCAATCTGGTATGGATATTTTATATAAGTTAAAATCTTAATGAGCTCTTAATAATCTTCACCAAAAGTAATTAGAGTTTCGATATAACTACTGCCAGTAATCCCTAGATTTTGAGCATCAGGGGGTGCGGTAACTGGTTCAAAACAAATACCTTCATCATCTTGGGAGTAGATCATCAAATATGGTGAATCAAACTCCATACTCAATCTGGCTGCCCCTGGCCAGATTATCTCTGGTGTGCCAATGACTTCCGTAAAGGTGTCATCCCAAGGTGCAGGTGTGGGTGAAATTAATTGCCCAGTTGGCAGATAATCATCTCCTCGCTCAAACATTTTCTTTGCTTTGAAAATAATTTCCGCGCTACTTCCCTTACCAATTTCTCTTGGAAACCAGGGATGAAAACCAAGTGTTACCGGCAGATCACAACCTGCTGCTTCATAATCTAATGACCATCTGAGTGCATCCTCTAAGATTTCAAATTTTTGTGTAACAGATGCGCCATTAAATGGTGGTGGCAGCTCTAAGTATTGAGTGCCATTTCCAATATCCTCCCAAGAAGATGAGGCACCAAAACCAATTAAGGCATGTGGTGGATCAACATTATTTGGTAGTTGAAACCCTTCACCCTTTGAATTTCTTATAACACCATCTCTTATTCGCCCAGCAAAGGGAGCCATCGCAAACCAACCCCAGGTGTAACTTTGTCCTCTAAAAGGTAGGGCAAACTCCATATCTCGCCATTGCACTGAGGCCAGGCGTGCTCCCTGATCCAAATCAACCAAAATCGATATTTGATCTCCTGACATTGCATACATGAAGGAAGTGTAGCAAATAACGCTCGATCTACCCTCGAATAATATTTATCCTCATTAGATGATTACAGTTGACACAATTATAATTTGTCTATGAAGATAAATGAATTTTTGCCGTTTAATGTAATTGGACGTGCGCTAAAGATTATACATATAAATTACCTTATGAAAGCGAAAGTAAGTGTATATGATATTTTTTGTTCAATTCTAAGAAATAACTATATACAAAAAGGTGATTTTGTTCTAAGTAATTATGGAGTTTGGTTGAAAAATAATTTTGATGATAGAACATTTATCTTAGCTTTAGTTGGTTACAGAAATGGTTTAGATAAAATTTTACTCAAAATAAAAGTTCCGACAATTTTCATCGATATCGGAGCTAATCAAGGGATTTTTTCCCTGATAGCAGCTAAAAATCCCCATATAATAGAGATTCATTCGTTTGAACCAAATACTTTAATATTTGAAAAATTGCACGAAAATGTGATCTTCAATCAAATATTTAATGTTAAACTACACAGAGTAGCAATATCAAAAATTTACGGTAGAGTATCCTTCTCAGCTCCAAATAACCATAGCGGATTAGGCAAAATCTCTAGTAAAAAAACCGCTCATGTTGTAAAGTCTGTTAATAAAAAGTACTTAAACAATATATTTAAGAATAATACTTATGAAGTATTTATCAAGATTGACGTAGAAGGTTTGGAATTTGAAGTACTATGCGAATTATTAGATTCGCGATTAAATCTAAATATAAGAAATATATATTTAGAATTTAACCCAAAGTATAAAGACAAATTTATAATTTTAAAAAAATTATTAAATCAAAATGGTTTTAGTGAGAAATTTAGAACAACCCACAAAGATTACTACGATTCACTTTATTCTCGTCCATAATATCCCTCTTAGTCGAGTTCATTTTTTTTTGGTGGTTTGGCGCCAGTTCTTGAAACAGTAATTGATGCTGCTTTGGCTGCTCTATTTAATGTTTTGAGCAGCACTTCGCCACTTAAATCGGCTAAACTATTAGTCAGTATGGATTCAACTAGAATTGCTCCTACTGTATCGCCAGCGCCAACAGTGTCTGCTACTTGGACTTTTATTGCGTTTGCTTGTTGATAATCGTCCCTCCTGTATCCGGATAGGCCTTGTTCACCTAAAGTCACTACCAGCAACTCTGGCCCTTTCATGAGCCAGTTTTTCACTACTTCGACTATGGGAACGCCAGGATATAACCAATAGATATCATCCTCACTCACCTTTACGGCTGATGATATTGCCACCCATCTTTCTACCTGCTTTACATACTCAGCACGATCACTAATTACCGCCGGTCTTATATTTGGATCAAATACAATCGGTGAAACTTTTCTTACCTTTTCCGCCCATTCAAATAAAACACTAGCTGCAGGCTCGATAGCAGTGACTAATGTGCCGATATGTAACAAAGATGGCTTATTTATATTAGGATCTGGTAGCCAGGAGGTAGAGAAATCAAAGGTGGCAGTTCCATCAATAACAAACTCATATGAGGCCCCGCCTGCTTTATTTAATGAAACAATGGCTAAACAGGTTGGCTTATCTGAAAACTTAACAAAATCAAGTAGCACGCCATCTTTATGTAATTGCTTTAATGCCATCTGGCCATACTTATCAGTTGAGATGCCATCGATAAATTGGGCATCAATGCCAAGCTTTGCTAATGCTTTAGCGGTGTTTGCAGGCCCACCACCAACTACTGCCTTGCGCTCTGTGCCATCTGGAATTAAATCAATTAAAACCTCACCACATACCCAAACCTGATTACTCAAAGTAATTCACCCTTGCGAGCTAAAAATTCAGTCAACACCTCAACGCCAAGTAAATGATCTTCTACATGTGGTAAACCACTTATAAGTAATGCCCCAACAAATCCTTTATCCCTTGTAATCAACGGCAATCCACCACCGTGGATAGCATGGGTTTCATCTAATAAGTTGTTTTCTTTATGCCAATCAACCCCACGCTCCTGCGCACTTACTCTTTCATACAATGTTGAGTGGTGCTTAAGCATCACAACTCTTGCTTTACGAGCGATCCACCAATCATTCTCTGGTTTACTCCCTGGGAGGGAGGCGTGATAAACAATCCAATCACCGATCCTTACTTCAATAGCAATAGGTAAATTTCTCATAACGCCTTTCGACTTTGCCAGATCTCCGATTTCAAGTGCGTTAGATATTTCTAATTTGGGCAATACTAGAGTTCTCTCCTCTTGTAAAAGCTCCTTAGACCTGTGATTGGCTAGACTCTCCATAACTTCACTATATTGTAATTAAGTTGTTAAGCGTAAATTTATTCGCTATAAAGTTTAGCAATTCTTATGCTACTTAGACTAGGATGTGCGCGTGAAGGTTTTAATCACTGGAGGAGCTGGTTTTATAGGCTCTCACTTGTCAGACTCCCGTATCGCTCTTGGAGATCAAGTAGCAATTCTTGATAATTTCAGTACTGGATCTCTCAAAAACATTCAGCACATAAATAATGGTGCCAAAAAAATTGATGGAGATATCAAAGACCAAAAATTGATTGAATCTTTGGTAGCAGACTCTGATTTAGTGCTTCATATGGCAGCTGCAGTGGGGGTTAAAACTATTTTAGATGACCCAATTAAGTCAATAGCCACAAACTTTGCAGGGTCTGAAGTAGTCTTAAATGCTTGTACAAAACTAGAAAAAAGAGTTGTAATCGCTAGCACTTCTGAGATTTATGGTAAAAACCTTAATCAACCTCTTTCAGAAACTGATGATCGTGTCATGGGGGCCCCACAAAAGCTCAGGTGGAGCTATGCAGACTCTAAAGCACTCGAAGAAGCAATGGCTTATGCACTTCACCTAAGTAAAAATCTAAATGTTATTACCGTTAGATTCTTTAATGTCGTAGGGCCCAGGCAGTCTGGAAGCTATGGAATGGTTCTACCCCGCTTAATATCTGCGGCGCTTCAAAATAAACCGTTAGAAGTATATGGTGACGGGAAGCAGCGCCGTGTGTTTTGCCATGTTTTAGATGCAGTAGATGCAATCAATAGCCTTCTCAAGAATTCTAGCTCAGTTGGTCAGGTTTTTAATATAGGTGGTCTGCAGGAAATTTCAATTATAGAGTTGGCCAACCTAATTATAGATGAATTAGATTCACACTCAGAAATTGTATTCCAGCCTTATAACCAGGTATACGGAATGGGTTTTGAGGATATGCAAAGGAGGGTACCAAATTTGAAGAAAATTCAAGATTTAACTTCATGGGCACCAAAAATTCCTTTAACAAGGACTATTCAAGAGATCGCAAAAAGCATATCTTAAAGAATTTTCGGCCAACCTAGAGTGCTCGTACCAACTGATAAATCAAGCACTCTTGTATGTGCTTTCCTCCATATATCGAAATCTATCTCTAAATGCGGTGTAACTATTAATCCTAGATCTATTGAAGGGTCAATTGGGGTAGATTTCTCACTACCCCATTCATTAACATTTGGATCATTCCAGGAAACCAATGCCCCAACATTCCTAAGTTCTTGAATAAGCCTTAATGCAGGTGATTCCCGGATATCTGAAACGCCAGATTTATAAGCGATTCCTGCGACTTGAATTTTTCTCCCTTTTAATTTGAAACCTAAGTATTTTTCAATTCTCTGAGCTACTTGAGATGGTCTATCACTATTTATTTTGTTTGCACTAGATATTAGTAAAGGATGTATCCCATTTTTTTCTGCAAAATTTACGAGATACTCTGGATCGACGGGAATACAATGCCCGCCAACACCAACGCTAGGCAGGAACCTCATAAAACCAAAAGGTTTAGATGCTGCTGCCTCTAAAACTTCATTAGAACTTAAGTTGAGAACTGAAATAACATTAGAAAATTCATTTACTAAAGCAATATTAACTTGTCTAAAAGTATTCTCGAATAATTTGGCGGCCTCAGCCACTTCGGGTGACGAAGCCCGATATATGCTGCTACAAAAACGAGAGTAAAAATCAACGGCTTTTTCAGTCGCTAATTCTGTCAAGCCTGAAACAACTCTGGTTGTATTACTGAGTTGCCACTCTTCATTAGCGGGGTCTACTCTCTCTGGTGCAGCTGCATATTCAAATTCTAAAGTGCTAGTTTCCTCAATGGTGCTTTTAATCAAATTTCGTAAAGTACCTGGATATGAGGTACTTTCGTTAATTATCAACGCCGGCGATTTTAAATACTTACCAATAGATCTACTTGCCGCAATAATAAAACTTAAATCTGGCTTACTATTTGTGTCTACCGGTGTAGGAACTGCAATAACAACAACTTTGGATGAGCTCATATTGTTGAAATCTGTAGTTGGAAGGTACTTATTGCTTTTAATGAGATCGCTCAAAACGCTATTGGTTATACCGGGTACTTTTGAATTTCCAATTAAAAGATTTGATATTAAATCTTCGTCTATATCTAGACCAACAACTTCTAAACCTGATCCTGCAGCACCAACTGCAAGGGTTAAGCCCACGTAACCTTGACCGATAACTGTAACTTTCATTAATTTTTGCTATTCAATCGGGTAGTTTTGAACATCTAAATTGAAGGGGTCAATTTTGATTAACTCAGCCTTCGCTCTCAGACGCTCTTCCAAAGTTGCTTTAGGATTAACCATTACTATAACCCATGTTAAATAACTATTGGGGTTAAATTCAACTGCACCTCTACCAACTTCAAGTGATAAATCATATAATCCAGACTCGAATAAATTGGCTCCCAAGCGGTTAGACCTGACAATCGACCTAGGATAAGTCTTAGCTGCTTCTACAGCTAAAAAACCATCCCTAGTTGTATCAGCTTGCTTAGCCACCTTATCTGCATTAAAAAGTGGAATCGTAAGTATGAATGCAAGGATTGCTGACACCGCACTCAAAAAGAAGATATTTGATTTTTCTAGTTGCGGACCTTTTATCTTACTTTGACTTTCTTCGTTATAATTGCTCAAATTGTTATTCAGCCCGACTAAAGCTCCGCAAAAAATAAAGTTCCAAGCCAAAGTAGGGATTGCTGCAGGACTAATCAAGCTTTGGAGCTGGAATGAAATCCAGGCTGAAACTAGAGCTGAAAAAATAAGATTGAACCTACCTAGACTTATCTGAATTCGAACAATACTTATAAAAGTGATAACCAAAATTCCTACATACAAGATGGATAACGGAATTCCTCCAGTAGCTGCAAATTGCAGAAAAAAGTTGTGAGCGTTATCGATATATTCTGCAATTCCGTTTGCAATTTTCTCGTCTCTATACCTAAGAGAGTAATCGCCCAAAGAATCAATACCAACACCAGTCCATGGATTATCTTTAATCATATTCAAGGTGGTTTGCCACATTTCTCCCCTGGATTGTATTGAAGTTTTATATAAATAGTAAGAGAGAGGACCCTTATTCAGCATACCTAAAATAGCAATAATAGTGCTTACAAAACTTATAAATGAAGCTAGAAAGAAAAGAAAAGTTCTTCGTTTAAACCATAGATAAGTTAAAGACAAGTAAATGAATGAAGCGATGGTAGCTATGTAACCCTGAGTAGAATTGCATATAAATAATGTGAATAGAAAAATCAAAGTGACTATTGGAATCGTGAAAGCTTTATTTTTTTTGCTCCAAAAAAAAGCTATACTGGGTATCAGAGAAATCGCTGCGAAACTAGATTGGAAATTAGGGTTTCCAATAGTTCCAATAATTCCATTGGTTTGTGTTCGCCAGTCAAATACATCAAACCCAAAATATTGGATTATTGAATAAATTGAAGAAAAGAAGCAACTTACAAATATACCAATTAAAACCAAAGCCAAGTTCTCAAAATTTATTTTAATAAGTGCATAAAGCATCAATACCAAAAGTGAAAGATAAGTTATAAACCCAAGACCTCTACCTGTCTGTCCGAATAGCTCCTGCTCCAGTGGTGCTTGGCTGCTCGCCATAACTAAGAGCATATAAGCAGAAAATAAGATGGAGACAAACAAAAGATTTCGTTTGATTTTAGTATCTAGTAATTGCCTATAATTTTTTATTAAAAGTGGGAGCAAATAACCAGCAGCCGTTGCAAGTACTATTATTTTTGGAACTATTAATGCATCTGCGCTGACCCATGGTGTTGCTGCAAGAGTTATTGCAATTGAGAAAACTACTAATAATGTCAAGCGCTGCCCTTCTCTATCTTAAATAATCTCTAAATAATACACTGAATAAAAGCTAAAGCTCGAGTTAAATAGTACCGCCCCTTGGCATTTACCAAGGGGCGGTACTCAGAACTAATCTTAAAAAGTAATTATCTCTTTAAAATCAATTTCTGTAATGCCTGAATCTGCTTATTAATTGATGCGATAAGCGCAACAATTGATTTCAGAACATCAGCATTTGTAGTTGAATCTCCACCAGTTGAAATTGAATATGATGGATTTTGAACTGTAGCGTAGGTTGCGAGAGTAGTTGAAGATCCTGTGAAATCAACAACGGCAGCATATTTGCCAGCGGTTTGACCCACAGTATATGTGTATTCAAACTTTCCGCCTTGCTTTAGGACTGCCGTCGCAGATCCTGTAGCAGAAACAAGTGTCATTCCTGGCACAGAAATCACGGATAGAGCAGAAGCTGCGCTAACGTTATTAGCAACATTACCCTTTGCATCCTTGAAGCTAACAGTAAGTTTTGCAACATCACCTGATACATATGAAGCTTTATCGAAGCCAGCTGTATATGTAGCAGCATCATCGGCACACTCTAAAGTAAATGGAGCAGATGTAATAACTGTTCCATTAGCTAACGTAAATTTAACTCTTACACTTGAACTCTTACCGGCAGTAGCAGAACATGTATGTGTTCCAACTGTTGCACTAAGAGGTGAAGTTGAAGAGGTAGAGGTAGCTAGTTCATCGGAAGCAAATGCAACGTCAGTGACAATTGTATTTGTTGACCCATCAACATACCCATATGTACCTAGTGTTGTAGGTGTCGCAATTCGGTTTCCAGCACTATCGGTTGCAACTACATAGAAAGTACCTGTTCGGGTGTCACCTGCAAACCAAGCACCACTACCTGTACTTGCACTTAAATCCTGTGCAGCAATATTAGCTGCTGGGACAGTAAGTGCGGCAACTGCACCTGCAATTGAAACTGTTTTTGTACAAACAGTAGTTCCATTGTAGGAGATGGTTACTGTGGTAGTAACAGGTGCTCCAGCCGTCGCTTGAGTAACGTAAACAGTTGAGTTTGTACCACTACCAGTTGTAACAACAGATGACGCTGTGCCTGCAACTGGAGTTGCACCTGCAGTACCTAAGGCTACCTTTGCACCATTTGTCGCATTAACAACAATTGCGCCAGCTGATGAAAGGTTTGCGTTATAGGCATCCCTTAGAGCAAAGTCAATTGAGTATCCTCCGCCATTTGCTGGAACTGAAGAATCATCAATGTTATTTGTTGGATTAGCTGTAGATCCTCTTACCGCTTTGCAGAATGAGTTTGTTGCATCAAAGGCTCCGCCAGCAGAAGCCGCAACAACTGAAACAGTGATGTTTCCAGCTAATGTAGCAGGAGTTGCACCAAGAGCTGCCGTAGCAATTACAGATGCACCAGATGAGTTAGTGTAATAGCCAGTGTACAAGCTCACTGTGTAAGTTCCAACAGTTGCAGGAGCAGTCCATAAAGCACCAACTTGAGTTGCTGCTGTGAGATTTGAACCCCAGACCTTTGTGTTACTTGAGTTGTATTCCCAACCTGACTGAGCAGCTGCACCACCTGATGCAACTAATGAACCAGCACTAACTTGGAATGATACAGCCGTAGCAACGCATGAGTACAAAGATAGAACTCCGCCTGCTAAAACTGTTGCACTTTGGGCAATACCTGATGATGAATCTTTGTAAAGAAGACCCTTTGACTTACCAGATGTTATTGCACCACCACAGCCTGCTGTTGAATCAGCGGCAATTGCAGAGGCAGCTGAAGTTGTAGCGTTATCAATAACCGATACAAATAAGCTTCCGCCCACTGTGCCTGCGTTAAGTCCAGCGGTAGTTCCAACTGACATTGCAGTGTTTGAAGCTGCACCAACCGCACTATGCGCTTGAGCAACTGGAGTTGATGCTATTGAAAGCATTCCAGCAAACAACGCAGTTGTTGCAGTAAGTGCAATACGCTTACGTATTGTCGTTTTCGACATTTTTTTCCTTTCGTTAGTCAGATTAAGGAATTTCCTAAATCTGGCTCGAAGATCTTTTGGATCTTCTAATTCCATTTCCTTGTGGCACACACGTGTAATGCCGCCAGGAGATGGAAATCTAGTTATTCGGTAGGAGCTGGCCCACCATCTGCTTGATCTAATACCTGAAGCATTAGGGTCACAGTCGAAAGTTGATTTAAAGAAAGCTGCATGTGGTCTGCATACTCCTCTGCAGAGATTGAGTTCTTAGCGCTTAACGGGTTAATCGACTCTTCAGATTCAATTACTGGTTGTTCAACTACAAGTGGTGATTCAGATACAGGGGGCATATCTTGATTTGAATTTACCTGAGAAGATGAGGTTGTGATTAATGATGTATTTGGTTCATTACCAGTTAGAGAATTAAGACCTAAAAATGCGGTTAGTACTAAAATAAAAGTGAGTGCAATCTTGGATGATTTACCAGCAATCTCAGCCGCCTTCTTATATGTAGTAGACAAAAGATCTAATGCAGTTAAACCGCGAGCCTCATCAATAACCAGCTCAGAAAGAACCTTACGTAATGATGCACGAGCACGAGAGACTGTGTGACGAACAGCAGACTCTTTAATACCAAGCTCTTTGGCAATCTCTTTAGTTGAACGCCCTTCAACCTCCCACATCACAAGAGCAGCACGCTCTGCTG
>SXGQ01077232.1_pt1 | contig 11418 bp, 10 predicted proteins | sample 3178371 | NCBI WGS metagenome assembly SXGQ01 (sample SAMN11356859, study PRJNA531348) | freshwater metagenome | isolation source: freshwater sample F1-20 | place: China: Fuxian Lake, Yuxi | collected 2017-12-25 | reverse complement strand
TAGATCGGATTCAGCGGGACGAGGATCGCCCCGACCTTCCACGCCGCGAACTCCACCACGAAGAACTGCGGGCAGTTCGGGAGGAGGACGGCAACCCGGTCCCCCGGGCCGACCCCCATCGCGTGCAGTGCGCAGGCGAAAGCATCGCTCTCCCGAGCGAGCGTCCCCCAACTGACGTTCGTCCCCTTGAAGTGGAGGGCCGTCGCGTCGGGGCGCGCCCGGACCGCGTCATCCACATAGTCGAGGAGGATCCGCTCAGGGTACGGCGCCAAGGAGGCCGGCACGCCGGCATCGTAGTGCCGAAGCCAGGGATGGGTGGTCATGAGTGGGGGGGTGGATAGATTCCCGAATATGCACGCTTCCCCTCGCTCGCACAGCCGCGGCCGCGGCCCCTCGCACTGCCTCGCGGTGCTCTCGACCCTCCTCCTGATCGGCGGGCTCACGCGCACGGTCCAGGCGCAGGGGCTCCCCGTCCCACTCACCGATCCCAGCGTGGTGCGCGCGATGGCGGCGATGCCCCCGCTCCAGGCCTGGACCCTCGAGCAGCAGACCTCCATCTGCGAGATCCCCGCTCCACCGTTCAAGGAGCAGGCGCGTGCGGCCGAGTTCCAGCGTCGGCTCATCACCCTCGGCTATCGAGATGCACGGATCGACGCCGAAGGGAACGTCATCGCCACGATCGGCGACGGCAAAGGGCCGGTCGTGATCCTCGCCGGTCACCTCGATACCGTCTTCCCCGAGGGGACCGACGTGCGCACCACGCGTACGGGGAATCGCATCGCCGGTCCCGGTATCGGTGACGATTGCCGTGGCCTCGCCGTGGTGCTGACGCTGGCGCGCGTCCTCAAGGAGCAGCGCGTCATCCCGCGTGGCACGGTGCATCTCGTCGGCAACGTCGGGGAGGAAGGCCCGGGCAATCTCCGTGGCGTGCGGCATCTGCTGACCAAGGAGTTTCCCGGGAAGGTGAACTACTTCATCTCCGTCGACGGCGCCGGCGACGGCCGCATCGTCTCGCGCGCGGTGGGGAGCCACCGCTACACCGTCGCCTTCACGGGGCCTGGTGGCCACAGCTATGGGGCGTTCGGGATGGCGAACCCCATGCATGCCATGGGCCGTGCGATCGCGAAGATCGGAGATCTCCGCGTCCCGACGAATCCCCGCACGACCTTTAACGTGGGGATCGTGCGCGGCGGGACGAGCGTGAACACCATCACCCCGCTCGCCGAGATGGAGGTCGACATGCGCTCGGAGTCGCCGGAGGCGCTCGCCGCCGTCGACGCGCAGATCAAGGCCGCCATCACGGCCGGCGTCGCGGAGGAGCTCGCGCGGTGGCCCAACTCGCGCGCCTCGATCACCGTCACCTACGACACGATCGGGATCCGTCCCACCGGCGGGCAGTCCGACGACGCGCCGATCGTGCAGACCGCCTGGGCCGCCGTCGAGGCGCTCGGCTGGCTCCCGGCGACGAGTGCCTCGAGCACCGACGCCAATCTCCCGATCGCGATGGGGATCCCTGCCATCACCATCAACGGCGGCGGGCGGAGCACCGGGGCACATGGGACCGAAGAGGCCTACACCGAGACCCCCGATTCGTACAAGGGGCCGCAGCTCGCCCTCCTCCTCATCGCCGCCCTCGCCGGCATCGCCCGCTGACCGGAGCGTATCGCATGGACCGTCGCACCTTCCTCGGACAGACCCTCGCCGCCAGTACCCTCACGGCCTTCGCGACCACCATCGGCGCAGCGCAGCCGAAGCTCCCGACCGTCACCGTCTACAAGGGGGCCTCGTGCGGGTGCTGCAAGGCCTGGGTCGAGCACCTCACACGCAACGGGTTCACCGTGAAGGGGGTCGATACCGATGACCTCACCGGCGTGAAGCGGACGATGGGCGTCCCGGCCGCACTCGAGAGCTGCCATACCGCGGTGGTCGGGGTCTATCTCGTCGAGGGGCACGTCCCCGCCGCCGAGATCAAGCGGATGCTCACGCAGCGCCCCGCGATCCGCGGCATCGCCGTCCCGGGGATGCCGATCGGCTCCCCTGGCATGGAGCAGGGGAATCCGACGGACTACGATCGCTATGCGGTGATCGCCTTCGCGGCGAACGGGACGACCTCGGTCTTCGCGCGCTACTAAGGGGCCGCGTGGTGGTATGCGCGGCGATCGCCGCTAGCGCACCGAGCGGTCGCGACGGATCTGCAGCTTCTTTCCCTTGATCGTCGTCGCTGAGAGGGTGTGGATCACATCATCCGCGATCGTCTCTGGCACCTCGACGATGCTGTGCCGATCCCAGATCTGGATCCCGCCGATCGCACTCGCATCGAGGGACATCTCGTTGGTGATCGCGCCGACGATGTCACCTGGGCGGATCTTGAGCTTGCGACCGCCACCGACATAGAGCTTCGCCATCGCAAAGCCGGCGCTCGCACCCTTCCCCCCCTTCGCCGGACGACGGGCGGGCGCCGTGGCGCTCGTGGTGCTCTCCCGCCGCTCCTTCCGCATCGCCTCGCGCTCACGCGCCGGGTGCCGCTCGCGGGCCGGCGACGCCGCGGGGATCTCGGCGTCTTCTCCCTCAGCGGACTCCCCTGCCCCCTGCTTCACCGCCGCCGCCGCGATATCCATCAGGTCGAACTCATCGGCGAGCCCGGCCACCACGCTGCGCCACGGATCGAGCTCCCCCGCGAGGATCACCTCACGGAGCGCCGCCTGGGCCAGCTCGAGCCGGCGCGCCTTGAGGTCGGCGACCGTCGGGACGGTCGCGACCTCGATCGATCCACCGGTCGCGCGCTCGAAGCTTCGGAGCCAGCGATGCTCGCGCGGCTCCGCCAAGGTGATCGCGACACCCGCGCGCCCCGCACGCCCCGTGCGCCCGATGCGGTGCACGTACGCCTCGGAGGCGTTCGGTACATCGTAGTTCACCACATGCGAGACGTGTTGCACATCGAGCCCACGCGCCGCGACATCGGTCGCGATCAGGAGCTCTGAGGTCTTGGCCCGGAAGCGCTTCATCACCCGGTCGCGCTGATCCTGCGAGAGCCCGCCATGCAACGCCTCGGCGTGGAAGCCACGCCCATTCAGCGTCTCGGTCAGCGCATCGACCTCGGTCCGCGTGCGACAGAAGACGATCGCGCTCGTCGGTTGTTCCACATCGAGGATCCGGCCGAGCGCCTGCATCTTGTGCGCGCGGGGGACGATGTAGGCCACCTGGCGGATCGAGGCGGTCTTCGCGGCCGTCACCGCCTCGGTGTCGACGGTGATGATCTCCGGCTCCCGCAGATGGGTCTTGGCGATCGCGGCGATGCGGGGCGCCAAGGTCGCGGAGAAGAGGGCGACCTGCTTCTCCGCTGGGGTGGCTGCCAAGATCGCCTCGAGATCCTCGGCGAATCCCATGTCGAGCATCTCGTCCGCCTCGTCGAGCACCACGGTCTTCACGGATGCGAGGAAGATCGTCTTGCGACGGATATGATCGAGCGCGCGCCCCGGGGTGGCGATCACGACATCGGTGCCACGCTTGAGGGAGCGGATCTGCCCCTCCATCGGCGCCCCACCGTAGATCGGGATGGCGATGGCGCCGAGGCCCTTGCCGTAGCGATGGATCGCCTCCGCCACCTGCATCGCGAGCTCGCGCGTCGGGACCAGCACCAAGGCGGCGGTGCGCTCACGGGGCGGGGCGTCCGGCGTCAGGCGGTGGAGCAGTGGGAGGGCGAAGGCCGCGGTCTTCCCGGTCCCGGTAGCCGCCTGGGCGAGTACATCACGTCCCGCCAAGAGGGTGGGGATCGCCGCGCGCTGGATCGGGGTGGGCTCCTCGTAGCCGAGGGCGGTCAGCGCGTCGAGGACGCGCGGGTCGAGCGCGAGGTCGGCGAATCCTGTCGGGACAGGGCCGTTCAGTTCGCCGTCCGGCGCGTGCGCAGGTCGCGAAAGCCGATCAACCTGCCGCGCTCCTCGTCATACAACGAGAGGCGCAGCGTCTTGATCGCGGTGCGGAGGGTGAGCACGGGCGCGGCGGCGAAGATCCCGTTCTCCTCATGCGCCTGGCGCAGCTTGTAGTTCGGGATCTTGGGACCAAGGTGGTGCACGTGGTGGAAACCGATGTTCCCCGTAAACCAGTTCAGCACACGCGGGAGGCGCAGGAAGGAGCTCCCCGTGATGGCGGCCGTGGCGTAATCCCACTGCTCGCCGCGCTGCCAGTACGCCTCCTCGAATTGGTGCTGCACATAGAAGAGACCGACGCCGACCGCACCCGCGATGTAGACGGCGGGGAGATAGAGCAGGACGACCGATTCCCAGCCGGCGGTGAGGATGAAGATCGTCGCCATCGACGCGAGCGCGAGGTTGGTCATCCAGACATTCCAGAGCTGCGCCGGACCCGTCGTCGGCCCAGGCGCACGGAAGCGCTGGAGCACCATGAGATGCAGGGGCCCGAAGACGAAGAGCACGATCGGATGGCGATAGAGCCGGTACTTGAGCTTCCCGAAGCGCGAGCGGGCCTCGTATTCCGAGACGGTGAGGGTATCGATGTCCCCGGTGCCACGACGCTCGAGGTCCCCCGCCGAGGCGTGGTGGATCGCATGCTCTCGGCGCCACTGCTGATACGGGGTGAGCATCAGTACCCCGGTGACGAAGCCGATCGCGTCATTGACCTTGGGCCACGGGGTGAAGCTGCCGTGGGCACAGTCGTGCATGATGATGAAGGTGCGGATCAGGAAGCCACTGACGAGGAGCACGAGCAGCGCGGTCGCCCATGGCGCCGGCTCCATCAGCCGGTAGGCCACATAGAGCGTCGCGACCAACGCCGAGAGGTTGAGCGCGAGCTGCCCGAACGACCTGGTCACCTCGGCATTCGCGTAGCGGGTCACGATCCCACGCCACTCGGACGGATTGAACTTGGGCCGCATCAGTTGATCACCGTTCTGAGGTCGACGACGAAGACGAGGATCGAGTTCGCCGGAATGCCATTCGTGCCCTGCGCACCGTAGCCGAGGCTCGGCGGGATGATCAGCTGACGTCGGCCACCCGCCCGCATCCCCTTGAGCCCTTCATCGAAGCCGGCGATCACCGCACCGGTCCCGGTGCGGAACGGTCCGATCGTCCCAGCGTCGAACTGCACGCCATTGCGGAGAGAGCCGGTGTACCCCACCGTCACCGTCTTGGCTGTATCCGTGGGATTCAGGGCGCCGGTCCCTACGGTCAGGTCACGGTAGTAGAGCCCCGAGGCGGTCTTGGTCGAGGCGGCGAGATCCACCTCGAGCGAGGTCGCGAATTGGGTCTTCGTGATATCCGGAACGAAGACCGAATCGCCACCACACGCGGCGATCGAGACGAGGAGCGCAAGGCCCATCGTGAGCTGACGAAGCTTCATGTGGATAAAGATACCCCGAACGGGCCTCAGAGGTAACGCCTCGGGGGGATCAGGAGCGCCCCGAAGAGCAAGCCAGCGGTCAAAGCCAGCAACGCACTCAATACCGCGACGAGCGTATCGAACCCTAAGGCGTAGTCCCGTTCCATCACCGAGCGGAGCGCCCGGAACCCCACACTCCCTGGCACGAGGAGCATGATGCCGGGGACGCGCACCAGCGCCCCCGGACGACCGAAGATCCGACCATAGAGGTTGGCGAGCGCAGCCATCGCGAGGCTTGCAAAGAAGACGCCGGCGGCGAACGCCCCCGAGCCGAGCCCTGAGGAATTCCCTACCACGCGCGTGATGATATACCCGAGGAGTGCGCTCGCCATCACCAGCGGCACATCGCGCGTCGCGGTGCGGAAAAGGACGGCAAAGCTCGCCGCGGCACAGATCGCCGCGAGGAGTTCGACCCCGGCGGGGAGTTGCGAGGGCGGCGGCACCGGCGCGACCCAGCCGACGGCCAGCATTACCTGCGACGCCGCGACGCTCCCGAAGGTCAGCTTGAGCAAGACGGTCAGCGCGCCGCCGAGCCGCGCCGTCCCCGACGAGAGCTGCTGCGTCGCGAGCTCGGTCATCGCCGTCGTGAGCATCAATCCCGGCATCAGCACGATCAGCGAGGCGACGATCACCGTCTGCAACGAGATCGGCGCGACGAAATGCGCGAACGCCGTCGCCAACGTGGTGGCGACGAGCGCGCTCACTGCCTCGTTCGCCGCTGCGAGATTCGGGCGCGTCGCACTGAGGATCGCGATCCACCCAATCAACACCCCGAGCACGAACGCCACACCGAGGTCGAGCCACGAGGTGCCGAGCAATCCCGCGACCGCCGCCGAGCCGACCCCGAAGGCGAGGACGGTGCGGAGCTGCGTCGCGGGGGTCTCGGGTCGGTCGAGCGCCCGCATCGCCTCCCACGCCGACTCGAGCGAACGACGTCCATCGATCACCTCTTCCGCGATCCGATCGAGCGCGGCGAGCGCACGCAGGTTCACATGGCCGGGCTCAAGCCGGAGCACCCGCGTCTGCTGCGAGCCATGCACGACATCGGCGTCCCCTAAGGAGAGCAGGAGTCCGGTCGGGGTCGACCAGAGCTCAGCGCTCACATGCAGCGACCGCGCCGTGGCGCGCACCGCTCCTTCAAGCCGCTGCGACGAGACGCCGGCGATGTGCAGCCGGCGCGCGAGCTCCGTCAGGAAGCGGATCCGCGCATCGAGTGCATCATCACCAGGACGATGTAGCGGCGCGACGCGCTCGCCGGGGCGATCGGACGTCGGCACAGCACTCACGGACGCACCGGCCCACGCGCCGGGATGAGGATCAACTCCTCCTGCGGTGGCGTGAGGAATCGCGCGCCGTCACGGGTGATCACCGTCATCTCCTCGACGGAGATCGTCTTGGTCCCCTCGCCCCACTTGGTCCCGTCGCTCCCCGGGAGCGCCCACGCCATGAAGCCGTCGTACGCGAAGGTCATCCCCTCGCGGAGCGGACGACGCTCGGCGCGATTGAGCCGCGGCCCTGCGTCATGCGCCCAGTACCCGACGGGGTGCCCCGTGCTCCACGGCACCATGGTGGACCCCTCACGGTACATGATGAGGCGCTGCGCCGAGTCGACCTGCGCCCCGGTGGCCCCTGGTCGCATCGCCGCGAACGCCGCGCGGGATCCTGCCTTCGCGATCGCCCACTTCCGCTGGACATCAGCGGGGGGCGCCGTCTCGCCGGGCCGCAGCACATACGCGAAACGCTGGATGTCGGTCACCCAGACGCCATGGACCCGGATCCCGAAATCGGTCTGGATCACATCACCCGGCTGGATCACGCGATCACTGGCATGCGAGTGCCCGCGATCGGGCCCCGAGTTCACGCTCGGATTCTGCGACGGGCTCCATCCATCCTCCACCCCGAGGTCGCGCATCCGCGCCTTGAGGAAGCGCGCGATATCCGAGTCCCGCGTGACCCCAGGGACCACCTGTGCGTACGCCTCCTCCTCGAGTTGCGCCGTGAGCTGCGCCGCCCGCGACATGATCGCCACCTCCGCGGGGAGCTTGATCGCGAGCCAGGCCTGCACGAGGTCGTGCGAGGAGACGAGGCGCTTGGACCACTCGGGGCCGAGGGCGCGCTCGAGCCCGCGCCGCTGTATGGCGGACATCCCGTCGGCGATCCCACTCGCCTCACCAGAGTTGATCGCGATCCGCTTGGCGCCGGCGGCACGCAGCCGGGTGGCGATCGCCTGATTGAGCGCGGCGGCGCTCCCATCGTACACCACGACCGAGTCGTGCACACCGAGCTCCCGGAGCGCGATCGCCTCCCCGAAGCCCGAGAGCATCACCGTGCGCACCGCGTCGCCCTGACGCGTGACGATGACCGCCGAGGGCGCCCCGGCGTTCTCGCCGCCGAGGTGGAGCGCGAGCGGGTCATTCGCGTTCTCGCGGAAGAGGCTCACCCAGGCATCGATCCCCGTCTCACGCATCGCGGCCGGGAGGAGGGTGCGGATCCGCTCCTGACGGATGGCGGGCCAGGGGTTGGGGCCGGAGAAGCCCCCCGTGATCGTCGATGCCCCAGTCGCCGTGCGCACACCGACGTCGGGGCGCAGATGCCGCGCGAAGAATGCCCAGGTGAGGTTCCAGGAATCGATCTGCGCCGGCGAATCCTCACGGAGCAGGGTCTCGCGATTCACGCGGCGACTGAAGGTATGCCCCTGGCTCGCGGGACCTGGGGCCGGATCCACATAGACCTTGGTCTCGGCGAGTTCGGGCTTCCGCGCACGGAGCGCGTCGATCAGCATCCGTCCTTCGACGAAATCGACGTCGGTGTCGTTCGTGGCAGCGTGGACGAGCAACGGCCGTGCGAGCGCATCGACGTGATAGTACGGTGAGCGCCGGATGTACGCCTCGCGCTGCTCGAAGGGGAGACCGCCCAACGCGGCCTGCGTCGCGAAGCTCCGCTGATAGCTCGGCCCCTTGTACGAGAGTCGGAAGACGAGGTTCGTCACCGGGACGATCGCCGCTCCCGCGACGAAGCGCGCCTGCTCGCCCCGCATGAGCAAGAGCGCCGTGATGTAACCGCCATGACTCCATCCCATGATCCCGATCCGCGCCGGATCCACCTCGGCGCGACCCTGAAGGAAGTCGATCGCATCTTCCACGTCATCGAGCTCCCGTCCGCCGTAATCGATGGCGTTGTGGAACGCTGCCCCGTATCCCGTCGATCCCCGATACTCCGGCGCGACGACGACATAGCCACGCTGGGTGGCCTCGATGATGAAGGGGAGGTAGTTCTGGTCCCAGTTGCCATGGACGCCGCCATGCACCCAGACCATCGCCGCATGGGCGCGTGCACCACGCGAGACCAGCGGGGCGAACACATAGACCGGGATGTCGAGGTCGCCATGGCGACTCCGGTACGTCGTCTTCTCGTACCGCATCACCCCACGGCTTCGCGCGGCGAAGATGCTATCGGTCTCCGCCTTCTCGCGGATCGCCCGTGCGTAATCGGACACCGGGTGGTCGTCAGGTCGATTGCTGACGTAAAGCTGCGCCGCGCGGGCCGAGTCCATCGGGATCGGACGGCGGGGCGCGGCGGGGGCCTGCGCGAGCAGGGGGAGCGCCAGGAGGGAGAGCGCACCGAGAGGGACGAGGAGAGGTCGCATGGATACAATTATGGCATGATCTCCTACGATCCGAAGCAGTGGTTCCGGGTCCTCTTGGCCTTCCCGAGGAGCCCGATCTTCCGCACCCTCTTCCTCGACGTCCTCCTCGCGGGGGCGTGGGCGGCCTTCGTGGTCTACGCCGAGGCGGATCGGCAGTGGTTCCAAGTGGACCTCGGTCCCGCCTTCCTCAGCATCCTCGGGATCATCCTCGGCCTCCTCCTCGTCTTCCGCACCAATACGGCGTACGATCGCTGGTGGGAGGGTCGGAAGCTCTGGGGACAGCTCGTCAACGTCTCGCGGGGGATCGCCCGTCAGCTAGGCGTCCCACTTGCCGCGCACGAGGACCGGCGACGGCGCTACGCCGACCTGCTCGGCGAGTTTCCCAGCCTCTTGGCGGCCCATCTCCGGCGGCCGGTGGGCGCCGAGGGGGCGCATCGCCCCAACGAATCACTGACGACACTGCATCACGAGATCCACCAGGACCTCGTCGCCGGGCGATTCCCGGCCGAGCATCGGATCGTCCTCGGCCCTCTCCTCCAGCAACTGGACGATGTCGTCGGAGCGTGTGAGCGCATCCGGAACACCCCGATCCCCTTTAGCTACTCGTCGTACATCAAGCAGTTCGTCATCCTGTACGCGATCATGGTGCCCTTCGGGTTGGTGAACGACTACCACTACGGCGCGGTCGTGGCGAGCATGTTCATCTTCTTCGCCACGATGGGGCTCGAACTCCTGGCGACAGAGATCGAGGAGCCGTTCGGCATCGACAGCAACGATCTCCCGCTCGATGCGATCGCGGCAGTGATCGCACGGGACACGAGCACGATCCTTCGCTAGCGGCGCGCGGCCTCCGCCCCGACATGGGCGATGGGATAGGTCACCTCGCGATCCCGCACGAAGGCCGCAACCTCGGCCGTCGGGGCGATGGGGCCGGATCCAGCGCTTAACATCAGAGCGGGTCGGCACGTAGGTTCCAGCAGGCATTGGCATCGTCCCCTTCATGGTACCCACCGCTCCCATGCGATTCCCCCTCCTCGCGCTCGTGACCACGGCCACCCTCGGGTGCGCCGGCGCCACCGGCACCACCGCCGGTGACATCGCCCCGACCCCGACCGTCACGACCACCCGCGTCGTCACCTCGGGCGGGAGCACCGTCACCGCCGGGACGATGGCCGTCGACCTCGATGTGCGGCTCCTCGTGACCGGCACGCCCGATCAGGCGTGGGCCGTGTTGCCGACGGTCTATCAGCAGCTCGGGATCCCCGCGGAGGTGAACGATCCGCGTGGCAGGACGATGGGAGTCGCCAACTGGCGCGTGCGCCGTCTGATCGGGAAGACCCGAGCGACCCAGTATGTGGATTGTGGATCCTCCGGGACGCTGCAGAACGCCGAGACGTACCAACTGACCCTTTCGATCCTCTCGTCGGTGCGCCCGAATCCGAAGGGGGGGGCGATCGTCTCCACCGCGATCTCGGGCACGGGGCGGAACCCCATCACCTCGAGCAACGCCGATGTACGCTGCGTCTCCACGGGTGATCTCGAACTCAAGATCCGCGAGTTGGTGGAAGCGGCGATCCACGCGAAGTAACGCGGTGGGTCCCAGGATGACACCGATCCGCGGGTTCCGAGTGGAGCGCCTGCGGCGCGCGCTCATGGCCGTCGCCCTCTGCTGGGGAGCCACCATACTCCCCGCGCAGGCCCCCTGGCCGACCTCGCACCAGATGGCGACCTGGGTCACCGCCACCGTCGAGCAGCCAATCGGTGATGGACGTTCCCTCTGGTTCGACGGCCACTGGCGACGGATGGGGATCGGCGCCGGGCCACAACAGGTCCTGCTGCGGCCCGGATTCCTCTGGACGATCGTCGAGGGGATCCGCGCGGGCGCGGGCTACACCTACGCCGCCACCGCGCCCTACGGCGAGCTCCCCACCCCGACGCCGCTCCGCGAGCATCGCCTCTGGCAGCAGGTCACCATCGCGTACGCCCTCGGCGACCTCGGGATCCAACACCGGATCCGCACGGAGCAGCGCTGGATCTCCCCGCTCGTCGATGGCGATGTGGAGCGCCCAAGCTATCAGAATCGGATCCGCTTCATGGGGCGTGGTCAGTTACCGACCCTCTTCACGGTCGATGACCGTCGCGTCACCCTCTTCGTGCAGGAAGAACTCTTCGTCAACGTTGGTCACGGGGGCGCCGCAGCGCGCCTGACCCAGAACCGGCTCGGCGCAGGGATTGGGGTGCCGATCACGCCGCGACAGCGCCTCGACATCGGGTACATGAACCTCTGGAATCCGATGCCCACACGCAGCGCCAATGAATCGAATCACACCCTCACCCTGAACTGGGTCCTTTCGGGTGGGTGAGCTGGTCGACCCCGC
>SXGQ01379391.1_pt1 | contig 11420 bp, 15 predicted proteins | sample 3178371 | NCBI WGS metagenome assembly SXGQ01 (sample SAMN11356859, study PRJNA531348) | freshwater metagenome | isolation source: freshwater sample F1-20 | place: China: Fuxian Lake, Yuxi | collected 2017-12-25 | reverse complement strand
ATTGTTATTGTTATTATTATTTTTAATAAATTCATGCAATGGAACACCATTTATTAAAATATCGTCTGTTTGAACCGATACATCTGTCATGGTGTTCTACAGAATTGTTAAAATGGTACGATACGGTACGGTATAGCAAGAGGTTGGTTAATATAAATAGATAACTATTTTTAAGTCAGTATCAATTTTATAATAATTAAAAATAAATAGTTATTCCGGCAAATATATAATTGTGAAGATTTTACACACTACTTGTTATCGTCATCGCTGTTATTATTAGAATTATTTCTCGAGTTCGCCGTTGAAGATACGCCGGCAAGTTTTGTTCCTTTATTGTCACGTGTTTTATTTGTTCTTTTAGGAGGAAGACATTTTAATGTAGACTGTCGTTTTTCACATCGCTTTAGAGTAAATTTACGATTTATTTGGTTGAACAAAAGACAAGGTATTGATTTTATAACACCAGTCTCACGGTCATAAATAACATCCTTTGCCTTTGATAAACGTTTTTGTTCAAGACCTGTGGTTAAAAATGAGAGTAAAAATTTTGATTCCTTTGCAGTAAGATTATTAATAGTGGAATAGTCTTCAATGAAAACGCGAATTTTTTGCATTTTGATTGTTTTGTCGAGCTTACTCCAAAGCTCGTTGGTGTGTGTTTGTTTTTCTTTCTCAAGAAAGTCATTAATATTATTTACATCGTTTGTGTCTCTTGGACTTAAATTATTATAGGTACTATTACTTAAAAGCATCGACTTATATTTTATATTTTTCAGGTCTTTCATTTCTTTACTCATTTTGTATATATTATATATAAAGTAAAGTTTAACCTTTTTTTCTATTTGTTATATTTATGACATAAAAACAAAGTCCATGAAATCAATTTCGATAACTGGAAAAAGAAATACTGATAAAATAAAAACGTTAGAAAATCCGGATATGATTTGCGAAAGAAATTCTATAAAAAAGTTTTCAAAAGAGACTATTGCATTTTATGAGAATCATGAAGAACAAATATCTGTGATAAATAAGCTTTATATGGATGTGAGACCATTAGAGAACCGTGAGATATTCGTAAAAGAACTTGAAAAAAAAATAAGCGGATATAAACGACAAGATATAGAGAAAGAGTTATACGAAAAAGATAAATTTATAAACATGGAGCACGTATTGTCGAAATTAACGAGTTGTGGATTAAAATGCTACTACTGCGAGAAAAAATGTTATATTATATATAACGAAGTCTTGTCAAAGACGCAGTGGACAATTGATAGAGTGGACAACAACCATGGACACAACAACGACAATATAGTTATTTCATGTTTAGATTGTAATATAAGAAGAGGTACGATGGATAGCGACAGGTTCAAGCTAGGTAAACAGATGAGATTTATAAAAAAAGACCATGATGATAAAATTCCCGATGATAAAATTCCCGATGATAAAATTCCCGATGATAAAATATTATAATATATAATTATTTACAAATATTATACTTATTTTAAATTGCGCAAAAAGCATTTAAAATGAACTTTATTTTAATAAATACGAATACAAATACAAATACAATTAAAATAAAAGTTATAATGTCTTCTACTGCCAATACCGCCTCTACATATTCTAATTATACAACCCAGAACGACCTTTTATTAAATAACCTTTTAAAATTTTATGAAGAGAGTAACAATATGGATTATATGCTGCGAATAATAAACGGAGAGTCAAAAATTTCGTTAAGGATAATAGACTGGTTTGCAACTAACTATGCGAAAAAATATTACACAGTATATGAGATACCAAATACGGAGCGTCGCTTTAAAGTATATGTAGACTACAAGTTAAAGTTGAAAGCATACTCAAAGAAAAGATTCGACCCTTTTTGTAGGTGGGATAGAATAACGGTTCCATATAAAGATGGTAAGTATATTCAGACAACGATAGGGCAATTAAACTTTTTCAAATGGGCTCTAGAAAACAATGTTATTCGTTTTATAGAAGAAAACTATTTAAATATTGAAAAAGATATGAATAATCGAAACAGTACTTCGAAAAACAAGTCACTGTCTGGTTCTTCCATTTCTAGTTCATCGACTGATTCTGTAAATATTGATACAAATGATGGGAATGACGCACACGACGGGAATGACACAAACGATGGGAATGACACAACCCAAAATGGTCAGTGTGTTGGAATTTGTACGGGAGATATAAATAACAAGACGAGAAAGAAGCGCGAAGAGTTATCGATTTCAGCAACAAAAAGTATCAAAAAAGAAAAAGTAGAAATTGTGGTAAATTTTAATTGAAGTAAATGAGAGGTGGAGTTATAAAAAATATAAAACACAAAAATAAAAAATACAAAAATAAAAAACACGAAAAATATAATAAAAATATAATTACAGTATTTTTATTATTAGAAGTAAAGTTGTAATATAAATAATGGGGAATACATTATCAATAAAAAAAATAAACTGTGAAGATATGCAAAAAGCTTGTAATGGAAGCAGTGCCGATAATTACATGATAATAAACACATTAGAAGATAATATGCAAAAGTGTTTGATAAAAAATACAATTCAAATCCACGAAGAAGAGAAAATTATAAACTCTATCATTAAAAAAAATCGTAATAAAAATATTATATTATATGGTAGAAATTGTAACGACGAAAAGACGTATAAAAAATATGAACAACTGATAAAGTTAGGCTTTACCAACGTCTATATATACGTAGGAGGAATGTTCGAATGGTTATTATTACAAGATATATATGGTAGTGAACTATTTCCAACTACTAGCAAAGAGCTAGATATATTGAAATATAATTCGCATAGAGTATTAGATGTTAAGTATATAGAAAATGGGAAATAGGGGACGACAAAGACAAAGGTCTTCGCACTACAGTGATGTAATAAATGTATCAATTTGTTCCAGTATTCTGACATTTGCTTCCGGGTTTTTGCGTAAGTCTATATCGGCATCAATAACAAGTTTTGGAATGTGTTCGCTATTAATCCAGTCATCGTGGTATTTGTCACACTCTTTTAAATATTCAAGTGGGATATTTTCTCCTTCTCTTGCGCGAATATTTACACGCTCTAAGCACGTTTCAGGAGACGCCTTTATATATACAATTGCCCCGATTGGTACATCGCTTATAAATTCTTCATACCATTTTTGGTAAATAATATATTCGTCGTGTTCTATGTCACCTTTATCGTATAACATTTTCGAAAAGACGTTTCTGTCTGTTCCGACACATCTTTCGGTAATAATATATTTGTAACCTTTTTTAACAGCATCGCGAAGAAGAGACAGCCGCGAAATATAGGCGAGCATCTGAAGGCGGAATGCAAACCTTTTTTGGTCTCTGTAATAATTCGAAAGAATTGTCACACCATTCTCGTCGACAACTGAATTCCACGAGTCAACGGGCTCCTGAATAAAGATAACATCCGTTCTACCTTGCTCTGTATAATATTTTTCAAGGTCTCTCACCTTTGTTGATTTTCCCGAACCAATATTTCCATCAATACTTACAATGACAGGAGCGGATGAAGAAGAGGTGATAGGAGCAGAAGATGCGTCACAACTAGACATAGCTGTGTTTTCAGAAAAAGGTAATGATGACATTTCGATTATAATATACTAAATATTTTCTTTTCAATTTTGCATACTCAGATATTACCGCTATTATATTATATTATATAATATATTAAAGTAGGTTAAATATATCTTCTTAAAATTATATAACGATACACGTAGAGCTTCAATCATCTTAACACATACTATACTTACAACAACTAACTACACCTACACCACAACATGACAGAAACTAAAGCCATTGTAGAAAATAAAAATGACAAAAAATGCGAACCCGAACCCGAAGTAGATATACATATTGACTTGTATCAAAAGAAGTTATCAAAAGCGGAATGGGACTATATGGAAATACCAGAATCCAAAGATGAAATTGAAATTTTGAATTTAATTAAAAGGGGATTTTCAGATGTAAATATCAAGTATAATTCGGCAAAGTCTATCATAGGAATTTTAAAGACGTCTACTACGGAAGAAATCATGGTGTTTCTTTTCAATAAATATTTTAAAAAAAAGATAGAAGAAATATGCAGCGAATATGATTATGCGGATTACAATTGCGAAGAAGTGATTGGAAAGAATAAAAATTTAAAAATAAAAAAAATAGATGAAATGAGAATAGTAAATAATAATTTTCAAGAAGACACAAGTAACGAGAAAATTTACGAGTTTGTTTTGATAGAAATTATCGAGCAACTATTAGAACACTATCAAGACAAAAAGGCGAACTGGTATTATTATTACTATACTTTAAAATTTATGAAAAATAATGAAATCGACCACCTCAATACGTATGTCATTCATTTCGTAAATAATATTTTAGAAAAATATGAGAGCGAGTTTAAAATAAAAACATTTATTCGATATTCTTACAAATTCGTCGAAAAAAACGAATACTTATTCAAGTATCAAGATTTTGCTCTATATGAACACCAAAAACAAATATTCACCGTTTGCAAAAATCCGAATCCGAAACTTATACTATATATTGCACCAACAGGTACAGGTAAAACGCTAACCCCGATTGGATTATCCGAGCCATTTAATTTGCCCAACCCAGACCCATCAGTTGGAGGATTTATAACTAAAAAATATAGAATTATTTTTGTATGTGCCGCGCGACACGTGGGTCTTGCGTTAGCAAAGTCGGCGATTAGCGCGATGAAAAAGATTGCGTTTGCATTTGGCTGTAATAGTGTGAGCGACATTCGGCTGCATTATTATGCAGTAAAGGAAGCAACGCGTGATAAAAATGGGCGGATTCGCAAGGTGGATAATACGGTAGGAGACGAAGTAGAAATAATGATATGCGATATCAAGTCATATATTCACGCGATGTTGTATATGAAGGCGTTTAATAATGTTAACAATATTATTTCGTATTTCGACGAACCGACAATTTCGCTAGATTATAGTGAACACGATTTTCATAAAATAATCAAGAAAAACTGGGTTGAAAATCAGATTCCCAATATTGTATTGTCGTCGGCGACGCTTCCGCATGAGAATGAAATACAGACAACTATTTCGGATTTCAGGTCAAGGTTTATCGGGGCAGAAGTTATATCTATTGTCAGTCATGACTGCTCAAAGTCAATTCCGATTGTGAACAAAGATGGTTATGTGGAGTTGCCGCATTTTTTATTTGAGACGTATAGTGACGTGTTAAAGTCGGCGAAACACTGTGAGAACTATAAAACACTTTTGCGATACTTTGACTTGAATGAGATAGTAAAATTTATGATAATTGTAAATGAAGAAAAATTATATACGACTGCGAGGTACTCACTGGAAAGATACTTTGCTGATATGATGGATATTACGATGTCAAATATAAAATTGTATTATTTGATTCTTCTTAAAAATATTATACCTGATAAATGGGACGAACTTTTTAACAAAATGAAAACCAAACGTGTAAAAGTACATGAGTCGAATATTTATTTTACGACGCAGGACGCACACACGCTTACGGATGGACCGACGATTTTTCTAACGAATGATGTTGAAAAGGTGGCAAAGTTTGCGATTCAAAATTCTAAAATTCCCGCGGAGGTTATTGACGACTTAATGACTTCGATAGAACATAATAATGGGCTGTCAAATAAGATTGACGTTTTGGAAAAAGATATTCAAGCAATAGAAGAGGAGAAGGAAAAGTTAAAGGATAGTAGCAAAGACGGTTCAAAGGGTAAAAGCGGTGGTGGTAATATAGTTGTAGATACTAGAGAAATAAGAGAAAAGCAGCAACTTATAGATATGATAAGAGGGAATGTGAAGAGGATATCATTGAGTGATGTATTTGTGCCGAATAAGCTAGACCATATTATAAGATGGACGAAAAGGGACAAATATGCAAATGAATTTTCCGCGAACTTGGATGAAAATACGGTGGAAAAAATTATGTTGCTGCAAATCGACAACCATTGGAAGGTGCTATTGTTGATGGGAATTGGCGCGATAACGAATCACACAAACGTGAAGTATAATGAAATCATCAAAGAGCTGGCGCAGAATCAAAAATTGTACATTATTATTGCGTCGTCGGACTATGTGTATGGAACAAATTATCAGTTTTGTCATGGATATATTAGCAAAGACTTGAGTACGATGACACAAGAAAAAACGATTCAGGCTATGGGGCGTGTTGGGAGAAATAAACTACAACAAACCTATACAATTCGATTTAGAGACAATGAAATTATAAAGACGCTATTTACGCACTGTGATAATAAGCCGGAAGTTGCAAATATGAATAAGCTTTTTAGTTCCAATTAGCATACAGAAGTGTAATAACTGTATGATAATTGTGTAGTGGGTGTGTAACTTCATTATAGATATATGATGCATAGTAACCTACATACTAACAGTAAAAGAGTGAAGTATATGTTGATTCGCATCCCAAAAATCTGTGCGCACTTTTGTTCCGCTATCTATAAATGTATGCGTTGTGAAACCGGTGACGATTTTACTCCAAACGCTTTTTAATTGGTGTTTTTTATATTTGAATTGCGTCGATTCGTCGTGCAACTTTACGAACGAATGACCAGTAGAGCCTATTATTACCATACCTGCAGCACCAGTTGTTATGTATTTTGATTCTCCATCTATCGAATAATGTTCCAAATTATGGTTGTGTCCATTTAGGTACAAGTGGACACGACTGCTGTTTAAAACGGACTGAAAATCTTCCGCATCTATTTCGTCAGCTTTATGGTGTCCTAAAACAAATACCCATTCGTTGGATGGAATATCGGAAAGCGTCGCATTGAACCAGTCAAGCTGTGCCTTACAATCTTGTGCGAGAATATTTTCATGAAACATGCATTCTTCAACAATAGGCGAACATGTTGGATATTGTGTACCACATGGGTCCCATTTTGCTCGATCTTCGCCGCGATAGTCATTTACACATGGATTCGTATCTAGTACAATAATATTCAAAGGAATATTCGAACCAGTGGTTGAAAGAATAACACGGCGATGATAATATCTGTTGTCCATTATCCATTGCGGAATCGTCTTGTTTAATTCTAATTGTGCCGCCGGATTAAAACCATAGTCGTGATTACCTAGCGCATTATACCATGGTAAACTAATATTCCCAAACAAGTTGACATAATCTTCGCTTATTTGTGGGTCGCTCGTGTTCTGAATCCCGCAGTAGTAGAAATTGTCGCCGGTATTTAAAACAAGTTTTGGGTTATATTGCGATGCATACGTTGTCATAGCACGAGCAGTGTTTTCGGCGTTTCGTAAATGATAGCCACCGAGTGCGGCTGACCCCCAATCTCCTAAAGAGATGATACTAATATCGCGGATGCTATCTTGTGTGCTAAGGTGCGATGTATAACGTGGTAGCATGTCTATGGGTAATGCCGATGCCGACGCCACCGCATACAACAAAAACGGAATGAAAAGAGGAAAAGAGTTATTTTTTTTCATTTATCTAAACGGAGAAAAGTATTTTTGGTGGGAGGGGGTTACAGTAGATTTTTGGAGTTATTATATCTTATAGTCATTTCTCTAAATAACTATGAAATATTGTTTATGAGATATGGGTTATAGATGAACTAGTAAAAAGTGGGAGTTGTTTTACATTTCTTACCATTTGCCGAATTACAATTCAGTAAAGAACTTTTTGGATTAAATCCTTTAATTTTCAACATCTTTATTAGTTTATTTTTATTTGCGAAACCTTTTATTTTTAGTGGTTTAAAATCTTTACCGTAAACGACATAACAACGGTCTTCAAGATTCGTCATGGTGGTATATATTTTAATAATATTTTATAATTTTACATGTATATAAATGTTTTTCACCTAAATTTACGATAACGTCTTGTTTTTGACGCATGACGGTTTTTACGACGACGAGTCATTGAAGCACCACCTCCACTCCTATCTGCTTTTGGTGACCTTGGCGACCTTGGTGACCTTGGTGACCGTTTTTTTGACGAAGAAGAAGAAGTTGATGAACCTGATGAACCTGATGAACTGGATGAAGGTGTTTTTGAACGCGGTCTTGGTGGTGCTGTAATCGCCAGTACCCTTCTTGATGCCATTGCTCTTGCCGCTGCTGCCGCTGCTGCTGATTGTCTTGCTGGTTCTTCTTGTAGAAAAAATTTAGGACCTCTTTGTCCGGTAACTTTATTAAGAAGATGACTTGCTGCATCCATATATGGCAAATAACGCGCGCGTCCTGAAAATAATCTAGGTACTAATGTTCTTTCTACTCCACGCATTAAAGCCATTTCATTTTGTCGTTTAGTAGTTAACACACTACAATCCCATAAAATAGCTGTTTTACCGCTATTACCGGATGCAAGAAGTCTACCATTTGGATGAAACGCGACAGAGTGAACAGGTTTATAATTTCCAGTAAGTGTTGCCATACAAACTACCGATGTTTCATCGGGTAAAAGTCGCCACAACTTGACGGTTTTGTCATGGCTTCCAGACACAATAACCGGTGCAGTTGGATGAAATGCGACAGAAGATACCGCATTTTGGTGCCCTCCAAGAGTTGCAATACAGTCAATACGCCTTACATTATACCAACGCATCATATCGATACTTTTTGGATTACTTCCTAGTGAAACCATTGAACGCTGATTGTAAATTATCTGCCACAATTTGACATTTTGACTGTCACCTGTTACTAAAATAGGCAATGTCGGATGAAATGCAACAGAAAAAACATTTCCTCTACTACAGTTCATATCCCCCAACCATGATACTTGGTTGTCGGGAAAAAGTAACCATAATGTTGCCTTACTATTACTACCAGCAGTTACGATAAAAGGTTCTGATGGATGAAACGCAACACAGTTAACGGAAGGATGACATTCACCATTATCACGCCAATTATCATTCATTAAAGTTAATGTTGTATAGTCACGTGATAACTGCCACAACTTTGGAAAATCCATGAAACCACTTGTAACAATAAATGGTTTGCTTGGGTGAAATGCGACACAGGAAACACCATACCTTTGCACATTTGTAGTTGATAAACACATATATGTATTTGTATCCCACAATTTCACATCGTTATCCATGCTACCAGATATAAGAATATCAGCTGTGGGATGAAACGCGACAGATTTTACCTCACCATGGTGCCCTACAAGAGTCGCTACACATTCTTGTGAATTTGTGTTCCATAGTTTCACGGTGCCGTCCTCGCTACCAGTTGCAAGAAGGGGCGAAGATGAATGAAATGCTACAGATAAAACACCTTTGGTGTGCCCTTCTAAAATTTGTATAATAGGAATTTTACTTCTTTTATGAGACATGTGTATGATTTTTTATTATATATTATATAAGCAGTATTATATATTTTAATAATATTTTATATTTTTACATGTATAAATATGTTTTCACCTAAATTTGCGATAACGTTGCACTATTGTACTTCATATGAAAACTCTAAAAAATCCCAAAAATAAGTATCCTCTAATGAACCTTTATGGTATATATCTTTGCGCATTTTTTCGGGCGTACAGTTATTTTCCTCTATATTTTTCATTTTTAGTTTATATATACCAACATCGTAATAATAAATATTATTTTTATATTCAATACGCACTTCCACAATATCGTCGTCTACACGTGACTCTTTTCTAAGGGGACTATCGTGTAAATTTTTTATATTAAATTTATAACGAAAAATTTGTTTATCATCGTTGCTATTAAATATATCTTCATGTATATCTTCGTAGTAGTTAAATGAATTTTTATCTATAGCTGGTCGCATAATATAGTCAAGGAATTTATATTTAGTTTTGTCTATTTGTCTAATATATTTTCCATCTCTCAGTTTATATAGTTTCATAATATTTACAAGTATATATTCTTGTATATCGAATGGTAACGGTAACTTTGACACCACTTTTGCTTCCATTAAATATAAATAATAATATATACTATTTATATTTATGTTTATGTTTTAAGCTGGTTTTTGTAACTAAGCTATAAATTTTGGTCAACATATTTACTACCTTTACTTAAATTTTCTGAAGCCCATAAAGGCTGTAGATTTGTATAATGAAAACATTTATTTTGTTCTTCTTCGTCAAGTAAATTAAATGATGCACAAGGTTTAATATGATCTATGTGCCATTCCCCATGATTTTCCCAAGTCATTACTTCTTTGAATTTGGCTTGAAAATATAATATAAAATCTTGTTTACTACATCCTAGATAATTATAAAATTTATTATATTTGTCTGCATTTTTTTGTTTTAATAATTTTGATATTCTTGAACGCATACAGCATACTACTTTAAAATAAGGGTCTGTATTATATTTTTTTTTATTATATGCTATACATTTTTTTAATATTTCATCTTTTTTTTCTTCGTATCTAATTTTTGAAACTTCTTTTCTTCTTCCCGATTGTTCATATTTTTGTTTATATAAAATATCACTTTGTTTATATTTTTCATCATTTTTCTTTTATTGGTTTTATATTCACAATAACATTTGCGACACATTCTTGCTAATTTATCCCAACTTGATGATTGCTTATTATATTCTGATAAATCTTTCCAACTATCACATGTAGGGCAATGTTTTATTTCAACTTCATTTTCTATTTTATGTTCCTTTCTGTTTCCCATGGTTGATAATATTATACTATTATAATATTATCTTTATATTATTGATATAAATAGTTAAACACCTCCACGAAGTCGGAGGACCAAATGGATCGTTGCTTCGGATTGCACGTTATAGTCAGCAATTGTCCTACCATCTTCAAGCTGTTTTCCTGCGTGGATTAGACGTTGCTGATCTGGCGGGATCCCTTCGCGATCTTGAATCTTTGCTTTAACGGCATCAATCGTATCACTACTTTCTACATCAAGGGTAATCGTCTTGCCGGTGAGCGTCTTGATAAAAATCTGCATTCTACTTAGATGTTGCTATAATATCTACATATATTTTATTTTTAAGTATTTTTAGATAACTATAGTAATGGAGTGGGGAGGTTTTGATTTTGTTTTTCCAACTCCTCTTTGCGCTTCTTTTCTAAATCATCAATAATTTTATTCGCTTCTGCCAGTTTATCATTTAGCTTAACTTTATTAGATTTACTTGACGTCCATGATTTAGGTAAATCGGGATGTTTTTCTATTTTAAAATATTCACGCTCTTTTGTATGCGACCTATCTATCCATTCGCGATAATATACTACATACTTTTTCATCATATGGTGTTCTAAACCATTTGGTAATGTTTGTGCACTATGCTTTCTATTTCGCTTTTTAGTGAAAGAAGTTTCTGTTTCGACATTTGACATCGATGATTATTATTACT
>SXGQ01785067.1_pt1 | contig 11421 bp, 12 predicted proteins | sample 3178371 | NCBI WGS metagenome assembly SXGQ01 (sample SAMN11356859, study PRJNA531348) | freshwater metagenome | isolation source: freshwater sample F1-20 | place: China: Fuxian Lake, Yuxi | collected 2017-12-25 | reverse complement strand
GATCAGCCCGAGGCAGACGGCGATGTAATCGTGGTGCCAGAAATATATCCAGCCGCAATTGAGCAAACACGTGACGACGTAAAGCCATCGAATCGAACGTGCCTGCGGGCCGGCGTTCGAGCTAAATTGATAAACGCTGTAAGCGATCAGTCCGAGATAGATGAGGCTCCAGATCGAGAAGGCATAGCCCGCCGGAGTAACAGCGGTCGGATACTTCGCAGAGATCTCCGCAGGTGTTACGCCTCCGACCATTCCGGCCGCAGCGAGCCAATTGAACCCGATCGTTAGAAGCGTTGCGGCAGCAACGGCAAAGCCCGCAAGTGTGCCGGCAGGGTAGGTTTTTTCAATCATTTTGATTCACCTCGCGGGGCCGTCGTGGTGCATAACTATTGCAAAATCCACGATTTCGTATAAAAATCTCCGATAACGTAAAGTATTGTAAAGCCTGAATCCACCCCGGAGCAAAAGAAACCAACCATTTGTCAGGGAAGGGCGTCGAAAGATGGTCTATGGCACCGGGATTGCCTATAAAGACAGCGGCCAGAGCGATTCTTCCCCGTTCAAAGCCGGAATACAGATCAGAGGAAGAACAGATCAATGAAGGTACTTAAGAACATTTTAATGGGTTTTGCGATCGTGGCGGTGATGTCTTTCACCGTTTCGGCGCAAAAAAAGGATGATAAAAAGGATCCGCCGCCGAAGCCGAAACCGCCGGTCGTCCGGCCGGAGGGCGAAAAGCGTCCGCCGCCTAAGGACGACAAGCCCAAACGCCCGGAATACAGCATGGGCTTCGTAGCGGGAAGGATCGAAGGCGAGATCGAATAGTAATCACAATTTAACAAAGCAAAAGGCAGCTCTTCCACGGGCTGCCTTTCTTATTTGCATTATTGGTGCCGACTAGAAGATTTGAACTTGTGACCTATCGCGTGTGAAGCGAGTTGCGGGCGATTCAGGATTCAGCGGAATGGTGCGATTTGATCGGTAGAACTGGGCTTTTACGGCGTTTTCGGCGGCTGCTGGCCTTGCGGCCATTCGAACGTTTTCGATACTTTACAAAGTTTGAGAGACGACGAAAGAGACGACGGACGCGAAAGTGCTTAAGCGGCCCGCGAGAGAAGGCGAGCGATCTCAGCAACCGATTGTTCAGTTTGATTGACGTAGCGCATGAATGTTTTTTGTTGCGTATGGCCCGAGATCTTCATAACCAGCGGCGGCGAGATACCGACTTCCAACATGCGCGTTATTGCCGTATGCCGCAGATCATGGAAACGAATATCGAGCTTCGGAGGCCGAGGGACAGTAGCGGGCCTTTTGCCGGCGGCGGCCGGTCGAATCGGTATATTGCAACCGGGCAACCCACCGCTTGCCGTCCTTTGCTCGAAAGATTGAACCTTCTCTAGCTTTCATTTGTGCTAAAATCTAATCACCATGGGAGAGATCATCGTCAAAATTCCTTCGCGGACAGACCGCCACTACATCGTTACCGATGAGGCCGATGCCGATAAGCTGATTGACGCTCTTGATGCCGTTGCGATCCGAGTCATGCCTAATCCGGCAAGCCCGGAAGAGATCGAATATGCCGAAGACGTAAGGGACGTTACGGCCGCTTTATCCGAGCTTAGGCGAACCGGAAAAACCCACAAATGGAGCGACGTTAAAGCTGATCTCGGCTTATGAATTATTCGGTTGAACTGCTTTCGGCGGCGAAACGCCAGCTTGCAAAACTTCCCGAGTTTGCTCGAAAGCAGATCGCCGAGGTCATTGATCTGTTGGAAACCGACCCGCGACCGCACGGCTACAAAAAGCTCAAGGGAAAACTCAAGGGCCTTTATCGAATCGACACCGGCAATTACCGGATCATCTACGAAGTTCAGGACCGCGAACTTGTAATTCTGATTATCAAAGTCGGCGACCGAAAGGACGTTTACAAATAGCGACCGTTTCATATTCCAAAATCGCGAATGATCTTTCCGCGGAGCCGGGCGAGTTGCGCGATCTCTGGATAAAGTTCATCGGCGCCAAACTCATAAACAAATTCGAGTTCACGCGGCGGCAAAAGCATCAGGGCCGCAACTTGTTCGGCTTCCAGATGATTTTTTCTGCGCATGGCTTTTGAAAAAAAAACGATCGCAAAGATCGACTGCGACGGGGAATGAAACAGGAAGTGCGCGATCTCATGGCTCAGGACGTAGCGAAGCATCCAGCCGGCGAGGCCCGATTGCAGAAAAATGAAATGGCGATCTTCGGCCTTGACATAAACACCCGTCGGCACTTTATCGCTTAAATCAAAAACGGCCCGAAAGGCCGTTTTTATTGGTGCCGACTAGAAGATTTGAACTTCTGACCTATCGCGTGTGAAGCGAGTGCTCTACCACTGAGCTAAGTCGGCGATATGGGTTAGATCGATGGATCGTCGGCCTTCGCAGGCCGGTTCTCGTCGGTCGCTTTTATCGTGCTGATCGATGAATCGGTATAGAAATGCCGCGTTCCGGTAGCGGTCACGCCCTCGGCGACCTGCGGATCGGCATTGATAGAGTAAAACCCGGGACGACTTTCGCTCGGCTCTTCGACCGTCATAGTGTAAACATAACCGTTGACAACGGGCCGCTCACCGGCAAACTGTTCATCAAGCCCTGAAACGCGAATCAGATCGTCAAACGACCCGAACTTACCCTTATTTCGCGAGGCGAACTGAGCTTGGTATGTACGAATTCGATCGATCGTTCCGGTCGCGGCAGCTTCATTGCCCGAGCGGATCATTGCCCCCCAGGCGAGGGCTCCGACGCCGATGATTAGGCCGATGATCGCCATAACGATCATCAACTCGATAAGGTTAAAACCCTGCTGGCCTTTGCGGTTCTTTGTTGCGGACATCATATTTCGCGAAAACTCCATCAAACTGAACACGAAAAAACAACGAAAATGTTCCAAAAGTTTAGTTGTTTTGGATGCAGATTTGCAAATCAGGGGTGTCCGCGGATATGCCGCGGCGGCGGTAAGAAAACCCGGGCGAAAATAACGAATGCAACAATCGACCGAGATTTAGTAAGATAGAAGGGCGGAAAGCAAGTCCTTCCAAATGGAGAACCGCCAGTTAATGCCAGATACAGCAGTTTTAGAGACAGTGCCTCCGGCCGGCGGGCCGGAAGCGGCACGGGATCATTTTGCCCAGATCGGCCGGGTCCGGCAATCGGTCGAATCGGTCATTCGCGGAAAGCAGGACGTGGTCCGGCTGGCGGTCGTAACGCTGATCGCCCGCGGGCATTTGCTGATCGAGGACGTTCCCGGCATTGGCAAAACGACGCTCGCCAATGCCCTTGCACGTTCGCTTGAGTTGACCTCGCACCGGATCCAGTTCACATCGGACCTCTTGCCGGCGGACATCGTCGGGCTTTCGATCTTCGATCAGGGAGCGAGTGAGTTTCAGTGGCGGCCGGGGCCGATCTTTTCGAACATCGTGCTTGCGGATGAAATAAACCGGGCGACGCCGAAGTCGCAATCGGCCCTGCTCGAAGCGATGGCCGAAGAACAGGTCACAGTGGACGGCACGACTCGAAGACTGCCCGAGCCATTTATGGTCATCGCCACGCAGAACCCGGTCGAGCACCACGGAACGTATCCGCTACCGGAATCGCAGCTTGACCGCTTTATGCTCCGCATTCAGATGGGATATCCGGGCAAGGACGATGAACGTGCGATGCTTCACGACCGCGAGGTCCGCGACCCGATCGAAAGCATCGAGCCGCAGGCCTCGTATGCGGATGTGATCAGGCTGCAGGGAATTGCCCGCCGCGTCCGCGTTGACGAAGCTCTGATCGAATATCTTTTGCAGATCGTTGAGGCGACCCGCCGATCTGAATCGCTTGAGCTCGGCGTCAGCCCGCGTGGCTCGCTCGCACTTTTCCGGGCGGCGCAGGCGAACGCCTTGGTCGATGGACGCGATTACTGCATCGCCGATGACATCAAGGACCTCGTTCTGCCCTGCTTTGCCCATCGCATCGTGATCAGCTCGCGTGCCTCGGGACTCAGGAACCGCATTCGCGAAGCAGAAGCGATCCTGAACGATATCCTGACGAAGATCGCCGTCCCGATCTAGGGCGGCTGGGCCTCAAGTTTTGTCCAAACTCCGAAAGATCAGAGAACTCTTCAGCGTCCGCGACCTCCGCAACGCACTCGTCGGGCTCGGTGTCATAATTGCCGGCATCGGCCTGGCGGTGCTTACGGTCTTTGCGCACCGCTCGGGCGAACGGACGCTTGCCATCGCGGCGGCCGTGCTTTCGCTCGGCTTCGTGCTGCTGATCCTAATATTCGTCGTTCCGCCACTCGCACGGAATGCAAGTCGCGAAGCGTCGCAGATGAACCTGCCGTTCGAGTTTACGCTCGGCGGAGCGATAATGCTCGGGCTGCTGACAATTGTCGGGTTTTCGGCCTGGAACACGGGCAACAATCTGCTTTTTCTTGTGCTTTCGGTTCTGGTTGGGGCGATGATCGCCGGATTTGCGGCCGGTGCAATGAACATCAAGAAACTCGATGTCCGAATGCGGTTTCCCGAAACGATATTTGCCGGCGAGGAAACGCCGATCCTGGTCGGCCTTACGAACAGGAAGCGGCTTTTTCCGGCGTTCTCGATCGTTGCCGAGGTTCGCGGCCGTGACCGGGAAAGGTCGATGGCGGAAAAAGAACTCTTCGGGCTAGTGCCGGCCTTCATAATGAGGCGGCTTGCCAAGCCACCGGTCATCCGCCGAATTCTCGACTATTTCCCTTACGTAGCTCGCGGAGAGACAGAGGAAAGCCGGTCGTTCCATATTTTTCCATATCGCGGAAGGCTTGTGATCAGCGATTTCGAGATCGCGACCAAGTTCCCATTCGCATTCTTTCGACATCGGCGGCGGCTTTCGGCAAAGGAAACGGAGTTGGTCGTCTTTCCGCAGCTTTCCGAGCACGACGACCTGCCCGATGTCATCTCGGCCATTGCCGGAAGGCGGCCGCTGATGAAGCGCGGTGCGGGCTACGACCTGCTCTCGCTGCGGGCATATCAGCCGACCGATGACCCGCGGCAGATCGACTGGAAAGCTACTGCTCGTTCGCGGGGCGTTATCGTCCGGGAAACGGCCGCCGACGAGAGCCTGCGGGTGCAGATACTTTTTGATCCGCGGCTTCCGGCTTCGGAGGAGAAGCGGCTGACGCTCCGCGAAATAGTTGAGATCGAGCGAGACGGCAAACCCCAGATCAATGAGCGGTTCGAGGCGGGCATCAGCCGTGCGGCCGCTGTCGCGAACCGGCTGATCGAGGCCGAAGCCGAGATCCGGCTGATCATCGGCGATGAGGTCGGCGATTTTGGCTCCGGGCTGAGGCATCTGCACGACTGCCTGAAACGGCTGGCATATGCCGAGCCGGAATATACGGAAGACCTTCGGCCCATGGAAACGGCCCAGATCAACGACGACGATGGCTTTGAGGCGGGTGCCGATACGACCGTTCTGCTGTCTGCCGCGGAGCTTTCGCCAAAAGAGGATGAGCTTTTGAGCGAGGTCGTTGCGGTCAAATATTGAACCGATCCTTGTCACAAACACGCGTTCAATGGTGTATTGTCTTGTGACGGGCATTTAATGAATGCTTAGTAATGATCAAGGCGACGGAAATATTCGTGGACTCGATGTCCGAGCAAGCAGCGGCCGCAGCAGCGAGAGAGACGATAGGTTTCGAGGAGGTATTTTCGCTCCACCATCGGACCGTCTATCGCGCCGCGCGTTCGGTCGTCCGCGATGCGGCCTTGGCCGAGGATGTAACACAAGAGGTCTTTCTCAAGTATTATCATCATCGCGATTCGATAACGGACGAGGAAATGCTTCGGCCGTGGCTGATCCGAGTGGCTCTTAATCTAGCCAAGAACACGGTCCGCGGAAAGGTTAGGGCGAACACGAGAGACGAAAATTACGTCAAACAGTCAGCGGAAAACGATGTGTATTCGGTCGAATCGGAATACGAACAGAAGGCCGAGGTCGGAGAGATACAGAAGGCACTTGGCAAGATCCGCGAGCCGCTGAGAAGCTGCCTGATATTGAAGCAGCAAGGGCTTTCGTATAGAGAGATCGCCAACGCGCTTGAGATAAACGAAACAAGCATCGGAACTTATGTTGCACGGGCCCGTCAGGAGTTTTTGAGGTTTTACGGAAAGAGGGGCGAGGAGCAGGTATGAGCAGGAATTGTATAGACATCGGAACGATACAAGCGTTCCTTGACGGAGAAACGAGGGGCGACGAGACGGCCGCCATCTCGGGCCACATCTCCACATGCGATGCCTGCGCAATGATGCTCGCGGAGGCAGATGAGGAAACCTCGTTCGTCATGGCCGCGGTCGAGAGCGATGTTAATACGCTCGTGCCGACACAGCGGCTTTGGTCGCGGATCAACGATGCGATCGACGAAGAACGGACAAAGGTCTCACTTTGGCATCGGGCCTATGCAGGCCTGACGTCGCTGATGGCCGGCCCTTCGCTGGCAACCGCAGCGGTTGTGCTCGTGCTTTTCGGGTTCTTTGCTTTCATCTTCATTCCGGGCGGCGGGCTTGATTCGTCGGCGAATCAGATCGCTGCGGTTCCGCAGCAGACGGCCGCACCGGTCAACAACCCCACACAGGTGGTTGCTCCGATCCAGAACGCAACCCCCGAGAGTTTGGAAATTGCTGAAACGCAGCCGGATGCTATGCCGCCTGCAGCGACCGAACCGCGGGCTGAGCCCGTACGTACGATACAGGCTTCGTACCGGCCTGAACGTGCAACTCGTCCTTCCGGTGGCGACTTCCGCCCGGTCAACGCTCTTTACGTTCCGGGCGAGGACAGCTACTTGAACACGATCGAGACCCTGAAGGCCTCGTACGACTCGCAAAAGGACCGGGTGCTTTCACCTTCATCGCGGGTTGCGTTCGAGCGTGACCTTGCCGTGGTCGAAAATTCGATCAAGCAGATGCGGGAAGTGGTCCGGAAGAATCCGAACAATCAGGCGGCTCGCCAGGTGCTTTACTCCTCGTATCAGGACAAGATAGACCTGCTTAACTCCGTCGGGCAGAAGGAGGAACTGCTTGCCTCGCTGCAGTAAGAGCGGTTTACGATAATGCGGTCTTTCATTTCCAGTTCAGTGTTCTCAGCGGTGCTGCTTTTCGCGGCGGCCGTGCAAGCTCAAATGCCGCCGGTGCCGCGGACGCCGCCCGTTCCGCCAACGCCGCGGGTAGCTCCGGCGGCTCCATTATTTCCGGGGCAGACCACGGACACCGAGCTTCGCGTTGCCGCGGAGCAGAACGTGAACCTCAAGTTTTGCATCTCCGAAGGAACGCTGAAGATAAACGGATGGGACCGCAACGAGGTACGCATCTTTGCCCGTTCTGGCCGCAAATTTGGCATTCGGGTGCTGGAGCGTTCGCCCGATTCGGGAAACGCGACGTGGATCTGGGCGACGCCGACCGCGATCGAAGGCCAATCGGCCGCGAACCGCGGCGAATGTCTTTCGGGCGAAACGGTAGAAATGGACGTCCCGCACGGTGCGACGCTAAATTTTCAAGGCCGCTCGGCGACGACCTCGGTCGATTCGGTTCACAAGGTGAGCCTTAAGATCGTTGAGGGCAATATCTCGCTCCGCAACATCACCGGCGGCATTTCGGCGACGGCACTTCAGGGCGACCTCATCGTCAGCAATTCATCGGGCAGCGTTTCGCTCGACAGCACTACCGGCAACGTGATCGCCTACGGGGTCAAGCCGCTTGAGACTAGCGACCTATTAAAGGTGAAGACAAATTCGGGTTCGATAATGCTTCAGCGGGTCGGGCACCGGCAGATCGAGGCAAATTCGATAACGGGTTCACTTCAGTTCGAAGGCGGCTTTCTGGTCGGCGGTATTTATAACTTTAAGACCTCGAACGGAGCTATTCGGATGCTCGTGCCGGAGAACGGCAACTGCACCGTCTCGGCGGCTTACGGCTTTGGCAGCTTCAACGCGGCGATCCCGGTTGAAACGGTGACCGAAAACATCACGCCCGGAGGCAAGAATGTCGTTGCCCGCATCGGCACCGGCGAACTCTGCAACGTATCGCTTACAACAAGCAGCGGGCGAATTCAGATCGCCCGGCTTGAAGTGAAAAACTAGAACTCACCAAGATTTCTCCCGGTTCTTTTCTCAAATAGCTCGGCAAGCGAAGAAGCCCCTTCGCTGCCTTCGTCGCGCGTAATGCGCTCGACCCGCCACATCGGGATGAAATAATCGCTCATCGGCAAATATTGTTCGCCCTCGGCGATGGAGCGGACCCAATCGTCGAAATACCCGAGCTCGATGGCGCGCAGAAAAATGCCCGCCGCATTTATCTCATCGACAATCCCAAGCAGCTTCTCCCGCGGCGAGTGAAGCACGGCGATGACGGATTCTCCGGGTGTTATCTTCATAAAAATTTAATACGAGATTACTATGAGACGCTTGCTGTTTTCGAATCCGGAGTAAGTTCGCTTAGAATCAAAGTGTAAACGTGACGCTACGTTCGAACCCGGCCCGGTTGCTCAGAACCGCAGCTAATTGATGCATATAAAGCGGATACAACTCGAAAACATCAAATCCCATCGCGAGGCGGTCTTTGATTTCGAGCGCGGGACGACCGCCATTTCCGGCGAGAACGGTGCCGGCAAAACTACGCTCATCGAGGCCGCGGCGTGGGTCCTCTTCGATGTACTTGATTACAAAAAGGATGACTTTGTCAGCCGCGGAGCCAAGAAAGGCAATGCCCGAGTGACGATCGAAAGCGGGCTCGATGAGCGCGAGTACGTCATCTATCGCGACACCGGAACGGGCTATTACGTCTATGACCCGCAGCTTGAAACCCGCATCGCCGAAAAGAAAGAGGACGTCAGCCGGTTCCTGAGAAAACATTTGGCGGTCGAGCCCGGAACGGACCTTGAGATGCTATACAAGCACGCGATCGGGGTTCCACAGGGCACGTTTACGGCGATCTTTCTGGCGACGGCCGCCGAGCGAAAGCGGACGTTCGACGTTCTGCTCAAGGTCGAGGAATACCGCCGAGGTGCCGAGGAACTGATCAAGACACAGCGGTTCGTCGAGTCAAAAATTGGCGAGATCAACAGCAAGGCGTCGCGGTTCGAGGGCGAACTTGCCCGAGCCGAGTCGGTCGCCGAGGAACTTGCGGCAACAGACGTCTTGCTGGGCGAGCTGAAAAAGCAGATCGACGACTTGCGGCGGAAGGAAGAGGAAACAAAGCAACGTGTTGCCGGGCTCGAAGCGGCGAAAGACCGCTACGAAAAGGCGGCGAAGGAAAGAGAGGCCGCCGAAACTGAACGCGGCAGGGCCGAACTGATCCATAAACAAGCCGAAGCCGAATTTGAACGGGCTCGCGAATCAGCCGCAAAGATGGAAGCGGTAAGCGAAGCGGCAGGCCGGCATCGCGAGGCTCTCAACCGGCTCGCCGAGCTTGAACGGGAACGAGTCGTTCGCGATGGCCTTAAGGAGCAGCTCGCAAAGGTCGAGGCGGCAGAGGCTTCGATCAAGATAGAAGAGCGGCACACGCGGGCGGAAATAGAGTCGATAGAGAACGCACACCGCGAGCTTGCGGAACTCAGGCCAAAGGCGGAGGAGCAGAGCGGCCTTGAGAAAGAGCTGGCCGCTGCCCGCGAGGAATTATCAAGCCTTCGGGCGATCTCAAAGCAGGTTGCGGCTGCGGAAGAGAGGCTCACGCGGCTGCGGGCTTCGTACAAGTCGGCAGAGGAAGAACTCGATAAGGCTCGTGCCGAGGCCGCCGGCGCCGAGAATGCCGCTAAGCTCGAAGCACGCGATGGGGAGATCACGGCCGAGCTCGCACGGCTCAATGCCGAACTCGAACGCGACGAAAAGTTCCAGGCGGAGATCAGGAACGGCCTGTGTCCGATACTGAGTGAGAAGTGTCTGAACCTAAAGCCGGGGCAGACTCTGGAGGGCTTTCTTGTCGATCAATTTGCGGAGCTTCGAAGCTCGATGGACGGCCTCGGCCGCGAGCGGACGGAACTTCGGGTGGGCCTTGCCAAAGCAAAGGCTGCCGAGCGTTTTGCCGTCCAGGTGCCGACGCTCGAACGGCGGTTCGCAGAGGTTAAGGACGAAGGCGTTCGGCTGCGTGCGGAACGCGACGAGCTCACGTCGAAGCTTGAGCAGCTCCCGGCCGCGGAGGCGAAGGTGACCGAGATCGAGGCCCGGCTTGAGCAGCTTGGCGACCCGCGTTCGCGCATCCGGCCCCTTGAGGCGTTGCTCGCCCGCGAGGCGGAAGTGCGTTCGAAGATCACCGAGATCGAGAAAAACACAGAACGGCTAGAAAGCGAGAGAAAACTGCTCGTTGAACAGCTCGCTGACTTTGTAAGGCTCGACGATGACCTTAAATCTGTAACGGCCGAGCGCGATGCGACCGAAGAGGCTTATCGGACGTTTATCGCGTTCGAGCAGGCGGCGAAGGAGCTACCGCGGCTTGAGGGTGCCTATCGCGAGGCGGTGACAGCTTTAGATAAAGCGAGCGAGCTTGAGTCCGCTGCGGTCGCTGCATTTGAAGATGCCACGAATGCCTACGACCGCGAGGCTCATACGGCCGCAGGCGAAGAGCTTGCAAGGGTTCAGCGGGAGACTGCTGCCGCCGATGTCCGGCTGGAGACCGCGGACAAGCGGCTTGTGGCACTCAAGCTCGAGTCCGAACGGCTTGCGGCGATCCGAAAGGAACTCTCCGCCGAGCTTCAGGAAAAGGAGCGGCAGGAGAAAATACTTGAAACGACGGTCTTCATCCGCGATACTCTAAAGGAAGCCGCACCGCTCGTAGCCCGAAACTACGTTTTTCACGTCTCGGCAGAGGCGAACCGCATTTTCCGCGAGGTCGGCGGGAATGCCGAGCGGACGCTTCGCTGGGGCGAGGACTACGGCATCTATGTTGAAGAGGGCGGTCACGAGCGGCCGTTCGTCAGCTTTTCGGGCGGCGAGCAGATGGCGGCGGCGCTTGCTGTCAGGCTGGCTTTGCTGAAGCAACTGTCCGATATCCGCATCGCATTTTTTGACGAGCCGACGACCAATATGGACGCCGAGCGGCGGGAGAACCTCGCCATGCAGATCGGGCAGATCACACACTTTGACCAGCTTTTTGTCATCTCGCATGATGATACTTTTGAGGGGTACATGGACCATGAGTTGAGGGTTGGGGGGTAAGTTCTATGCCAGAGCGTCGGTCACGATTGCGCTATCTAGGATTCGTTGTCTCGCTTTTGCTTGTTCTTGCAGCAAACCTTTGGAGTTACATCGTCAACCGGGATTGTTTCAGCGTGGAATGCACTTACATGTTCGGTTTCCCCTTTCCGGTTTATCATCACGGCACCTTCTTGCATCTCGACGATATTTTGTGGACTGGCGTCATGTTGAATG
>SXGQ01662861.1_pt1 | contig 11423 bp, 9 predicted proteins | sample 3178371 | NCBI WGS metagenome assembly SXGQ01 (sample SAMN11356859, study PRJNA531348) | freshwater metagenome | isolation source: freshwater sample F1-20 | place: China: Fuxian Lake, Yuxi | collected 2017-12-25 | reverse complement strand
TGGCACATGTACTCGTATGCTTTATCTTCGACTAGGCCGCTTGGCCAAGCATGGCCAGAAACTGGTAAGGAGATGGTGGCGCCTGCCTGCTCCGCAAGCTCAATGAATGCACCGATGGCAGTGCCAGTGCCGCGGATTGCGCTGATAGCAGCTTCTCCCTCCACAGGCAGTGAGTTCGCCCTGGCAAATCGGCTAATGGGCGTTGGTACCGGCGAGAATGTATTGGTCTCGTGATTCATTTGCGCAATGACGATCTTCATGGTTTTCCTTCATCGGTAGTGCTAACTTTAGCGCTTAATGCGGTCTTGCGTAAGATTGACGTGTAATCAGCAGGCCCGTCCAGCAAACACCCAGTGGAATTTTTGGATGGATTGTGATACCGTTTAAACAATTTCCCTGCTGGAGATCTTTATTTCATACGCTGTCAACCCCATTGATCCTACAAGACCCACTTTCATTGGAGAGGTTTCAGGTATTGACCTAACTCGCAGGCTGACAGAAGAAGAGGTCAGTGCCATCCATGCCGGTATGGACCGCTTCGGTGTGTTGGTGTTTCATGACCAACATTTTGAAGATGAGCAACAAATCGCTTTTAGCCGTCAACTCGGAACGCTGGAGGAAGCTACCGGGGACATCATGTCTGAAAAGGACCGGCGCCTCAGCATGGATTTGAACGATATTTCGAACCTCGACAAAAACGGTGAATTACTTCCTCGCGATGACCGCCGGCGTTTGTTTGGTTTGGGCAATTTGTTGTGGCACTCAGACAGTTCGTTCAAGGAGGTGCCAGCCAAGTATTCAATGCTGTCGGCGCGCAAGATTCCTTTAGCCGGTGGCAACACAGAATTCGCTGACATGCGTGCTGCATATGACGCGCTGGACGATGCGACGAAGAGCGAGGTGCACGATCTAATTTGCTTGCACAGCCAGATTTTTTCTCGAGGTATTTTGGGCTTTGATGATTTCACAGACGCCGAGCGCGCAAAGTGGGCGCCAGTGCGCCAAGGTTTAGTGCGGCGGCACCCCCATACAGGCCAGCTGTCGCTTTATCTGGCAAGCCATGCCGGTGGCATTGAGGGGTGGCCAATGCCGGAGGCGCGTTCCTTTTTACGTGACCTCAACGAACATGCCACGCAGCGCCAGTTTGTCTACGCGCATGTATGGCGTCCATGGGATCTGGTAATCTGGGACAACCGCGTTACGATGCATCGCGCTCGTCGATACGATCCGAAGGAAGTGCGGGATATGCGCAGAACTACGTTGACCAATGAGGTGTCGAGTTTGGAGCAGAGGCCGGTTTAAGTACTTTGAGGGCACCGTACTTTTTTTGCTTACTTCCCCGAAAGTCCCATGCCTCTGGAAATGACCTCTTTCATAATCTCATTGGTGCCACCATAAATTCGTTGGACGCGCGCGTCTGCAAAGGCCCTGGTAATGGGGTATTCCCACATATAGCCATAGCCACCGTGTAGCTGAACACATTCGTCTATGACCTTGCATTGAAGATCGGTACACCAATATTTGGCCATGCTGGCGGTCTGCGTGTCTAACTGTCCGACATTCACAAGTTCACAACATTTATCAATAAACACTTGTGCAATCTGAACTTCAGTTTGCATCTCCGCAAGTCTGTATCGCGTGTTTTGATAATTGGCCACGGCTTGACCAAAGACTTTTCGATCTTGGGTGTATTTCACGGTCCAGTCAATGGCGGCTTGTGCCGCCGCGACTGCAGTGATTGCTATCTGAAGTCGCTCCCATGGCAGTTGTTCCATCAGGCAAATAAATCCCTTGCCTTCGTAATCGGGCCCACCTAACAATTGAGTGGCAGGTACTTTGACATTGTCAAAAAATAGCTCTGAAGTGTCTTGAGCCTTGAGACCCAATTTCTTCAATCGTTTGCCTTTTTCAAAACCAGGCATGCCACGTTCAATTAGCAACAAACTCGTACCCTTAGCGCCCGCACTGGGATCTGTTTTGGCAACCACAATGACCAGATCGGCATGCCAACCATTGGTTATAAATGTTTTGCTTCCGTTTAGCAAATAGGAGCCATCGGCTTGCTTGATAGCGCTGGTTTTGACGCCCTGAAGATCAGAACCTGCCGACGGTTCACTCATGGCAATGGCACCCACCATTTCACCTGAAGCAAACTTGGGCAAGTACTTTTGCTTCTGTGATTCCGTGCCGTAATTCAAAATGTAGGGGGCAACAATTTCATTGTGTAGCCCATAACCGATACCCGTAAAGCCCGCCCGACCTAACTCTTCCATTTGAACCACAGAGTAAAGCTTGTCAGCATCTGCTCCCCCATAAGCCTCGGGCAGCGTCATGCACAAAAAACCGTTGGCCCCTGCTTTTTGCCAGACTTCGCGATCGACGTAGCCTTGCTCTTCCCATGCTTCATGAAAGGGGGCGATTTCTCTGTCCATGAAGCGTTTGAAGCTGTCACGAAAAGACTCGTGTTCAAGCGTAAAGAGAGTTCTTGAGATCATGGTTTGTCCTGATGAAAGTGCATTTGATGGACACAAAGCAAGCGCATCTTAAAAGTATACTCGTCTCGAATGCAAAGCTTTGCAGTCATCTATGGCCTCAATATTTTGGAGATGCTATGTCCGAAGCATTTGTATACGACGCAATTCGCACACCCCGCGGAAAAGGTAAAAAAGACGGCAGCCTGCATGAGGTCAAGCCCGTCGATTTATTGGCAGGTGTGTTGGTGCAACTTCAAAGTCGCAATCAACTCGATACGGCCGCTGTTGACGATGTGGTCATGGGCGTTGTGTCTCCCATCGGCGAGCAGGGCTCGGTGGTGCCCAAAGTGGCGGCGCTTAAAGCTGGTTGGGATTGGCAATGTGCTGGGCTTCAAGTCAATCGGTTTTGTGCCTCTGGTTTAGAAGCAGTTAACTTGGCCGCTATGAAGGTTCGAAGCGGTTGGGAAGAGTTGGTGGTGGCGGGTGGTTTAGAAAGTATGAGCCGCGTTCCCATTGGAGCAGACGGCGGTGCATGGGCGCAAGATCCAGAAACAAACAGTGCGACCTTGTTTGTGCCTCAAGGTATTGGGGCAGACTTGATTGCCACCCTCTGTGGCTTTAGTCGATACGACTTAGATGCTTTTGCTGTTGAGTCACAAAAGCGTGCCACACACGCCAGAGCCAGTGGCTACTTTGATGGCTCTGTGGTGCCCGTTTTAGACAAGCTGGGTCAAGTCATTCTGGCGCAAGATGAATTCATCAAACCGCAAACCACGACTGAAACTCTGGGTGCGCTCAGGGCCTCTTTTGAGCAGTTGGGCGCTATGGGATTTGATGCAGTGGCTCTGCAGCGCTATCCTCAAGTTGAACGTATTTTTCATGTGCACCACGCAGGCAATTCTTCGGGCATTGTCGATGGTGCTGCCGCAGTGCTCATTGGCAGCGAGGCGGCAGGAAAAATTCATGATCTAAAGCCGCGCGCCAGAATTGTGGCGGCAGCGTTGTCTGGCGCTGACCCCACCATCATGCTCACAGGGCCCATGCCAGCCACTAGAAAAGCACTGGACAAGGCGGGCCTGCGTATTGATCAGATCGATTTGTTTGAGGTGAACGAAGCATTTGCGGCGGTACCTCTCAAGTTCATGCAAGAAATGGGTGTGTCGCACGATCGCGTCAATGTCAATGGCGGCGCCATTGCAATGGGTCATCCGCTGGGTGCTACAGGCGCCATGATTCTTGGCACTTTGATTGACGAGTTACACCGTCGACAACTCCGCTACGGTTTGGCCACACTGTGTGTGGGCGGTGGTATGGGCATTGCCACCATCGTTGAACGCATTTAAGAACAGGTGCCCACATGATTTTGAAAACTTTGCGTTACGACATAGAGCAGGGCATTGCCACCGTGACCTTTGACGAGCAAGGCTCACCCGTCAATACCATGTGCTTGCAATGGCAAGATGATTTAGCCGAAGTAGCCCAGGTGCTTGTCCAAGACCGGTCAAAGCTTCAGGGTGTTATTTTGGCCTCCAACAAATCGACTTTCTTTGCTGGAGCCGATCTAAAAGGGGTCATGCGATCAAGCGCCGCCGATGGCCCGAGGGTATTTGCAGAAATTGAACGCATTAAGAAGAACTTCAGAACCATTGAGACGCTGGGGATTCCTGTGGTCAGTTGTTTGAATGGCAGTGCCTTGGGCGGTGGCTGGGAAGTTGCGCTGATGGGCCATCACAGAATTGCAACCCGCAATCCTAAAATTCAGTTTGGTTTACCAGAGGTCACGCTGGGCCTCATTCCCGGCGGTGGCGGTATTACCAAGATGACGCGCGCTCTAGGACTGCTTGCGGCCCAGCCTTATATTTTGGAAAGTAAGTTGTTTGGTCCTGAGCAAGCTTTGAAACTTGGTTTAGTGCATGAGTTGGTCGAGACTGATTTAGAGCTTCGAAAATGTGCCTTGGCCTTTATTGCAGCAGCTCACAACAAGCCTGAGTCTTGTCTGCACATTTGGGACCGCAAGGACTATAAGATGCCTGGCGGTACGCCTCACAACCCCAAGTTGGCGGGTATGTTGAGTTTGGCGCCGGCAGCATTGAAACAAAAAACACGCGGTTTATATCCGGCACCAGAGGCTGCTTTGGCTGCCATGGTAGAAGGTGCGCTGGTCGACTTTGACACAGCCATGCGCATAGAGAGCCGCTACCTGGCAGGCCTGATGACCAGTGGTATTGCGCGCAATATGATCAATACCGTGTTTTTCAATATGAACAGCATCAAAAGCGGCCACAGTCGTCCTTCGGGCGTGCCTCGCTATCGACCCCAAAAGGTTGGCATTTTAGGCGCGGGCTTGATGGGATCTGGCATTGCCTACAGCCAAGCCAGTCGGGGTATTGCGTCTGTTCTAAAAGATGTGACCCTTGAAAAGGCTGAAAAGGGGAAGTCTTACAGCTCGGCACTCACACAAAAGTTGCTGGAAAAAGGCAGCATGACAATTGAACAGCAAACCACTTTGTTGAACTTGATTCAAGCCACCGACAATACGCAAGACTTGAAGGGATGCGACCTCATCATTGAAGCTGTTTTTGAGCAGCGCGAAGTCAAAGGGGCAGTCACAAAAGAAGCGCAAACCATGCTTGCCGAAGGTGGTTTTTTTGCAAGCAACACATCGACCTTGCCCATTAGTGGATTGGCCACTGCCAGCAATCATCCTGAGAAATTTATTGGTATTCATTTTTTCAGTCCCGTAGAAAAAATGAAGTTGGTCGAAATTATTCGAGGTGAAAAAACCGACGATGAAACCATCGCGCGAGCTTACGATTATGTTCAGGCCTTGGGCAAGCTGCCCATTGTCGTGAACGACTCACGAGGTTTTTATACCAGTCGTACCTTTGCCACGTTTGTCATGGAGGGTGCTGCCATGTTGGGCGAGGGCATACCAGCGCCAGTGATTGAAAATCTGGCTATGCAAGTGGGCATGCCTGTAGGTCCATTGGCTGTGATTGACGAAACTGCCCTTACTTTGTCGGTCCATGTTTTAGAACAAACTCGCGAAGACTTCAAGAAAGAAGGGCGCACTTATGCTGAAAGTCCTGGAGAACTGTTGGTTGAAAGAATGGTCAAGGCGTTCAAGCGAGGTGGGCGAGCATCGGGTGGCGGTTTTTACGATTACCCAGCTGGACAAAAAAAGATGCTGTGGCCTGAATTGAAAAAAATATTTGAAAAGAGCCAAGGTACATTTGATCAGCAAGACATTAAAGACCGAATTCTTTACAGACAAGCAATTGAAACTGCCAGGTGTTTAGACGAAGGTGTTTTGACATCCGTCCACGAAGGCAACATTGGCTCAATTTTCGGCATTGGATATCCAGCATGGACCGGCGGTGCTTTGCAATTCATTTATGGCATGGGCGTTTCAAATTTTGCGAAGCGGAGTCAAGAGCTCGCAGCTCAATATGGTGATGGGTTCAATGTCTCTCAAGGGGTATTGGACACTTTAGTGAAATACAAACCGGTTTACTAGATCAAAAAAACCATGGAGTGCACTTGATGAAATCTAACGCAGATGTAACCAGCACCATGATGAAGGTGGACTTGTCCATCAATCATTTTCTAGACCGAGCGGGCACTTTATTTCCAGACAATGAAATTGTCTCGCGACTGCCCGACAAATCGCTGGTCAAGCACACCTACGCACAGTTTTATAGCCGCACGCGAAGCTTGGCAAAGGGCTTGAAAGATTTGGGGCTGAAAAAAGGCGATCGGGTGGCCACCTTGTGTTGGAACCACCATGCCCATTTGGAATGCTACTTCGGTATTCCTGCTGCAGGCGGTGTCATGCACACTTTGAATTTGCGCTTGTCACCAGACGAAATTGCTTGGATTGCAAACGATGCACAAGACCGGTTTTTGATCATTGACGACATCTTGCTTCCGCTTTATCGCCAGATTGAGAACAAGTACAAGTTCGAAAAAGTCATCGTGTTTCCCTTTTCTGGCGCCGATGTGCCTGCAGAGTTCATGAACTATGAACAGTGGTTGGCCGACTCCGATGGCAGCCAATTCGAATACGCCGCACATTCTGAAGACGATCCGATTTCCATGTGCTACACATCTGGCACCACTGGACGACCCAAGGGGGTGGTCTACTCGCACCGCTCAACTGTTTTGCACACGCTGGTTGCCTCGCTGGGCGATTTCTGGTCTTTGCGCGGTACCGATGTGGTCCTGCCAGTAACTCCCATGTTTCATGCCAACAGCTGGGGTATCCCGTATGGTGCGGTCATGATGGGCGTCAAACTGGTGTTTCCAGGGCCACATCTGCATCCAGACGATTTGTTGGACCTGATGCAAATTGAGCCGCCTACTTTGTCATTGGGTGTACCCACCATTTGGATGGGTTTGATTCAGGCCTACGAAGCAGCTTTGACCCTACAGCCAAACCGTTGGAAGTTGCCAGTAGGCATGCGCAGCCTAGTGGGGGGCGCTGCAGTGCCCGAAGCCTTAATTCGCGCATTTGACAAACATGGCATCTGGATTTTGCAAGGCTGGGGCATGACCGAAACTTCGCCGGTCTGTACCATTTCTTACCCCAAGGCCGAATTGCGTAATGCGACGATGGACGAACGCTACCGCCGCGCCGCCATGGCTGGCATTCCGGTGCCCCTGGTTGATTTGCGCATCCGCAACGATGAAGGCCAAGACCAAGCTTGGGACGGACAGCATGTAGGTGAGTTGCAGGTGCGAGGCCCCTTTATCACTGGCAGCTACCACCATGTGCCCGTGAGCGACGATAAATTCACCGACGATGGTTGGCTGCGCACCGGAGATGTGGCCAGCGTTGACACCATGGGCTTTGTTCGGATTACCGATCGCACCAAGGACTTGATCAAATCTGGCGGAGAGTGGATCAGTTCGGTCGATTTAGAAAACGCGCTGATGGCGCATCCTGGTATTGCCGAAGCGGCAGTGATTGCCATTCCAGACGAAAAGTGGAGCGAAAGGCCTTTGGCTTGTTTAGTGGCCAAACCAGGCCAAGCACCGCAAGCCGAAGAACTGGCCGCCCATTTGCTGAAAATGGGCTTTGCCAAGTGGCAAGTGCCTGACCGCTATGAATGGATCGCCAGTGTACCTCGCACTTCAACAGGCAAGTTTTACAAATTGAAGCTTCGGGAAATGTTTCCAAAGTGACAGTGCTCGGGAAACTCCCGATGGTCTCAGTGTTTCTTTCTGACAGGATCTGATTAAGTTTCTATATTTACTTCACATGTCCTAAAGGGGATGGATGATCGAACAGGATTCAATTCTCGAGTCGCGCCCTAAAGCCAATGCCCCGGTGATGCTCTCGGTTTCGCAAGTCACCGTCAAATTCCGCGGCATTGTTGCCTTAGACGGGATCTCTTTCGATGTTCAGCAAGGACAGATTGCTGGTCTGATTGGTCCCAACGGCGCTGGCAAAACCACATTGTTCAATTGCCTTTCTCGCTTGTACGATTACAGCGAGGGTGAAATTCATTTTGAGGGCCAAAGCCTTCAAGGCATGACACGCCACAAGACGGCCGAGATTGGAATTGGCCGGACTTTTCAGAACTTGGCGCTTTACAAAACCATGTCGGTGCTGGACAACATCAAGGTTGGCGCCCACTGCCGTGCAGAAAAAGGCTTTCTGGCCCACGCCCTGCGACTGCCAGGCGTGCGTCAAGAAGAAGCCAAAATTCACCAGAACGCCATGCAATTGGTCGAATTTTTAGATTTGCAATCTGTAGCCTTGCGCAAAGTTTCCGACTTACCTTTTGGTACACAAAAACGCGTTGAACTAGCGCGTGCTTTGTCAAGCCAGCCAAAACTCTTGCTGCTGGACGAACCAGCCGCGGGTTTGAACCATGAAGAAGTGAATGCCTTGGGCGACCTGATCAAGAAAATCCGTGATCAATTCAAGGTCACCGTGCTTTTGGTGGAACACCACATGAGTCTGGTCATGAGTGTCTCCGACAAAGTGGTGGCTCTGAATTTCGGCAAAAAAATTGCCGACGACACACCGACTCAAGTGCGTCAACATCCTGATGTGATTCAAGCTTACCTGGGGTCTTCAAAATGAGCCGAATGCTTCTTGAAGTCAAAGACCTTTTTGCCGGCTATGGCGCCACCGAAGTGCTGCATGGCCTGTCGATGCAAATCGAAGAGGGCAGCATCACGACCTTGCTAGGTGCCAACGGTGCCGGTAAAACCACCACGCTGCGTGCGTTGAGCAAGATGATCAAAGTTCGCGGTCAAATCATGTTTGATGGTCAAGCCATTGGAGGCAAGGCCACGGAGGACATTGTTCGACTGGGTGTGGCTCACGTGCCCGACGGCCGTGGCACCTTCGGCAGCCTTTCCACAGAAGAAAATTTGCAACTGGGCAGCTACACCCGAAAAGACAAGCAAGAGGTGGCGCAGGACCAGGAAAAGATGTACAGCTACTTTCCTCGGTTGAAGGAAAGGCGCAATCAGCAAGCCGGCACACTTTCCGGGGGTGAGCAACAAATGCTGGCCATTGCAAGGGCCCTCATGCTGCGCCCCCGATTGCTGCTGCTGGACGAACCTTCGTTTGGCTTGGCACCGCTCATTGTCCGAGAGATTTTTGACATCATGCAAACCATCAACCAGACCGACAAAGTGACGATCTTGTTGGTTGAACAAAACGCTGCCATGGCACTCGATCTGGCAAATTACGCCTACCTTTTAGAAACCGGCAAACTGGTTTTGTCGGGTCTTTCGAAAGACTTGAAACAAGACGAAGCTGTTCGTCGCTCTTACCTCGGCCACTGAGAACACCAACATGGAAACCTTCATTCACCAAGTTGTTGCTGGCATTGCCACGGGCGGGGTTTACGCCAGCCTTGCTTTGGCGCTCGTGATGATTTACCAATCAACGCACCACATCAATTTTGCGCAAGGCGAAATTGCAATGTTTGCCACTTACATGGCCTGGACCCTGATCAACGCAGGCGTCTCCTACTGGCTGGCTTTCGTTTGCACCATCTTGCTGTCGTTTAGCTTGGGGGTTTTGATCCAGCGCATCATCATTCGGCCTGTGGAAAATGCGCCGGTGCTTAACATTGTGGTGGTCTTCATTGGCCTGTTGGTCATCCTGAACAGCATTGCGGGTTGGGTCTTCACATATACCATCAAAGCTTTTCCATCGCCTTTTCCCAAAGAGCCACCGTTTGGTTTGCATTTCATTTCATCGCACGAACTGGGCTCCATTGGCGTCACCATGGTGCTTCTGCTTTTGCTCTACAGCTTTTTCAAGTTCACACCACTTGGCCTGGCCATGCGCGCTGCAGCGCAAAATCCAGATTCAAGTCGCTTGGTGGGCATCCGTGTGGGTTGGATGTTGGCCTTGGGTTGGGGACTTGCTGCTGCCATCGGTTCTGTAGCGGGCATGATGATTGCGCCAGTGGTCTTCCTTGAGCCCAACATGATGTCGGGCATCTTGCTTTATGCCTTTGCTGCGGCATTGGTGGGGGGCATTGACAGTCCTGGAGGTGCGGTGTTGGGCGGCTTCATCGTTGGCATTCTTGAAAATATTCTAGGTGCCTATGTCATCGGCACAGAACTCAAGTTGTCGGTCGCTTTGGTATTGATCATTGTTGTGCTCACTATCAAACCTGCTGGTCTGTTCGGTAAAGTGATTGTTTCAAGGGTCTGAATTAGATGTCTTCCAATCTACCATCTACCGAAAATTCGATCCCATGGATTCGAATCGTGGTGGGCCTGATCGCAGCCTGCGTCTTGCCCTTTTTCATTTCCAATTACCATGTGTTCCAAGCCTCCATGGTGTTGAGCTATGCCATTGCGTTGGTGGGGATGAATATTCTCATTGGTTACAGTGGGCAAATCTCTTTGGGACATGGCGCCTTCTTGGCCATCGGGGCCTACACCAGTGCCATCCTGATGGACAAAATGAACATCCCCTATTGGATGACCATTCCGATGGCGGCCTTCATTTGTCTGGTGGTGGGCTTTTTGTTTGGCTTGCCTGCACTGCGGCTAGAGGGACACTACTTGGCCTTGGCCACGTTTGCGCTGGCAGTGGCTTTGCCGCAGTTGCTCAAGTTTAAACACCTAGAATTTCTAACAGGTGGCGTGCAAGGTATTGTGATCATGAAACCCGACCCGCCCTGGCAGACCTTGTTTGGGTTGAAACTCAATTCAGACCGGTGGCTTTATTTTTTCACCTTGGCTGTCACTGTGGTGATGTTCGTCATTGGTTGGAATTTGATTCGCGGTCGAGTAGGGCGTGCCCTGATCGCCATCCGCGACCAACCTATTGCAGCGGCCTCTATGGGCATTGATACGCCCCTTTACAAAAGTTTGGCTTTCGGTGTGAGCGCCATGTTCACGGGCGTGGCGGGTGCGCTGAGTGCTATTTTGGTGGCCTTTGTGGCACCCGACAGTTTCACCGTTTTCCTATCGATCACATTGCTGGTTGGCATGGTGATTGGCGGCGTCACCTCCTTGCCTGGTGCTTTGTATGGCGCCTTATTTATCCAGTTCGTTCCGAACATTGCTGACCAGATTTCCAAGGCCGCGCCTTGGGCGATCTATGGCACCATGTTGATTTTGTTCATGTACACCATGCCCACTGGTATTGCGGGTGCCCTCCGTTTGTTAGGCGAGAAGTTTCGCCCAACTCGCTCTTGATTTTCAACCCTTTCTCTCAACCAAGGACCACCATGAAAAAGAGACAATTTGCCCTAACTGCTCTGTGCATTTCCCTCATTGGCTTTGCCTTACCGGCTGCCGCGCAAAAAAAATACGATCCCGGTGCCAGCGACACTGAAATCAAAATTGGTCAAACCATGCCATACAGCGGCCCAGCTTCGGCTTATGGCGTCATTGGCAAGGTTCAGGCAGCTTACTTCAAGCAATTGAACGAGACAGGTGGCATCAACGGCCGCAAGATCAACT
>SXGQ01537084.1_pt1 | contig 11423 bp, 6 predicted proteins | sample 3178371 | NCBI WGS metagenome assembly SXGQ01 (sample SAMN11356859, study PRJNA531348) | freshwater metagenome | isolation source: freshwater sample F1-20 | place: China: Fuxian Lake, Yuxi | collected 2017-12-25 | reverse complement strand
GGCTGCGCCTGCTGGGCCGTTTGAATGAGCACGTGGCAGCGAACACCAGGCACCGCAATCCTGGAGCGCGTGGCGCTTCTCCTCCTCTGTGCCGCCTACATCCAGGGTAGCCTGACCAAGCTGTTGGACTGGCCGGGTACGCTCGCAGAGATGGACCACTTCGGGCTTCGCCCGTCCTCGATCTTCGCAGGGGCGGTGATCACGCTCGAGCTCGCATGCTCGGCTCTGGTCGTGAGCGGGATCTGGCGCGGGTTCGGGGCTCTCGTCCTTGCTGCCTTTACGCTCGGGGCAACTCTTCTGGCTCTCCGCTTCTGGGAGCTGCCGGCGGATACGCGCGCAGGAGCGACGAACGCGTTCTTCGAACACCTCGGCCTGGTCGGTGGCTTTCTCCTGGTCGCGCTGAGCGACCTCCGACAGCCGGCCCGCGTCGTCACCTGATCCGAAGGAGCCGATCGTGAGCGCAGCCGAGAGCAGCACTGGGCTACCTGCAGTTGGTCCTCCGTCGGCCTTCGCACCCCTGCGGCAGCGCCTCTTCGCGCTCATCTGGATCGCCACCGTGCTTGGCAATGTCGGCAGCTTCATGCGCGACGTGGCAAGCGCGTGGCTTGTCACGGACCTGTCCACATCGCCCTTGGCGGTGTCGGCAATCCAGGCAGCCGGAACGCTTCCGGCCTTCCTTCTCGCCATCCCTGCCGGCGTTCTGTCGGACATCCTCGATCGGCGTCATCTCCTGATCGGCATCCTCTGCTGCCTCGCGGCCGTCAGCGCTTTGCTGTCGCTCCTGGCTGCGACGGGAAATACGAGCGTCGAGAGCCTGATCATCCTGACGTTCCTCGGAGGAACGGGGGCCGCGCTGGCGGCGCCGAGCTGGCAGGCGATCGTGCCGGAGCTTGTCTCAAAGGCCGACCTGAGGTCTGCCGTCGCTCTCAACTCACTCGGCTTCAACGTGGCGCGGGCCACCGGCCCGGCTCTCGGCGGATTGCTGGTCGCGACCCTTGGGGCGGCCGTCACCTACACGTTCGACATGGTCAGCGATCTTGTCGTCATCGCAGTCCTGCTCCTCTGGAAGCGTAACGCGATGGGAGATGACGCTCTGCGGGAGCGGTTCGGTAGCGCGATGCGCGCCGGCCTGCGTTACGCACGCGCGAGCGCGGCGATGCGTTCGTTGCTCGTCCGCGCGGTCCTGTTCTTCGTCGGAGCGAGCAGTGTCTGGTCGCTCCTGCCCATCGTCGCGCGCCGCGATCTCGGCGGCGGCCCCGGCCTCTACGGTTTGCTGCTGGGCAGCGTCGGAGTGGGTGCCATCGTCGGAGCTCTAACGATGCCGCGGATGCGCCGCGCCCTCGGTCAGGACGGGCTCCTGATCGGTGCCATGCTGGCGACCGGCCTGGTGACAGGCCTGATGGCCACGATCGACACGGTCGAGCTGGCGATCGGAGCGACCTTCATCCTGGGCATGGCATGGATCGCGGTGCTCACAACGATGAACGGGACGGTGCAGAGCATCCTTCCGGACTGGGTTCGCGGCCGAGGGCTCGCGATCTACATGACCGCGCAGGGTGCCGGGATGACCGCCGGGAGCCTCGGCTGGGGCTTTCTCGCATCGGAGGTCGGCACCGACACCGCCCTACTCTGCGCCGCGGCCTTTCTCGTCGTGCTTGGATTGGCCACGCTCGTTCGACGTGTCGCCTTGCCGACCGGCGACGACGATCTCTCGCCGGCCAATCACTGGGCCGATCCGGACCTGCACGAAATGCCGGAAAACGACCGAGGCCCGGTGCTCGTCACGATCGCCTACGACGTTGCCGCGCACGACCGACCTGCCTTTCTGGCTACGATCAATCGGCTCTCGGAAGAACGGCGACGCGACGGCGCGTATGCCTGGGGCATCATGGAGGATGCGGCACGTCCCGAGCGCCTCGTGGAATGGTTCTTCGTCGAGTCATGGGCAGAACACCTCCGACAACACCGTCGCGTTTCCAAAGCAGACGCCGACATTCAATCCGACCTGCGCGCCTTCCATCACGGCGACAAACCACCCATCGTGACGCATCTTCTCGGGCTGGACCACAGGTCGGGGCACCCCGCCAGATGAGGCGGAGACCTTTCACCGCCTGCCTTGCCCTGTGCGTACTCAGTCAGGCGGCGAAGGCGGATCCGACCGGCCCGCCGACCTTCACCAACTCACGCTACGGCGAGGACTGGAGCTACCTAAAGCACGAGGAGAACAGGACCGGCGAGGCGTGGGAGCGCCTGAAGTTCATCCCGATCAGCCGCGAGCACCAAATCCATCTTACACTTGGGGCCGATCTCCGGCTCCGCTACGAGGGCTACGCGAACAACCTGTGGGGCGCACCTCCGAAGCCGAACGAGGGCTATGGCTGGTCGCGCATCCTCCCCTACGCCGACCTCCATCTCGGGCCCGATCTCCGCCTCTTCGGTCAGGTCGTCGGGGCCTGGGCCGACAGGAGCCGTTTGGCGAAGGGCCCCGTCGACGAGACCGGGCCCGACCTCCTACAGGCAATTGCCGAGTACCGCCTCCGCCTCGATAGTGAGGCCTCCTTGACGCTCCAGGGCGGCCGTCAGCTCGTCGCCTACGGGTCAGAACGGCTGATCGGGCTCCGCTTCGGCCCGAACGTCCCGCTCGCCTTCGACGGAGGTCTGGCGCGCGTCCAGTCGGGAGACTGGACGGTCGACGGCTTCTTCATCCGCCCGGCCGAGAACAACCTGCACGGCTTCGACGACCGCACGGATGCGAGCCGCCGTGCGGTTGGCCTCTATGCGACGCGTGCCCTGCCGGAGATCGGACCGAAATCCGGCGTCGATCTCTATTGGATCGGCTACCACCGCGCGGCGGCGCGGTTCGACGCGGGGGCCGGCACGGAGGACCGCCAGACCTTCGGCACGCGCGTCTTCGGCACGGCCGGCAATTGGAGCTGGAACCACGAGGCCATGCTCCAGGTCGGCACCTTTGGCCCGCGGGATATCCTGGCCTGGTCGATCGCGACCGACACGACCTACATGTTCGCGGACCTTCCGCTGAATCCGTTCGTGGAGCTCAAGGCGAACGTCATCTCGGGCGATCGCAATCGGACCGACGGCACGCTCGGCACCTTCAACGCGCTCTTCCCGAAGGGAAAGTATTTCGGCGAGATCGGGCTGCTGGGCCCGTACAACCTCATCAACCTCCATCCGGTGGCCGGGATCGATCTTGGCTCCGGCTGGTCTCTCTCCGGTGCCGCCGTGTTCTACTGGCGCGAGAGCCTGTCGGACGGCGTCTACGGCAACCCAGGCAATCTCCTGCGCTCCGCCGGCACGAGCCGGGCCAGGTACATCGGCACGCAGGCCGACGCCGTGTTGGGCTGGGCGGTCACGAGGAACCTGTCCTTCGAGGTGTCTTATTCGGTCTTCGAGCCCGGCCGCTTCATCGCGGAGACCGGCCCGGCCCGGACGGTGCACTTCGTCGGGACGGAGATGCAGCTCCGCTTCTGAACCCGGTCGAGCCCGATCTAAACCCTTATATAAGTTCACGGAGCGGACCGGCTCGCCGATACTCTCCCCATCGCACGAGCGGCGATCGAGGAGACGAATGACTCGACCACGACGCACCGAGACGGCCGACCGACGCAAGCCGCGGGACGGACTGCACGGCGAGCGGCTAGCGCGGCATTTCGGCATCCAGGCGACCGCGACGGCGTCGGTCGGCCGCCGCCGCGCTTCTCCGCTCGTCTTCACGCGACTGGTAGGCCAGACTTCGCCGGAGACGCTGTCGGCACCGCTCCTGCAGGAGGAGGCCTTCAGCATCGTGGTCCAGCTCGCAGCGCTGCCGCATCACGAACTCAATCTCGCGGGTCGGGTAACCCATTCGGGCGGCGTCCCTCCGGGGGCGGTGAGTGCGATCAGCCTGACCGACGCACCGCGGTCGCGCATGGGTGGAGCGTTCGACGCCCTTCAAGTTTATGTCCCGAACGCTTTCCTGGACGACGTGGCTCGGGAGGAGGGCTTCGTTCCACCTCCAGGTTTCTCGTGGCCCAGGGCCGAGCCGGACCCGGTCGCGCTGTCCCTTGCCACGCTCCTGCTTCCGGAGATCCAGTCGCCGCCGAGCGCGACGTCCATGATTGTGGAGCATCTCGGGCTCGCCTTCCTGGCCCACGCCGCCCGCCGATACGGACAGGCCTCGGTCCGAGCGACGCCGGTCGCGAGCGGGCTTGCGCCCTGGCAGGAGCGGCGTGCCAAGGAGCTCATGCGCGCGCGGCTCGCGACCTCCTTGTCGATCACGGAGGTAAGCCGGGAATGCCGGCTGTCTCCGAGCTATTTCGCCGCCGCGTTCAAGCGGAGCACGGGCCGCTCGCCGCAGCAGTTCCTGTCGGAGCTCCGCGTCGAAGAGGCCAAGCAGCTCATGTTGCAGACTTCGCTGCCGCTCGCAGAGATCGCGCTCCTCTGCGGCTTCAGCGATCAGAGCTACTTCACCCGAGTCTTCTCGAACCAGCTTCGGGTGAGCCCCGGCCAATGGCGGCGGGCTCGGGCTGACCCTGCGACGATGTCAGCCGTCGCCTGAAGGCGGGACCGCCGGGGAGAGGGTCACGTCGAAGACGGTCTCCGAGCCCCGCCTGTTGTAGGCGATCGTGCCACCATGACCTTCGACAATGGACCGGCAGATGGCGAGCCCCATCCCCATGCCGCCTTCCTTGGTCGAGAAGAACGCGTCGAAAATCCGCGGCAAGGCAGCATCTGCGATTCCTTGCCCGGTGTCGGAGACGGAGAGACGAACTACGCCGTCCGCCTCAGTCGTCGAGATCCTAACCAGACGGCGGGTCGAGTCGGCCTGAGCGGCAGCCTCGATCGCGTTCATGGTCAGGTTCAGGATCACCTGCTGCATCTGGGTGCGGTCGGCCTCGACTAGAACGAGGTCGGGCGCGAGCTCCGTCTCGAGCGTCACGTTCCGGCGCCGGAGCTCGCCGCGCAGGATCATAGCGATCTCGGGCACGAGCTGGTTGAGCGAGAGTGTCTCGGCGGCCGTCTCGGACCGGGAGACCATGTTGCGGACGCTCCGCACGACGTCGCCGGCCCGATGCCCGTCGCGCGCCACCCGCTCTGCCGCCTTCTTGGCCTCCTCGAGATGCCGGACCACAGTGCTCGCGTTCGTGACAATGGCCATGAGCGGCTGGTTCACCTCATGGGCGATGGAGGCGGTGAGCTCGCCCATGGTGGTGAGACGGGAGACCTTGGCGATCTCCTCCTCCGCCCGGCGCAGCGTCTCCTCGACCTCCCGGCGCTCGGAGACGTCCCTAAAGACGAGCACCGTCCCGGTGATCTCGCCGTGGTCATCGACTATCGGCGCGCCGCTGTCATCGATCGGCAGTTCTCGACCATCGCGGCTCAGCAGCACCGTATGATTCGCGAGGCCGACAATGGTTCCGAGACGCAGAACCTTTTCTGCCGGATCCTCGACGGGCTCGCGGGTGTCCTCGTTCACGATGACGAAGACCTCTTTGAGAGGCCGCCCGAGCGCGTCAGGCCGGGTCCAGCCCGTCAGGCTTTCGGCCACCGGGTTCATAAAAGTGACGCTGGCGGCAGCATCGGTGGCGATCACGGCGTCGCCGATGCTTGAGAGCGTCGCGACATAGCGGCGTTCGCTGTCTCGCAGCCGTCGCTCAGAGGCATGCTTGTAGAGCGCCATCTCGATCACGGTGCGGAGCTGCACCTCCTCGAACGGCTTCAGGATGTAGCCGAACGGCTCCGTCAAGCTTGCCCGGCGCACGGTCTCGTTGTCCGCGTAGGCGGTCAGGTAGACGACCGGGAGAAACAGGCGTTCGCGGATCTGCTCCGCCGCGGTCACGCCGTCCTCCCCGGCATCCCCCAGCCGGATGTCCATGAGGATCAGGTCGGGCCTGAGCTCCGCGGCGAGCCGAACGGCATCGGCGGCCGAGCCCGTGCTGCCGACCACGGCATGGCCGAGGCGCCCGAGCTGCGCCGCGATGTCCCGCGCGACGATCCTCTCGTCCTCGACGATCAGGATGCGGCTCGGCGTCACGACGGTTCGACCGTGATGGCAGGGAAGCGGACGCTCACGCGTGTTCCTCCGGAGGTCTCGGATTTCAGGGTCCCCCTGAGCTGGGCCGTCAGGTCCGAGACGAGTTGCAGGCCGAGGGTGTCGCCTTCTCGTACGCTCCCGAGGTCCGCGCCAACGCCATCGTCCGATACGGCGAGCTCGACTTCGATGCCGTTCAGCCGGGAGAGCGTCACTCGGATCGTGCCCTCCCTGTCATCTGGGAAGGCATGTTTGAATGCGTTGGCCACGAGTTCGCTGACGATCAGGCCGCCAGACGTCGCACGATCGACGTCGAGTTCAAGGTCGTCGATCTCGGTCACAACCCGGACGAGCGCGTGTTCCTGGCCGTACACGCGCACGAGGTGGGCGCAAAGGCTGCGCATGTGAGGCGACATCGGGATGCGGGCGAAGTTTCCGGCCCGATACAGGTTCTCGTGCACCAGCGCCATCGAATGCACCCGGTTGCGACTTTCGACGAGGGCGTCGAATCCCGCTCCCTGGCCCAGCTTCGAGGCCTGGAGATTGAGCAAGGAGCTGACAAGCTGGAGGTTGTTCTTCACGCGGTGGTGGACCTCCTTCAGCAACGCCTCCTTCTCGTCGAGCGAGGCGTTCTCCAGCGAGATTGCGGCTTGTGCCGCGATGACCTGGAGCAGCGACACGTGCGTCAGCTCGAAGCTGCCGGCCGCAAGGTCGTTCTCAAGGTAGAGCGCCCCGACGCTCTCCGCTTGCCTGACGAGGGGAATGCAGAGGACGGAGCGGTGCGCCCGTCGCTGGAAGTAGGGATCGGCGGAGAAGTCGTGGAGGTCGCTGGCGTCCTCCAGGAGGACGATCTCCCGGCTGCGCAGGCAGTAGCGAACCAGATCCTCGGGCGTGTCGTGCCCTGCCGGGCGCGGCTCGGCCGACAGGTGGATCGCCCCCTCGCGGCCGACGAACGCATCCGCCTCGATCCAGAGCCTGTCCTGCTTCGGCCGAATGAGCGCCGCGCGCTCGGCGCCGGCGCTCTTGAGCGCGATCTCCATCAGGGTCGATACGACTCCCCCGAGCGTCGTCTCGCGCGAGATCGCCTGAGAAGCCCGCAGGATGGTGTCGAGATCGACCGGCACGGCGGGACGGCTCGGGCTCGTGGTAAGCTCCTCGACGAGAGCGACCGGCGTGAGGAACGAGGCCTTGGTTGTCGCTCCCCAGCGCGCGTAGGCCTCGCGCGCCAGCGCCTTGTAGGCCTGCGCGGCCACCGGTGCGGCCCGCGCATCGCAGACCTGGCCGGCGAGATCCCAAGCGAGCGCCTCGACATGCGACTGGCCGCTTTCCCGCGCGAGCCGGGCCGCAGATTCGAAGGACGCGACCACCTGCCCGTCCGAGCCGGTGGACACGGCCTCCAGCAGCGCGGCGCGAGCTCCGTACGTACCCGGCTGGACACGCGCCCAATCCGACAGCCACGTCCGGCTCTCGCGACCCCGCTCCCGGTCCTCGCCGTTCGCGGACAGCGTGAAGGCTAGTCCGGCGTAGAAGTGGTACTCCGCGAATTCGAGATGGCCGGCAGTCGTCCAGAGAAGGGGCGCCGCGCGCTCTGCGAACCCCCGCGCGGCAGCGTCGTCACCGGCGACGACCGCGAGCTGGAGCTTGCGGATCCAGTACCAGCACTCGACGATCCGGGTGGATGGATTGCCGACGACCCGCGCCTCGAACTCCGTCTCCGAGAACGCCGCGCGGGTCATGGAGAGCGGCGTCGCTGTTTCCCCCCGCAATGCCGCGACGAGCCCGAGCTGAACGGCCACGATGTCGGCGATTAGTCCGAACCGGCCCTGGACGAAGCTCAACCGCTCGCGGGCCTCGAGTCCGACGTCCGCGAGCGGGTCGCCCGCCGCAAGCATGTTGGTGACGTAGCAGCAGGAGCTGAACCCCGCATAGGTGAGGTCGCCCGTCCGCGTCGCGAGGTCCAGCGCGGACCGCAGCAGCGGCCGAGCCTCCCCCAAGGGCTCGACCCAGGGCGCGACATGCGCTGCGTAGGCCATGGTCACGCGGGCGCGGAAGCGGTCGAGCCCTGGCCGTTCCACGAGGTCTAGGCCGAGCCGCCCGAAAGCCCGGGCGGCGTCGTAATGGCCGAAATGGGGCCCGAGCACCATGCCCAGATAGGCGTAGCCGAGGGGCGAGGCGGGCGAGTGCCCGTGAGAAGCCGCGATGTTCGCCATGCGCCCGAGCGCCAGGCAGACGAGCCGATCATCCGTGAAGAACGCCGGCGGCAGCAGGGCCGCGAGGACGTCGAGAACGCCCGCGAGGCCCTCGTCGGCAAGGATCGGGAGAGACGTGCGGCGCTCCACGGCGCCGCGCGCGATCTCGCCCATGATCGAGGAGAACTCCTGCGCGACGAGATCCGGGGTGGGATGGGCGGGCCAGTCGATCCCGGCTTGGCGGAGGAAGGCCAGCCCCGCCGTGACCGCGCCCGGAAGGTCGCCGAGCGCCGTCCGCAACGTCACGTCGAGCCAGGCAACTCGCGCCGCGTCGCCGAGTCCCGACCCGCGTGCCCGCAGGTCCGTCACCCGGGCCTCGGCCGACCCGGTGTCGCCGGTGAGGAACTCGCACTCGGCCAGGTGGTAGTCGAGGTCGAACAGGAGCGCGGCGTCGGAGCGGACACCATCCGCCTGGACGCGCGCGGCCCGCAGGTACTCCGCGGCCGCTACGAAGGCGCCCGCTCTGCGCGCCGCATCCGCTGCGTTGCGGTTGAGGGCGAGGACGAGCGACCTCTCGTGGTCGTCGGCCGCGATGCCGGCCGCTCGGTTCACGTGATCGGTGATCGCGAAGATGTCGGCGCCGACATCCGCCGGGGTGCGCCGTCCGAGCAGCGCGTGCGCGATCGCACGGTGGCGGGAGGCCCTCTGCTCATCCGGTACCAGCGTCTCCGCGGCTTCTCGGATCCGGTCGTGCGTGAAGGCATAGCCGCCGGCGATGGGGCGCAGGTATTCGGCCGCGACCAGGCTCTCCAGCGCCGCCGGCACCTCCTCGTCGGTCTTTCCGAGCAGCTGCGCGAGGAGCGATGTGGTCGCCGACGATCCGGCGCAGCTCAGCCAGCCCAGTTGCTCCTGAGCAGCGTTCGGCAGGGTCTCGAGCTGGGACGCCAGCAGGTCGGCGACGTTGTCCTGCGGTAGAGCGCTCTGCTCTCGGGTAACGTCCAGCGTCCAGCTCCGCCCGGCGCCGTCGCGACGCAGCAGCCCGTCGTCGATGAGGCGCCTGAAGAGTCGCTTGGCGAAGAAGGGGTTCCCGGCCGCCTTCCGGTCCAGAACGTCGGCGATGGGCCCGATCTCGCCGGCATCGACCCGCAAGGCATCGGAGACCATCCGGGCGACCGTCCCGCGGCTGAGCGGCTGGAGGCGGAGGTGGTGAAGCAGCCGGCCTGCCGCTCGGGCGCGCTCCGTCACGGCCGTGACGGGGTGTTCGCGACCGACCTCGTTGTCGCGGAACGCGCCGATCACGAGCAGATGGTCGATACCGTCGACCTCGGCCAAGTCGGCCAGGAAGTCGAGCGTCGCCACGTCCGCCCATTGTAGGTCGTCCAGGAACAGGATGAGGGGACGCCCCGGTCCCGCCAATCGGGTCAGCAGGCGACGGAGCAGGTGATGGAAGCGGGCGCGGGCGTTTTGCGGAGCAAGGTCGCCGAGGGCATCCTGGCGCCCGAGTACCGAACGCAGACTGGGCATCAGGTCCGTAAGGAGCCGGGCGTCCGGGCCGAGATCGGTCCGCAACTCGGAGCGCCAGTGCCGAAGGTCGTCCTCCGGCCGGCCCAGCATGAATCTAGCGACGCCATCCAGCGCCTGCGCCAGCACAGCGAAGGGCAGTCCCCGCGCGAGGGGATCGAACTTGCCCGTCCCGAACCGGGAGGGCGCCGAGACGAGGGTCCGGCGCAGTTCGGAGACGAGCGTGGATTTGCCGATGCCCGAATAGCCCGAAACGAACACAAAGCCCGTCCCGCCTTCCACGGAGACGCGCTCCAAGGCCTCGGCGAGAGCCGCTACCTCCGCCTCCCGCCCGTAGATTCGGTCGAGGAACCTGACCCGGTCCGTCTCGTCGGCCTCGCCCAGCGGAAAGGGCTGGAGATGGCCGGTGCTCTCCCAGGCACCGAGGGCGCGGCGCAGGTCATGGGCGAGGCCGCGTGCCGTCTGGTAACGGTCGTCCGGATGCTTCCGCAGGAGCTTCAAGAGGATGGTATCGAGGAGCGCCGGAACGTCGCCCACCCGCTCGGAAGGCGGCGCCGGCCTCCTGGCGCGATGAGCATGCGACCAGCTCAGCGGATCGGAGGCGTGGAACGGCAAGGTGCCGGTGAGCGCCTCGTAGAGGACCATCCCGAACGAGTAGAGGTCGGAGCGCGCATCCAGGCCCGGTCCAACGGAGCCGCTCGCTTCCGGCGACAGGTAGGGAACGAGGTCCGCGTAGGCATCGCCATGTCCGCGACCCGGCAGTTGACGTCCCGGAAAGAGGCGTACGGTGCCGCTCTCGTCGGCCCTGAGGTCCTTCGGGCTCATCGCACCGAGCGTGTGACCCTGCGCGTGCTCCCGATGGAGCGTTTCAGCGGAGGTTACCGCCGTCCTCAGGAAACGACCGAGATGGTCCCCGTCGGCGACGGATCGCCGGGGAACCGAGGCGGTGTCGGCGTCGCCGACGCGATCCTCGGGGGCGGCGTCGCGCTCCGCCCGGAGCTGAGAGGCGTTCGTGTCGCCCAACCGTCATCGTCTCCGGTCATCCTCGTGCGCCGCAATTAGCACGGCCGGCGAATGAGGTCGCGCCTGCCGGCCGCGTCGACCCGCGGTGTCGCCCGATGGCCCCGTGGTCCGGATCGTGCAAGATTGGCATGGAGCAAGCGACCGGAGACACGATGGAGCACGTGCAGGACATCTCCGAGCCACCCCCGACGGTGATCGTCGTCGATGACGACGAATCTGTCCGCGAGGCGCTGGGCGGGTTGTTCGTGTCGGTCGGCTTTCGCGCGGAGCTGTGCTCCTCCGTCGAGGAGATGCTCGACGTGGCGTCGACCGAGGGGCCGAGCTGCCTCGTCCTGGACGTGCGGCTTCCATCGACCAACGGACTCGACGCCTACGCCCACCTCTCTTCACAGGGGCTGCGCACGCCGGTGGTCTTCATCACCGGCCATGGCAGCATTCCCATGTCGGTGCGAGCGATGAAGGCCGGGGCCGTCGATTTCTTGTCGAAGCCCGTCCGAGACCAGGACCTCCTGGATGCCGTCGGGACGGCGCTGAACCGGGACGCCGACCGGCGCCGGCGCGACACCGCCCGGAATGAGCTGGTTTGCCTCTTCGATCGCCTCACGCCGCGCGAGCGCGAGATCCTGCGGCACGTCGTGGCCGGACGCCTCAACAAGCAGATC
>SXGQ01312415.1_pt1 | contig 11423 bp, 9 predicted proteins | sample 3178371 | NCBI WGS metagenome assembly SXGQ01 (sample SAMN11356859, study PRJNA531348) | freshwater metagenome | isolation source: freshwater sample F1-20 | place: China: Fuxian Lake, Yuxi | collected 2017-12-25 | reverse complement strand
GGCGGCTTTCTTGGCATCGGGTGCCACGACTCGCCCGAGTGCGATTGAACCGGCGTTCAGTTCGATGATCAAATCTTTGAGATGCTGCGTGTATGACGAAGTGTCGGTGTTCTGAGAAATCTGGGCTTCGACTATGTCGCGGTCAGCAGATGTAATTTCTTGACCGTATTCTTTTAGCAACTGGTCGGTGGCTGCGCCCTGAACGAGTGCCGAGAGAATGCTGCGCACGGTTTCTCCGTCAACTTCTCCGTCAACTATCGGTGCTTGGCCTACTTCACTCAGCTCGGTGACCGTCAGTTCAAGCTCTGATCGCGAGATTTTTCTGCCGTTAATTTCGGCTGCAGCGTTAGAAGTTGCACCACATGCCGACGCGAAAAACACCAGTGATGCCAAGAGGGTCGCGCTAATCACAAGATTCTGCTTGCTTTTCATCGCCATCACACTAGTTCTTGCGGTTCTACAAGTTCTTGCATAAAACCAACCAGATACGTCGCCGTGTCCTGCCCTCGCGGAATCCCGATGTTGAGTTCGCCGGTTTGCTCGCGATAGGTTGCAGTCGGAGACAAACGTGCAAGGCGCATCGCCTCGCTGGCTTTCAGCGTTATTGGTGCAAGGCGAGCGCGATTGTCGGCGACGACGATCTCGCGCAATCCGATTCGGTGGCATTCGGCGCGCAACTCACCAACTACGAGCAGCGCCTTGGCCTGTTCGGGTAGTTCGCCATATCTGTCCTGCCATTCGTTGCGAATGTCCTCGACATCGGCGTGCGACTTGACAGCGATGAGTCGACGATATGCGTCAAGTCGAAGTTCTGCTTTGGTGACATAGTCGTTCGGCAAAAATGCCGTGACTGGCACATCAATTTTGAGTTCGACAACCACTTGTGGCGCCTCACCCTTCATCTCGGCGACCGCCTCGGTGACGAGTTGACAATACAAGTCGTAACCCACTGCGGCGATGTGACCACTTTGTGCCTCGCCGAGCAAATTGCCAGCGCCACGAATCTCGAGATCGCGCATCGCAATTTTGAATCCGCTACCCAGTTCTGTGGCCTCGCCAATCGTGCGCAGTCGTTCGTAGGCATCTTCTGAAAGTGCACGATTGCGCGGATGAAACAGATATGCATATGCGCGTTGTCCGCTGCGACCGACGCGTCCACGAAGTTGGTGCAACTGTCCCAGACCGAGCAAGTCGGCACGTTCGACGACGAGCGTGTTAACGGTCGGCATGTCGATTCCACTTTCGATGATCGTCGTGCATATGAGCACGTCGTACTTGCCCTCCCAGAAATCTTGCACGCTTTGTTCGAGTGCGGCCTCGTCCATTTGTCCATGTGCCACGACGATGCGTGCCTCAGGCACGAGTGCGCGCAGAGTGTGCGCCCTGTCTTCAATCGTCTTGACGCGGTTGTGAACCCAGAACACCTGGCCGTCGCGCAAAAGTTCGCGCCGAATTGCTTCGGTTGCGACTCTGTCGTCTTCTTCGCCGACAAAAGTGAGAATTGGCTGACGGTCGGCAGGTGGCGTGTGCAGAAGCGACAAATCACGAATGCCGACGAGGCTCATTTCGAGCGTGCGGGGTATCGGCGTTGCCGTGAGCGTCAGCACGTCGACATTTGCTTTTAGTTGTTTCATTTGTTCTTTGTGTTGCACGCCAAATCTTTGCTCTTCGTCAACGACCAGCAGACCCAGATCTTTGAATTTGACGCCCTCTTGCAAAAGCCGATGGGTGCCGATCACGCAATCAATTTCGCCGGTGGCAAGTTGCTGGATAACTTTTTTCGCACGAGCAGTTGTCAAAAACCGCGACAAGACTTCGACGCGAATCGGGTAGCCAGCGAATCTTGCGGCAAATGTCGAGCCGTGCTGTGCCGCCAGCAGTGTCGTCGGCACGAGCACAGCGACTTGCTTGCCATCTTGCATGCATTTGAATGCCGCACGAACGGCGACCTCTGTCTTGCCAAAACCCACATCACCGCAGACAAGACGATCCATCGGGACTTCGCGCTCCATGTCTGCCTTGGTGTCGATGATCGCCGTGCGTTGGTCTGGGGTCTCAACAAACGGAAACGCCGCCTCCATTTCGTCTTGCCACGCCGTATCGGGCGCAAACGCGTGACCTGCAGCAGATACTCGACGTTGATAAAGCACGACGAGCTCTTGGGCGATTTCGCGCACCGCACTGCGTACGCGCGATTTGGTACGTGCAAAATCTGAACCTCCCATGCGATTGAGCGTCGGGGTTTCACCGCCGATGTATTGACGAATTGCATCGATGTGATCGGTCGGCACATAAAGGTTGCCGTTGTTGTATTGCAAATGCAGATAATCGCGTTCGACACCGCCCATTGACTGTTTGGTCATGCCGAGATATTTGCCGACTCCGTGCACGTGATGTACGACGTGATCGCCGGGCTTCAAGTCTTGGAAGATGCTCGACGAACTGCGCTTGGGTGGTTTGATGTTGCGATGCGTGCGACGGCGGCCAGTTAGATCGCTTTCGGTGATGATCGCCAGTTCATAGTCGTTGAGAACGCAGCCACTGTGCAGGGGGGCGACGATTATTGACACGCCAGGACTTGCAACCGAACTTGAATCTTGCTGGGGTGAGCGAACAGTAATGCCTTCGAGCGTCAGCACCTCGTTGAAGTGTTGCGCCGAACTTGGCGTATCGGCAGCGATCACGACACGAAACTTTTTCGTGACCAACCGCAAAATTCGACCGGCGAGTGCTTCGGTATCGCCGCTGGATTGACCCCAGGTCGACGAAACGATCGTCGAAGACTTTGGCGAGTCGGCGACGGGGCTCAGCGAAATTACCGATTCAGCAGAAGTGTTTTTTAGAAATGTGTCGATCTCCGAGTGCAAGCGTGGATATTTTTGTTCGGGGTCGCGCGACCAAGTCGAGGCCAGTGCGCGAGCGAGGTCGTCTTCTTCGGCGATTAGATCGCGTGCGCGGTCACGCATTCGTCGCGGCTCAATGAGCACGATGTGCATCGCTGCACTTTTGCTGCATACATCGGTGAGCACTTCGTCGTCGGTTGCGACCCACGGCAACCAAGACTCCATGCCGTCGAAGGTCATTGATTGGGCGATGCGATCCCAATTTTCTTGCCCCCATGGTTCTTTGGCGATGAGCGCCCGTGCTTTTTTGGCGACTGTTTCGTTGATGATCAATTCTCGTGCGGGAAAGATGCGCACGCTCGGCAGATCTTCCGTGCTGCGTTGATCGTTGACGTTGAAAGTCGTCAGTCGGTCGACCTCGTCGCCCCACAGGTCGATGCGAATCGGCGCGTCACTAGTCGACGGAAACACATCGATGATCGAGCCCCGTCGGGCGAATTCTCCCCGATGTTCGACGATCTCTTCGCGCCGATATCCGAACTTGGCCAGTGTGCCGAGCAGCTCTTCGGTGTCGAGTTGCGATTGCAGTTTTATTTCAAGCGGCTCGACAACCGTATTGCTCAGATGCTGCAGCAACGCGCGCACACCGGTGATTATTACTTTTGGTGGGTCATTTTTGACGCGCCACAACACTTCAAGGCGCCGACCCATGGTTTCACAGTTTGGGCTGACGCGTTCAAACGGCAAGGTCTCCCATGCGGGAAACAGGGCAACATCTCGCTCGGGCAAGAAAGCAACTAGATCGTCGCGCAACTGATTGGCCATCAACCCAGTGGGTGTGGCGACGACGACAATTTCATTTTCGGTGCGCTGAACAAGACCCGCCAGCAGTAATGGCCACGCGTTATAGGCACAAATTATCGATGCGCTTTGTTCGCCGAGTGCGGCGCTTATCGCCGGCTCAAAGCCAAGAGTTGGCGCAAGGGCGCCGAGAGCGGTCATATACGGCTTCGCCTAGCGTGCGTTGATCTTGCGCATTGCGGCATCGAGACCTTCGGCGACGATCAGCTGCACAGCATCCACGGCAACCTGCACAGCGATGTCGAGTAATTCGCGTTCATGTGCCGGAACCTTTGACAAGACATGGTCTCCGCCTAGTTCTTTGGACGGTGGTTTTCCGACTCCGATTCGCACCCGCAAAAAATCTTGAGTTTGAAGATGTTGATTGATTGACTGCAATCCGTTGTGACCCGCGAGCCCACCACCAGATTTGATTTTCACGATGCCGGGCTCCAAATCAAGCTCATCGTGAACGATAATTATTTTTAATGGATCGCTGATTGCGTAACGGCGGGCGAGTGGACCAACCGCGTTTCCAGACTCGTTCATGAAGGTCGTCGGCATCGCCAACATCAGATGCCTGGTCTGGGTATTCGTCGTTGTATTAACTTCGGCGAAAAGTGCGTGGTCACGCCCCGTTTTGAGTGTTGCGTTGAGCCGAGTTGCGAGAAGTTCAATCGCTTCGAAGCCGACGTTGTGTCGCGTGCGCGAGTATTTCGAGCCGGGGTTGCCTAATCCGACGATTAAAAAATCAAATTCAGCACCGCGTCGCTCAGGTCGCTTCGCGCGACCGAACAGCACCATTTAGTTTTACGCCGTTGGTTTGGCGTCGCCCGCAGGTGCAGCACCTGCAGCAGGAGTCGCACCATCGGCAGGAGCAGCAGCGCCTGCTTCACCCTCGACCGGAGCAGCGACAACAGGCGCAACTTCTTCGATCTTTGTGGTGAGCACGGTGACGATTACCAAATCTGGGTCGCCAACTGCGGTGACACCCGCTGGCAATTCGATTTCTGAAAGATGGATTACATCTTCCATGCCCATGTTGGTTACGTCGATCAAGATTTCGTTCGGAATATTTGCCGCGGTTGCACGCACTTGAATCGTGTTGACGGTTGCGTCGACCAAACCGCCATCGGCCAAAACTGCCTTAGCGGTGCCCTTGAGGTGGACCGGAATGTCCATCGTGATCAATTCGGTGAGCGAGATCTGCATGAAGTCAACATGGCGAACCACGCGCTTCACTGGATCGCGCTGCATCTCTTTGATGATTGCCGGATACTTTGCGTCGCCGACTTCGAGTTCAAGAATTGTGTTCGCACCTGCGGGACCGGCCAGCGCAACGCGCAGATCGCGGCGATCAACTGTGATCTTGACTGGTGTCATGCCGTGACCGTAAACAACAGCAGGTATTTGGTCGGCCAAAACGAGTCGGCGCGACTCTGAGCTACCGATTGTGCGACCAATTTTTGTCTTAAGTGATGTAGGCATGATGACTCCGAAAATCGTAAAAACCGTCAACTGAATGACGGCTTTTTATTCTATGGGTCAAAGCCGATGGATACCACAAAAATATCGGCGATATCGCCGATATCCGCGACGATTACGCCTGGTTTTCGCCGCCGAACAGATCGCTAACGCTGGCGTCTTCGAACACCGCCGATAGGGCATCGGCCAAGATTTTGGCGACCGAGAGAATCTCAAATTTGGCAATGCGCTTTTCGGGTGCGAGTGGCAGCGTGTTGGTCAGCACGACCCGTGCGATGCGTGAGTTGCTGAGACGCTCGACCGCCGACCCAGACAGCACGCCGTGTGTCGCCATCGCCCAAACTTCTTTGGCACCTCGGGCGTAAAGCAACTCGGCTGCGCTGCAAATTGTGCCGCCAGTGTCGATCATGTCGTCGGCAAGAATGCACAGTCGACCTTCGACATCACCGATGACCTCTTTGGCTTCGGCAACATTGGTCGTGTTCTTGGGGCGGCGCTTGTTGATGAACGCAACATCGGCACTCATATCGGTGAGGTGCTGGGCGAATCGCTCGGCAACTTTCACTCGACCAGCGTCAGGCGAAACGATGACCAGGCCTTCTCGGGCGTTGTCGCGAACGTATCGCTCAAGCACCGGAATAGCGGTCAAGTGATCAACAGGGCCCTCGAAGAAGCCTTGAATCTGTCCGCTATGCAGGTCGATTGACACCATCCGCTTCGAGCCTGCTGCCTTGAACATGTCTGCAATCAGGCGGGCGGTAATCGGTTCGCGTCCTTCGGCTTTGCGGTCTTGTCGTGCATATCCATAAAAAGGACAAACTGCCGTGACGCGTTTTGCCGACGCACGATACGCCGTGTCGATCATGATTAATTGCTCCATGATCGAGTCGTTGATGCTGCGACCATCGTGACTGCAATGTGTTTGCATGATGAAAACATCGCCACCGCGTATGCTTTCGCCAAATCTTGGTCGAAGTTCTCCGTTTGCAAATTCGACGATGTTGGCTTCGCCGAGTTGAACGTTCAAGTGCTGAGCAACTTCTTGGGCGAGTGCGGGGTGAGTGCGGCCTGAATAAATGGCCATTCGCTTAGTGGTGACTTTGTCGATGGTTTTATTCACTGTGAGCCATCATAGAACGAACCAGTGATCGCCTCGTCAGATACGACGCTGCCAGGTTGGAGGTTGGCAAACGGGCCGACGACTGCTTTTTTGCCGATTTTTGAATCTTTGCTATTGGTCGTTTCGACGCGAGACCCGGCGCCGACGACCGTATTTATAAGGCGCGTATTTGGTCCGATTTCGCAATCGTCGCCGATTTCGGTGAGTCCTTGCAAAATAGTGCCCGGCAACAGAGTGACATCTTTGCCAATCTTCACGGTGACATCGATAAATGTCTGCTGTGGGTCGAACATCGTCACGCCAGACCGCAGCCAAGCCGTGTTGGTGCGACTTCGCAACTCGCGTTCGGCCATCGCCAGTTGCCAGCGGTCGTTGACCCCGATGACTTCGCTGGCGGGCGCGGTATGTGAGCCGACTTGGTGACCCATGCTGGCCAGAACTTCTATCGCGTCGGTCAAATAGTACTCGGATTGCGAGTTGTTGTTTGAAATGCGTCGCAAGGCGGGACCGAGGAGATCACGACGAAATGCATAAATGCTGGTGTTAATTTCGTGGATTGATTTGATTTCTGGTGAGGCGTCGCGCTCCTCGACAACTTTTAAAATGCGGTCGTCTTTCGCCCGCACAATGCGACCATAACCAGTTGGTGCGTCGACGAATGCGGTCAAGACGGTTGCCGCGTTGTTCGAGCTTTGATGCTCGTTGATAAGCGTCGAAATCGTGCTTGCTTTAAGCAGTGGTGTATCGCCCGGCATGACGATGATTGTTGATGTGTCGGAGACTTCGCTAGTGGCGCCGACCTCGGCGTCGACACTGGCTAATCCGACGATCGTTGCATCGCCCGTGCCACGCTGAACTTTTTGCTCGGCGAATGAAACGTGGGCCCAGGTTGGTGCTTGTTTGGTCACGACTTCGGTGACTTGATTGGCGGCGTGGCCGACGACGATCACAGTTTTTTTAAGTTGCAGTTCGTGAAGTGCGCCGATCACATGAATGATCAATTCTTGGCCGCAAATAATGTGCAGCGGTTTTGGTCGGGTTGATTGCATTCTCGTGCCTTCGCCCGCAGCGAGGACAATTGCGTAAACCGGCACGCAATATTTATACACGATCTATTTAGGTGTTAATGCGGCTCCCGTGAAAGTTCCGGGGAGAGGACTCGAACCCCTATATACGGGACCAAAACCCGTTGTCCTGCCATTGAACGACCCCGGAATAGGTATCGGCTGACGCCTCTACGGTAGCGAATTTTGTGTGTCGTTTCCCATCTGTGTCAGATATCGTATTGCGAGACATGGGATCACTGGTTAAGCGCCGCCGCAAGCGTATGCGCAAGAAGAAGCACAAGAAGATGCTTCGCCGTACCCGTCATCAACGCAACAAGTAACTAGTCTCCTGCGATTAGCAGTTGCAGCGCTTTAGTGATTCCGTCGAGTACCAGCAAAATTCCTGCTACAGCCATAAATGCTCTCGGCAGGTAAATCAACGGATGACGTTAGAACCATGGTGTTGCAAGAGAAATTTCAAACCTTTGACCCGCTTGGTTCATAAGGCAACTTTTCAAATTCGCATCGAATGAACGTAACATAGTCAACGATGATTGATTCAGCACTTGCTACGCGGCAGTTCTTCTCCGCGATCCGTTTCGCTGGCTTTTATGACTAGTTGATATTGCGTTGATTTAGTGTCACACGCGGAGACAAAAGGTGCAATGAGCCAAAATAGCGGGTCCGATTCCTCTTTCAATCCCAAACCGAAAGCCTCAATCATCATGGGCGCTTATAACGCCTCGCGCACTATTGAGAGTGCACTCAACTCACTTTTCGCACAGGATGAACAAAACTTCGAAATTGTCATAACGGACGATGGGTCAAATGACGATACTTTGAAAATTCTAGAAAAGTATGCTGCGTCAAATCCAAACCTGATTCTTGCTCGGCACACTGAAAATCTTGGACTTGCAACCGCATTGAACACATCGATAGGTCTCGCAAAGTCAGACTATTTAATTCGGCAAGATTCAGATGACATATCTCCGAGCAATCGAGTCAGAACGCTTATTTGCGAATTTGAGAAAGACCGCACTGTGGATGTTTTGGGAAGTTATTTTAACGTAATGGACAAGCACATGCGGATCTGGGGGGTTGTTAAATATCCTGAAGCACCTGAGTTGAGACAATGGATGAGAGGAACGCAAGTTGCCCATGCCACTGTGATCATGAAAAAGTCTTCGGTATTGGCAGTCGGAGGATACGACACTGCGGCGATTCGAGTTGAAGACTACGACCTGTGGTTGAGAATGATTCAAAAAAGAATGATCATCCGAACTCTGCCCACCGCCCTGTACACGGTGAGTTGGGACCTCGACGACTACAAACGTAGGAGCGCCAAATCAAAGTGGCGCGAATTTAGATTCAGATTTAACAGGTTCCGAGATCTTGGTTTTGGCTTAATGGGAGTTCTATTTAGCTTTAAACCACTTCTCCTGCTGTTGATTCCAAGCTCAATTCAATTTTTAAAGCATAAAAGATCATTTAAAGATGCGTCAGCAACTGAACTGAGATCATAAATTAAATAGCAAATACTAATTCGTGCGGGTGGTGATGATCGTGGCGTCGGGCAGTTGCGCGGCGAGGTTGACGAAGTTGCCGTCCAGCCACCACGTTGAACCACTGCCTGCAAGTGTCGGTTCGACGCCGCTCGCTTGGGCGATTTTTTCTTTCCAGATTGCAAGGCGTGGTTCGACCTTGATCGCCGCCGGTTCCAGATCGTTGACACCCGAATGCTTGAGCGATGTCTTGCAAAAATCTGTGAGTTGATCGAACGCTCGATACACCCCAGGTGTTGAAACTCGAAATGGAGGCAGGACGAGAGTGATTTCGCGTGAAACTTTTTTCAGCGGATTAACAACTTCGCCGATGCCGGTGACTCGCGCCCGGCCACCGACCATGCAAAACGCGATGTCGGCGCCAAGTTTTGCTGCAATCACCAAATCGGTGAACCCAGCCCAGCGCAAGATTGCTGCTGCATCGGCGGATCCGCCACCGAGGCCGCCACCAGAAGGGATGTTCTTGGTGATCGAAACATGGGCTTGACGGTTGGCGAGTTTTAAAGCCTTGGCTGCGAGGTTGTTAGAAATTTCGTCGGTCGCAATGTCGCCGGCGAACTTGCCCTTAATTTCGAAGCCACTTCGCGCAGGGTCGAGGATCAACTCGTCGGCGAGCTCGAGTGTGACCATCTCGGCGTCAATTAAGTGAAAGCCATCTTGACGAATGCCTGTGACGCGAAGTGAAAGCGTGAGTTTGGCCGGTGCGACGAGCGAAACGTTTTGTGGGCTCATCTTGTTGAGCCTGCCAGGCGACTGTCGATTGATTTGCGCAAGCGACCCCACGCCGCCAAGTCAAGTTGTTCGGCCCGTGATTCGGGGTTGACATCAGCGGTTGCGAAATCATCAGGGGTTGCGATGTCAACAAGCGCGCGACGCAACATTTTGCGGCGCTTGGCGAAGCCCGCCCGCACCAACGCAAACAGCTCTTTGGCAACGACACCACTTACGCCCGGTTCAGTGCGCCGACGAATCTCAACCAGTGCTGAATCGACACGCGGTTGCGGATAAAAAACTGAGGGTGGCACTTGTCCGACGATTTTAGAATTTGCCCAATAATCGATCTTCACGCTCACCGCGCCGTAAGGGTCGGTGCCGGCACGCGCGACAAGTCGATCGGCGACTTCACTCTGCACCATTACCAACATGTGTTCGACTTCGGCGATGCCATCCAGCAAATCGGCGACGATGATCGTCGCCACGTTGTAGGGCAAGTTGGCCACGACATGCCAGTGTTTCGTCTTGGCGAGCAGTGGCTCCCAGTCGAGTTGCATTGCGTCGGCGTGGATCACTTCGACGTTTGCGAGATGCCCCGTGTTCTCCCGCAATACTTCGACTAGGCCATTATCAATTTCGACCGCCACGACGTTTGCGCCAGTCTCGGCCAGTGCAAGTGTCAGTGAGCCCAGGCCTGCACCAATTTCGAGTACGAAGTCACCTCTACCGACCTCGGCAAGTCGTGCGATTTTGTGCACCGTGTTGGCGTCAACGACAAAGTTTTGACCAAACGCACGACGTGGAGCGAGCCTGTGATGCTCGAGCATTGTGACAACTTCGGTGCGAGAGAACGTCACGGGTTGTTAATCACCACGAAACAGTCACTGGTATCGGTGCATCGACCAGATTTGCCAGCGACTCGAAAACTTTGGTGTGCAAGAGCATCGTCGCCCCCGACGGCAAAGATGTGCGAAAAACATTTGTGCATGTCGTCGTTCGTCCATTGTTCAAATTTTGCACAGAGAGCTTGATGCCCAATGGCGCTTGGGGTATGTAGCAAACGATTTCTGGCGCATTATCAAAATTGCTGAACGACGCAATTGCTTGAATGCCGATCAAACTGCTGGCAGGATAGGCGATTTGCGCCGAGCCGTCTTGCACGATCGGTGCTGGGCCACCCAAAATTATCGCTTCAAGCGAACCATCTTCGGTTGATTCGAGCGCCGAATTAGGTTGTGTCGTCGTAGCCGCGACGACTGCGTCATTGGCGTCATTGTTGTTACGACCGACCAAGAAAAACGGCAGCACAAGAATTGTTACAAGCGCAGCGAGTGCGATTCGCCGTCGTTCAAAAGTTGAAAATAACAACATAATCAGGTTAGGCAGCGATACCCGGGAAAGCAATCGTCGCATTTTGTGTTGTTTGTCTTGCGATTTCATCAACAGAAACATTTCGAATTTCGGCGAGGCACGCACCAACCTCGACCAGAAACGCGGGTTGATTCGACTTTCCGCGATGTGGCACAGGCGCCAGAAATGGGCTGTCAGTTTCTACGAGCAATTTGTCGGGGCTGCAAATCACTGCTGCGTCGCGAATCTCCTGCGCTTTTTTGAACGTGACAATGCCAGAAAACGAAAGATACGCGCCGATATCCAGACATTTTTTTGCCTCAACTGGCGAGCCTGTGAAGCAGTGAAAAACTGTTCGCTCGGGCACGCCACATGATCGAAGAATTTCAAAAGTTTCATCCCATGCTTCGCGCGTGTGAATAACCAGTGGAAGTTTGTGTTGATGGGCGAGCGCAATCTGGGC
>SXGQ01304330.1_pt1 | contig 11423 bp, 12 predicted proteins | sample 3178371 | NCBI WGS metagenome assembly SXGQ01 (sample SAMN11356859, study PRJNA531348) | freshwater metagenome | isolation source: freshwater sample F1-20 | place: China: Fuxian Lake, Yuxi | collected 2017-12-25 | reverse complement strand
TCGCGATCGCCCGGGCGCTCGTCAACCGGCCCTCGATCCTGCTCGCCGACGAACCGACGGGCAACCTCGACTCGCGCACGGGCGAGGAGATCATGGCGCTCTTCGAGCAACTGTACGAGCAGGGCAACACCATCATCGTCGTCACCCACGAGGAGGACATCGCGCGCCACGCCCGTCGCATCGTGCGGCTGCGCGACGGTTTGATCGAAAGGGACGAGCGCTCCTGAGCGTGACCCGCGCGATCTACGAGTTCACCGAGTCCTTCCGCATCGCCTTCAGCCAGATACGGGCCAACGCGATGCGCTCGGTGCTGACCGCGCTGGGCGTCATCATCGGCATCGTCGCCGTCACCCTCATGGGGACCGCGATCAACGGCATCGACATCGGTTTCAACCGGAGCCTCGCCCTGCTGGGTGACGACGTGCTCTACGTGCAGCGTTGGCCGTGGCGCCGCGTGCCCGACTGGTGGAACTACGTGAACCGGCCCGCCATCCAAGTGGAGCACGCGGAGCGGCTGAACCGCATCTTCGAGGTGACGCCGAACTCCCTCCTCGAGGTGGCGGTGCCCGTCGGGGCCCGGGGGGCCAGCGTGAAGGCCGGCGACGTGAAGCTGGGGGGCCTCATGCTTTTCGGCACGAACGCCGATTACTCGCGCATCGTCACCGCCGAGGTGGCCGACGGGCGCTTGTTCACGGATTTCGAGGCCAACGCCGGGCGTCCGGTGTGTGTGCTCGGCTCCGCCGTGGCCGAGAACCTTTTCCCCGGCCGGCCCGCCCTCGGGCAGCTGGTCGACGTCCGCGGCCAGCAGTTCTCCGTGGTGGGGGTGCTGGCGAAGCAGGGCGAGTTCCTCGGGCTCTTCAGCTTCGACAACCAGATCATCCTTCCGCTGAACGCCATGCGGAAACTCTGGGGCAACCGCATGGACCTGCAGCTGCGGGTGAAGGTCACCGACAAGACGCGGCTGGCGCAGGCGGAGGAGGAACTGACCGGCGCGATGCGCCGCGTGCGGGCGCAGCTCCCTGCCGAGCGCGACAACTTCTCGATCAACCAGCAGCAGGCCTTCAAGGAGCAGCTCGACCCGGTGAAGACCGGCATCGCGGTAGCAGGGCTCTTCATCACCGGATTATCGCTCTTCGTGGGCGCGATCGGGATCATGAACATCACGTTTGTCAGCGTGAAGGAGCGCACCAAGGAGATCGGCACGCGCAAGGCGCTGGGGGCGCGGCGCCGCACCATTCTGCTGCAGTTCCTGATCGAGGCCGTCTCCATCTGCCTGATTGGCGGCGCCGTCGGTCTCGCCATCACCTACGTGACCTGCCTCGGCATCAGCGGCGCTCTTCCGGAGCTGCCGGTCGAGTTCTCCAGCAGCCTCATGCTGGTCAGCATGGTCGTCTCAATCCTCACCGGCATCGTCTCGGGCTTCGCTCCGGCCCTCGGGGCCTCGCGGCTGGATCCGGTCGAGGCCCTTCGCTACGAGTAATCGCCCATGCTTTTCTCCGAGATCCTTCGCATGGCGTTCGGTTCCCTGGGCGTGAACAAGCTGCGGTCGTTCCTCACCATGTCCGGCATCACCATCGGGGTGTTCTCGGTGATCGGGGTGATGACGACGGTCACCGCGATGCGCGGTTCCATAGAGACGGGCCTGAGTTTCCTCGGCGTGAACATGTTCCAGATCGGCAAGAACCCGACCGGGATCCAACTCAGCGGCGAGAACCGGCGGCGGGTCGAGCAGCGGCGCAACATCACCCTCGAGCAGGCCCAGCGCTACCGCCAGCTCATGGAGGGCTGGACCGACGTCGTGTGCCTCAAGGTCTTCGGCCGCGACGGCCCCGTCCAGGTCACCTACGCCAACCGCAAGACGGAGCCGGGCGTCAATTTCGGCGGGACCAATGAGCACTTCCTTGTCGCCAACCAGTACTCCATCGAGGCGGGGCGTAATTTCACACCGGAGGACGTCGATCTCGCCCGTCCGTTCGCGATCATCGGTCAGGATGTGCTGCGGCGGCTCTTCCCTTCCGAGTCGCCGCTCGGCAAGATGATCAAGGTCGGTTCGCGCACCTACACGGTTATCGGCACCTTCGCCGCCAAGGGGAGCAACTTCGGCCAGAGCCAGGACGACATCGTGATGACGCCCATCACGCGCTTTCTCTCCGACTACGGCGCCGCGCGTTTCTCGATCAACATCGCCACCCAGGCGCCCTCACAGGAGGTCTACAACGAGACCGTCGACCGCGCCATCACCGCCATGCGCATGGTGCGCAGCCTCCAAGCCGAGCAGGAGAATGACTTCGAGCTCTACTCCAACGATTCGCTGATCGCCGTCTTCGCCCAGGTGGCGGACATCGTGCGCGCCGGCGCCCTCGTGATCTCCGCCATCGCGCTGCTGGCGGCCAGCGTGGGCATCACCAACATCATGCTCGTCAGCGTCACCGAGCGCACCAAGGAGATCGGGATCCGCAAGTCCATCGGCGCCCGCTCCCGCAGCATCCTGCTGCAGTTCCTCATCGAGGCGGTCGTGCTTTCCCTTTCCGGCGGAGTGGTAGGGATCGCCATCGGGGTCGTCACGGGCAACGCCCTCGCCGTCTGGCTCAACGCCGCCGTCGTCTTCCCGTGGGACTGGGCCGTGATCGGCCTGCTCACCTGCACCGTCATCGGGGTGTCGGCGGGGCTGTATCCCGCCCTGAAGGCCGCGCGTCTCGATCCGATCGAGTCGCTCCGCTACGAGTGACGGTTCCCCGGCGCGGCGTCAGCCGCGCCGGATCTCGGAGCCTTGGAATCGGATCTGGATCCGGTAGACCTTCTTCGTGCGGCAGCGGATCTGACCGGAGGCCAGGTCGACGTGCTCGGGGATCTCGATCCGGTGGATGTCGACGACCGCGTGGTAGCCGCGCTCCGAGAAAACATCGATGAGCATCGCCAGCGCGAGGGGATCCTCCAGCACCGGGTCCTCGGCGTTGATGTGCGCCACTCCGGAAATCGCGTGGCGCAGGACGATCGGCACGATCTTCTTCTCGATGAAGCCGACGACGCGCGCGAAGCGCTCGGGGTGCTCCAGCTCGTAGGCGTCGAGGCGTTTCACCAGGTCCTGCCGGGCATGGACGATGATCTCGCTCGCCACCGGCACGCCGCGCAGGCGGTCCACCGTGCGCGGGTCGAGCTCGAGCGTGCTCTGGTACTCCAGTTCGTGGAGGATGTTGCGCTCCACCTCGTGCACCGGACCCTGCGCGCTGATGAAGTGGTAATGGAAGATTTCCTTGAGGGACTGCAGCGCCTCCCAGGTCTGCTCCTTGAAGACGCGGTAGCGGCGTGACGCGAGGGCCTCGTCGTGATCGGTCGGACGGTCCTCCATCGGCTCCCCGATGCCCGTCCGCGCGACCTCCTCGTTGTGCGCGCGGGTCTCGCTCCCGCGTTTCAGCTGACGGGCGATCGACTCCTTCTCGTCGACGAAGAGCACCATGATGTGGATCGTCGGCTGGCGGAAGTGGATGCTGAGCGGCGTCTGGTAGAACTCCTTCCGCAGCGCCTGCATGCGGTCGACGAGCAGCTTGAGGCACTCCACCTGAACCTTGGTGCGCGGGAAACCGTCGATGATGACCCCGTCGCGGTAGTCCGGCTTGAGCAGCTCGCGCAGCAGCAGGCCGACGGCCTCTCGGTCGCCGACCATGTTACCGGCGTTTTTCAGCTTCCGCGCCTCCGGAGAGTCGAGCAGGGCGCTCATCACGATCGGCGGGCAGGTCAGGCCGCGGGCTTTGGCGATGAAGTCGGTGTTGGTGCCCTTGCCGGCGCCCGGAGCGCCGCCGAGCAGGATGATCTCCTTCGGAAAACGCAGGTTCTGCCGGCCTGCCTCCGCCTCCAGGTCCCGCCAAAGGGCCGTAAAGATCAGCTGCGCGTCCTTGATCTCGAGATCAGTGAGCTTGGGCGTGCCCGCGGGGGACAAGGCGTTGTTTTTGGACTCGGCGGGCATGACGGCGGCGGGAAGATTGGGAGAAGCGGAACGGAATTAGACAAGGAAAACGCCGGTTCGCGAAGCCGTGTGGCGGTGGGCGGCGCTCATCAGGCTTTGCGGGGCAGCACGCGGGTCGGGGTTTCCATCTGTCCGCGGGTGACGCCCAACTGATTGATCAGCCGCAACTCCCGCCACAGCTCCGCCCCGGTTACCTCGCCGCGGAGCAGCTGCGAGTAGCGCTGGAGGGTAGTCCGCACCTCGTCCGCCGGTTCATGGATGAACTCCACCCGGAAGTGCGCGGCCCCCAGCTCGCGGAGGCGACCCGCATACTCGGCTCCGGTCTGGGCGCGATTGTTGTAGACAGTGTTCCGGCAGCCGGCATCGGCCCGGAGCGGGAGTTCGGCGCCTACGCGATCGCGCAGCGCTACGCGGTGCGTGTCGCAGGGACGGCCGCAATCGCGGTAGTCGCGTCCTTTCGAGAGAAAGGCGCAGAACACGCAATGCTCCATGTGAAACATGGGCAGATGCTGGTGGATCGTGATCTCGAACCAGGCCGGGGGCGCCGCCGAAAGGAGCGCTTCCAGTTGGGTTATGTTCAGGTCGTAGCTTGCCGTGACTCGCTCCAAGCCGTGGCGGGCGATGAAGTGCTGCGCCGTCCAGGGGTTGGCGACGTTCAGCGAGAAATCTCCGCGCCGGCGGTCCGACGCGAAAAACCGCAGGTGGTCGGCGTTGCGCACGAGATAACCGTCGGCTTCGCTCGACCGCACCTGGCGCAGGATCCATTCCTCACCCGGTTTGAAGACGCGCGGTGGCGCCAGCCAGATCGAGGCTCCGGCGCCGTCGGGCGCGGCGGATCTGAGTTCGCGGAAGCGCTGCACCGTGTCGCGGTAGCGCTTCGGGTTTTCGAACTCACAGTAGATCGTCCGCACCCCCGCGGCCCAGGCCGCCTCCAACTGTTCGGGCAGGCGGATCACCGCGATCAACTCGGGGCCGGCCGGCTCGGGCGCCACATCCGCGCGGAAGCGATCCACCCTGGCGTCCGTGCCGGGCCGGGTCGTCCAACGGCGCGGCCGGGCCCGCAGCGCGTCGATTTGCGTCACGGCGTCGCGTCGCAGCCGGTTGAGTTCGCTCAAGGGCAGAATGAGGTCGCCTTCGATCCGGCTCTCCAGCTGGCCGAGCCGGAACGGTGTGCCGCCAAGCCGGCCGAGCTGGTCCGCGAGGCGTTCGGCGGTCAGGGGATGGCGTTCGGCCGGCGCCAGCGGGACCGCTGACTCGACGCGCACCACGTGCCCGTCCCCGTCGTTGGCGATCAGCGTCAACGGTCCTCCCGCGCGGCCGTGCACTTCCAGCGAGAGCGGTCGTTGAAAGCGCACCGTTTCGCCCGCGAACGTCGCGCGCAGCTCGCGGTCCAGCGCGGGATCGTTGGTTTTCCACACGCGGTCCCCCGTCCGCACCCGCCGCCAATCAATGTCGCCGCGGCCGAATCGCAGGGTGAACTCGCCCGGACCGGCCGGTTCGACCTGATAAACCCTCCCGCCTTCCTCTTTCTCCTCCGGACGGCCGGCGTCGAACACCAGACCGTCGCCGGGTTTCACCGGCGCCGCCGACCGCACGACCGCGGATTCGACCCCGTTCCGGATCACTTCGCCCACGAACACGCCCCGTTTGGTGCCAAAGCGGGCGTGGACGAGTTCCTGGTTGTTGATGCCGCCGAACCAGCCCGGGTGCAGGCCGCGGGAGAAAGCCATCTGCAGCGCGTAGCGCTCCGGTTCGGGCACGCGCGGGGCGGCGGACGCCCCGGCACCGTCCGACAGCCGGTCGAGCGCCGCCCGGTAGACGCGCGTGATGCTCGCGACGTACTCCGGGGACTTCAGGCGGCCCTCGATTTTCAGGGAGGCCACCCCGGCTTTGACCAGCTCAGGCAGCACGTCGATCCCGGCGAGGTCCTGGGGACTGAGCAGATAACGGCGGTCACCGAGATCGATCTGTCGCCCATCCGCGATGAGATCGTAGGGCAGGCGGCAAGCCTGGGCGCATTCGCCTCGATTGGCTGAACGACCGCCGAGCGATTCGCTCGTCAGGCATTGTCCGGAATACGCCACGCACAGGGCGCCATGCACGAACACCTCCAGGGGCAGGGCCGACGCGCCCAGCTCGGCGCGGATGCGGCCGATCTCGTTGATCGAGTTCTCCCGCGCCAGAACCACAAGTTGCGCCCCGAGTTCGCGGGCGAAGTCCACGCCGGCCGCGCTCGTGATCGTCATCTGCGTGGAGCAGTGGATCGGGAAATCCGGCGAAAGTTCGCGGATCAGGCGGCAGATTCCCACATCCTGCACGATGGCGGCATCCACGCCGGCGGCGATCAGCGTGCGCAGATAGTCCACCGCCTCGTCCAGTTCGTTGGTGAACACCAGCGTGTTGAACGTAACGTATCCCCGCACCCCGCGGCGGTGCAGGTAATCCATCAAGGGTGGCAGGTCGGCCTGCGTGAAGTTCCGCGCCCGCATGCGGGCGTTGAAGCGATCGAGTCCGAAGTAGATGGCGTCGGCGCCGTTCTCCACGGCCGCGCGCGCGCACTCCCAATCCCCCGCAGGGGCCAGCAGTTCCGGCCGCACGCCGGCGGCCCGCTGTTCCTCCCGGGGCGCGGCGGAAGTCGTCGCGAGCGGGGACCCGGGAGAGGTGGACATTGGGGGGACGGTGGCGCTCCCGCGCCCGAGCGCAACCGTCGTCAGGTATGCCCGCCTGGAGCCGGGAATCGGGAGCGGACGTGCTGACGCAGCAACTTGAGGAACTCCTCGGCGCCCCGTGTCTGGTAGCGCTGGGGATGCCGGACCACCACGAGTTCGCGGCGCGGTTCGTCGCCGCTGAGTCGAAGGTAGACCAGCGACTCGCGGTCCTCCTCGTGCCGTGCGAGCTGGGGCAGGAGGGAGATGCCGAGTCCCGCCGCGACGAAGCGCTTCAGGGTCGCGACCTGCGTGCAGCGGATTCCGATGCGCGGCTCCAGCTTTTGATCGCCGAAAAAGGCGCGAACCTGCGCCGCCAAAGCGCTGGAGTCGCCCAACCCAGCGAAGGTTTCCCCCGCGATGGTGCGGATTTCGATCTCCGGCTGGTTGGCGAAAGGATGGGCGCGCCCGACGGCGAGAAGCAGCGGCTCGGAAAGCAGGGGCTCGATCGCGAGTTGACGATCCTTCACGGGAAGGGGAACGACTGCCAGATCGAGGGTGCCTTCGATCACTCCGCGCACCAAATCGGCCCGGAAGCCCTCGTGAGCGTCGATCTTTAAGTGCGGGTGCGAGGTCCGGCACTGGATGACGAGGTCACTGATCAAATAGGGCATCACGGTCTGCACTGCCCCGATGGCGATGCGACGACCCTGCCCGGAGTGGTCGTCCATTTCACGTGTGGCGTCCTCAACATCACGAAGAATGCTCCGCGCGCGTTGGAGGAAGGCATTCCCGGCCTCGGTGGGTACCGCTTTGCGGCCAAGCCGATGAAAAAGACGCTGCCCTAGTTCGCGTTCCAAATTTATAATCTGCTGACTTAAAGATGGTTGAGTTACATTACTTTTCTCCGCGGCTCGGGTGAAGTTCTGGGTCTCGACCACCGCCACAAAGTAGCGAAGTTGGGTTAATTCCATAGGTAGATACGATGATTAAGATAGAAAAGATCGATTTCAACTATCGTAAAGACTAGAGTAGTCTGTCCCCGCTGAGGCGATGTCGCCTCCGGCAAACAAACAAGAACATGAAAAACAACGTCCTCATCGCGATCCCCTTCGGCTTTTCCGCCGTCGCCGCTTCTGTGCTTTCTTTTTACTCCAAGGTGTCGGTCGAGGCGGTCATCGGCTGGGCCTGTGTGGGCGCCTTGCTCGCCGTGGCCATGCTCGACTACCGCATCGCCGCGCGGCGTTCGAGCTTCCGCGCCTGATCGCGGCGGGTCATCGTTTCCACGACGCCTAAATCGGGGCCCGGAGAAATCCGGGCCCCTTTTCTTTTCCCCGAAATGACTTTCTTTTTCTCTCGCGGGCGCGTCCCGTCGGATGTCCCGCCGCTCCGTTGGTCCCAAAATGAGAGGAATTTATTTCATGAATGCACCTGCTTCCTTACGCCACTTGGCTCTGCTGGCCAGCGCCTGGCTGTTGTTTCATGTGCTTCCGGCCGCGGAAACCGCGGCTCCCGATGCCCCGCCGCGTGGCCCCAATCCGACCCCGGGGTCCCGCCGCGGTGCGCCTGAAGCCGGACCCGGCCCGGAGCGACGCATGCAGCCGGCTCCTCGCCGGGATTGGTCGGAAGTGGAACGCACCACCTTTCTCGGCATCGACGTCACGCTGGTGCCGCCCGCGTTGGGCGCCCAATTGGGGTTACCGCGGGGCACCGGCCTCGTGGTCGAGCGTTTGTCTCCCCGCGGGCCGGCCGCCGTCGTGCTCAAGGAGCACGACGTTCTCACCCACCTCGACGACCAGATCCTGATCGACGTCCGCCAGCTCATGGTGCTCGTCCGCAACCGCAAAGAGGGTGACGAGGTGGCGCTGACGTATTTGCGCGGAGGCACCAGGTCGACGTCCAAGGTTAAGCTGATCGCGCAGGACATGCCCAAGTATCCGCAGGGGGGGATGCCTGCCCCCATGCCCCCACGTGCTTTTCCGCGCGGTGGTCCCGGCGGGCCGCGGCCCCAGCCGGGCGCCGCCGAGCCTGCGCCCGAGGGAAGCTTCGTTCCCCATTCCCCTCGTCCCGACGGCCCGGTCCAGCCCGTTCAGCCGAAATCGATCTGAGGCCGCGGGATGACGCCGCCGGCGAGGCGGTTCACGACCGGACCGAGGCCGAGCGTGCCCGCAGGAAAAAGCCCGTGACCAGCGCGGTCGGGCTGGCCCAGACGAGGCCGATGAAGGCGCCGGAGGCCGCGAGGACCGCGGGTCCGGTGAACTTGGCCATCATCGGCATCAATCGCTCCACCTCGTCCGAGGAAAGCCCGTGGTCCAGGAGCGAGTTGCGCTGCATCTCGGCCAGCACGTCGCTGAAGCCGGGATTGATGACCGCGAAGTACAGGTAGCTCGGTACGATCCCGAGCAGCGTGGCGAAAAATCCCGTCAGGACGCCGACGCCGAAGGCCCGCGCAACCCCCTATTCCTGTTCCGGGTGGAGTGCATCCGGTTTCTCGCGCACCGCGAGGGTAAGACCCCCGCCGAAAATCGCCATGACCAGCGCGGTGCCGGGCCACTGCATGGCCGCGAGGCGCTCGGATCTGGAATGCACCCCGGTGAAGAGGAAACCCAGATTCACCGACGCGTTTGCGATCGCGATGCCCGCGCCGTGGACCAGGGGTGTCTTCAAGGTGGGATTGGAGTCGCCCGGTCCCGCTAGGAATTGTCGCCGTCGAGCCTCCGGCCGAGGCCGCCCTGCAACGACACTTCCTCCCGGCCGCCTTTTCCGAAGCCGGGCGCCGCGGCGATGATCCGGCCGGCGAGGCGCGAGAACGGCAGCGACTGCAGCCAGATCCGGCCCGGGCCCCGCAGGGTGGCGAAGAAGAGGCCCTCGCCGCCGAAGAGCGCCGTCTTGATCCCGCCAACATCAGGATCGGGGTCCAGTTTCCGCGCGGAGAATGAGAGCGGTCCGACTCGGGAGCCAACGGGAAAGATCAAAACGGCAAAGCTCCGCTCCGCCGGTCACGGCCGGCGCGGCATGAAGTGGGCGCCCAAGTGGCGGTACGTCCGGTAGTCTCCGGCCCACAGCAACAGCAGCAGCGCCCCGAGCGTCAGGGCGAAGAGCGGTCCCACGCCCAGTCCAAGGACGAGGCCGGCCGCCAGCGCGCAGAGCCCGGAAAGGCTCGCGATTGCCAGAATGATCAGGGTTTTCATGGGTCATGCGGGATTGGTTCTATCCCTATAACCCCCCGGCCGGGCGAAAAGTCGCTCCGTTCCCGGTTCAGCGGAGAAGCGCGCGCGCGAGCCGGTCGTCGCCGTCGTTCGGCGCGGGCTGCACTCCCAACATCGCGCACAACAGCGGATAAACATGAACGGCGGAAGCCGCGTCCGCGACGAGGCCCGGCCGGAAAGCCGGGCCCTCCGCGATGAGGATTCCGTGCATCGAGCCGATCTTCGGGTCGTAACCGTGGTCGCCCGCGAGATAGCCTTTCTCGGCGTACTTGCGGCGCAGGCGCTCGACCGTGGCACGCGGCGCGATGTGCCAGCCTTCGTCGGGCAGCACCCAGACCGGCGCCACGCGCGGGCCCGGCTTCATCGCGAAATGCGCGGGCAAATCCACCGACCGGAAGGCACGCACCTGGCGCACGTCCCGGAATTTCTCCACCAGCTGCTCCACCGTTCCGGACAAGGGGCGCAGCGCCAGCAGGCTGCCATCGGAGTCGATCTGCACGGTGCGGGGATCGAGGATGTCGTCGAGAATGACCACCCGTTCCAGCGCGGTGGCGGTCATGCCGTGGTCGGAAACCACGACGAAGTTCGGCGTGAGGCCGAGATCGTGCAACCTCCGGCGAAGCTCGGCGAGATGCTGGTCGACCTTCCGCACGGCGGCGGCGACCTCGGGTGAATCGGGACCGAACCGGTGGCCCGCGCCGTTCACCTCCTCGAGGTAAAAGGCGACCAAGGCGGGCCGTTCCGCCGCGGGTTTCCGCAGCCATTCGCTCACCTCGTCCAGCCGGCGCGCGAAGGGCACCGAATAATCGAAGGGTTTCCAAAAGGTCGGCCGCCGGCCGCCGATGGGCGCCTCCGATCCTACCCAGAAGTGCGCGGCCGCCCGCCGCCCTTGGCGCTCGGCGGTCGCCCAGATCGGTTCGCCGCCCCACCAGGATCCGTCGCGGTAGGAGGCCGGCTGGAAATAGCGGAAGAACGCGCCGCGTTCCTCGTCGAAGAAGTCGTTGTTGATGATCCCGTGCCGGCCGGGGTGCAGGCCCGTCACCAGCGAGTAATGCCCCGGGAACGTGTTCGACGGGAAGACCGGCACGAGACTCCGGACGGATGAACCCGTCGCGCGCATCCCGCGCAGCGTCGCGCTCTCCGCCGGGTGGAGATCACAGTAGTCGTGGCGGAAGCCGTCGAGCGAGACAAGGATCAGCGGCGAATCGGCGCCCGCGCCGCGGGCCGTTCCGGCGAACGTCGCCAGGACGACCATCAAGCCCAAGGTCGTGCGCGTCCTCACGGGAGCAGCTCCACCCGCGTGGCCCCCCACGAGCCGCTCGTCTCGTCGCAGCCGCCGAATTCCCGCACCTGGGGGCAGCGCCGGAGCAGGCTATGGACGGTCGCGCGGAGCGTGCCGGTGCCCTTGCCATGGATCACGCGGACACGAAGGATACCGCGCGCGCGGCATTCCGTGAAGTAGGCCGGCAGCAATCGCCCCAAGTCCGCGGGACGAAACGTGTGGAGGTCCAGCTCGCCGGTGATCGGCAGCGGAACCGCGTCGCGCGCGGTCTCGCCGGTCGTCATCGGCGCGCTCACGGGCAGTCTTCGCTGGCGATGACTCGT
>SXGQ01711565.1_pt1 | contig 11424 bp, 8 predicted proteins | sample 3178371 | NCBI WGS metagenome assembly SXGQ01 (sample SAMN11356859, study PRJNA531348) | freshwater metagenome | isolation source: freshwater sample F1-20 | place: China: Fuxian Lake, Yuxi | collected 2017-12-25 | reverse complement strand
TGCCCTTGAACGCATTGACCTCGTGGCGCTCCTGCGCGACATCCTGCGGGACGCTCGATGGTCCTTCGCGGTCCGCCAGGGGTCGTTCGGACTGCACGTCGAGGGGCGCGACGCGCTCGCGGTCACGTCCGACCTGCCGGAGCTCACCGTCGCTGGCGACCGTCGCGCCATCCGCATCCTGTTCGAAAACCTCATCGACAACGCCATCAAGAGCGCGACTGACCGACTCTCGGTGGAAATCGACGCAACACGGGACGGGCCATCGCTCGAGGTCCGGGTGCGCGACGCCGGCGTCGGCTTTGCGCCTGACGCGAGCGAGACCCTCTTCTCGGGCCGGCGCCCAGGCGACACCCGCCGCCGCGGGACAGGACTCGGCCTGCCGCTCTCGCGTGCCATCGCTCGCGGCCACGGCGGCGAGCTGCGCCTCGCGTCACGCGGTCACGGCCTCGGCGCAGAGGCCGTCGTCCGCCTCGTCGCCGCCCCGCCCATTCTCTCCCTCGCCACCCCGGAGACCCGCTGACATGGCGCGCCGCCTGCTCGTCGAGGACGACGTCTCGCTGACCCTCTCGCTCCGCCTCGCCCTCGCACGCGCCGGACACGAGCCGATCATCGCCCACACCCTCGCCCACGCCCGACGCCTCATGGGCGAGCTGCCGCCCGACCTCGTCCTGCTCGATCTCGGCCTCCCGGACGGCGACGGGCTCGATGCGCTCGACGCGTGGCGCGCGGAGCACGTCTACCTGCCGATCATCGCGCTGACCGCCCGGGTGACGCCCGAGGATCGCGTCGCCGGCCTCCACAGCGGAGCCGATGACTATGTGACAAAACCTTTCGATCTGCCGGAACTGCTCGCGCGGATCGAGGCCCAGCTGCGTCGACGGGCCTGGCCGACCCGGGGCGACGTCAGCCCAGTCCCCGACGGCGCCCCAGAGACGCTCGAGCTCGGTCGCCTCAAGCTGTCGCTGCGGACGCGCGAGGCCTCATCGGGCGGGACCCCCGTGACGATCTCCGACATGGAGTTCCGACTGCTGCGCCACCTCGTCACGCACCGCGACGCCGTCGTGACCCGCGAGACGCTGCTCACCGAGGTGTGGGGCCTGCCCGCGACGAGCCGGACGCGGTCGATCGACACGTTCATCTATCGGCTTCGCCGCCTCATCGAGGACGACCCGGCCCAGCCGCGCCGGCTCGTGAGCGCCCGCGGCGCCGGCTACCGGCTGCTCTCGAACCCCGCCTGAAGGCGTTGCCGCTCAGCCTGCTGCCTGAGCCTTCCGCTCGCGGCCGCGCCGGTTCAGCTCGGCCCCGCCGAAGAACAGCAACCGCAGGTAATCCGCCACGATGAAGGCGAGTGACAGGGCCGCCCAGCCGTCTGCGTGCCAGAGCGTGGGGGCCGCGACCGCCGGGATGAAGGGCAGCAGCGTCAGCCATGCGCCAGGCGGCAGGACGGGGCCCGGGGCGCCGCAGTGGCGCAGCACGATGAGACGGCACGTCATGGCCCCGCCGATGAGACCCGCTGTGAAGCCCGGAAAGAACGGCGAGGCTCCCAGCAGGGTCCAGACGGGCTGCGCGCCAATCAGCAGGACCAGGGGGATCAGCTCCCAGCCGCTCGCACCAGCGCGAGTCGCTCGGAGGACCGGTGGAAAGCTCGCGACCAGATATCCGACCAGGACCGCGCCGATGATGACCGTCCCCGGCGTCACCTCCGACAGTGAAAACCGCATCCAGACGGGCTCGCCCGCAATCGCGATGATCGTCTGCACGACCATGAGCAGCGTGACACCCTCGGTCGAGCTGACCCTCGGGATGACGAGGAGGCCTGTGCGGAACTGCTCCCAAAAGATTAGCGCGAATCCGATACCTGCCAACGCGCACAGGGATGCAAACAGCACGCCCTCCATTTGCAACACGATGCAGGCGATGATGAGGACACAGGTGGAGGCGATGCCATCGAGCCCGTGGTCGAGGAACTCGCCGAGGTGGCTCGTCTGACCAGTGCGGCGCGCGTGGGCCCCATCGACGTTGTCGAGCGTCAGGTAGGTGAAGAGCAGGACGGCGCTGACGAAATAGAGCCACGGGATCGCGAACTTCCAGGCCGCGAACGTGGCCGCGGCGGCGCTCAGCGAACAGACCAGCCCGGTCAGGGTCAGCGAGTTCGGCGTGATGCGGGCCGGGATGCGCGGGACAAGCCAGTTCCAGACGAGCTTCTTGTAGAAGTCGAGCAGGAGCTCCTGGTCGTCAACACGATAGGAGGATGGGGTGCTCACGGTGGCGACCTCCGCGGTGTTCCACGGCACGGTGACGGTGATGTGACGCCCGCGTGGGCGTCAGCGAGGGCGAGGGAAGCTAGCAGCCTGCTGGAAAAGGTCAAATGCGATGTTCCACGCGCGGATGCGTTCAAGTCGGGGTCAGCGCGGCCGCAGGAGCGCCGTGACCTCGGAGCGGTTGTGGAAGAGCTGGCGCAGCGCCACGATCTCGAAGGCCCCCGCGAGGATGGTCCGCGCTTCGGCGAGGCGGGCCCGGAACCCGTCCTTTGGCAGCTTGAGGGTCGTCAACACCCACGCTCCTGCGGCGAGCACCTCGCGGGCCCCGACGAGCAGCTGCGCAGCCTCCCGGGCATCCATGCGCATGTCGTTGACGAGCGCATCGAACCGATGACCCGCCGCGCCCGCCCGCGCCACGAAGACCTCGGCGCGCTCACGATGGTGGCGCACCCCACGCAGCGCGAGGACGTCGGGGTCGAGGCGCGCCGGATCGACCGCGTCAACCTGCAGGCCCGCCTCCGCGAGCGCCCGGGTCCAGCCGCCCGGGGACGCACCAAGGTCCACCGCGCGCGCCCCCTCGATGAGTCGGACGTCGAACGACTCCACCGCCTCCCGAAGCTTGTACTCGGCCCGGCTCGCGGCTTCGCCCCGGTGCGCGAAGTGACGCTCGCCACCCGCCCATGCGCTCAGGTGAAGCCCGACGGAAGCCAGTCCGAGCCAGGCCTCGCCAGCGCCGAGCACGACGCTCAGCACCCGTTCGGGGTGGCGTGGCTCAAGCCGCACCTCGGGCGGCAGCGCCCCAGCGAGGTGACGCCATAGCACGGCACGCCGAGATGCGGCCCCGCCTGCGCCACCGAGTTGGGCCACGTCGCGGATCTGGACCCCCGTCGGCACGTCTGGCGCGACCTCACCGGCGAGCAGCGCAAGCGCTGCATTCGTGACCTCCGCGACCCAATCAGGTCGCTCCGAGACCTCGACGATCGCATCGACCGGGACCTGATGGCGCACGAAGACCGACCGCCCATGCCGCATACGCGCCGCCGCCTCACGCGCCCCGAGGCCTGTCTCGACCCCGAGGACGCCACGTCCGAGCGGTCTCACCCGCGCGGCGGCGCCCAAGACTGCTCGGACCTCATCCACCGCGAAGACCTGGCTCTCCTCCGCCGCGCTGACGATCAACTCCACGTTACGCCCTCCCGAACGTCCGCACCCACGTGCGGAGCCTGCGTCCGTTCGGCCCCTGAAGCAACCGTGACCGCGTTCTCGCAGGGCGTTGTCGCCGCGTCGGGATTTGGTCAATCGAAATTGTAGTGGAAGATCGGGTCGATGCCTTCGAGTGAGTCCTGGCGCATGATGTCGTGGATGATGCCGTCCCGGACGTCGTAGACCCATCCATGCAGGATCGGCGCCTTGCGGTCCCGCCACGCCTGCTGGATAATCTGTGTCTTCGCGAGGTTGCGAACCTGTTCGCAGACCGTGAGCTCGACCAGTCGGCGCGTGCGATCCTCACCCTCGGGCAGTGCGTCAAGCTCGGCCCGGTGGTCCTTGTAGACCTCCATGATGTTGCGCAGCCACTTGTCGAGCAGCCCGTAGCTGCGCCCCGACTGCGCCGCCTGCACGCCGCCACAGCCGTAGTGGCCACACACGATGACATGGTCGACCTTCAGCACCTCGACGGCGTACTGCAGGACGCACAGCATGTTCAGGTCCGAGTGGACCACCATGTTCGCGATGTTGCGGTGGACGAAGATTTCGCCGGGGTTGGTCCCGGTGATCTCGTTCGCGGGCACGCGGCTGTCCGAGCATCCGATCCACAGAACAGGCGGCTTTTGCCCCTGCGCGAGGCGATTGAAAAAGTCGGGGTCGCGCGCAAGTGACGACTCGACCCAGGCCCGGTTGTTCTCCAGCAGCTTTTGGTAGTATTTCTCAGGCATATTTACCTCCATGGGTGGCCCCGGCTCGGGCGAAGACTCAGACGTTCGGGCGAGGCATCGCGTACGACGGAAGGTCCTCAAGGATCGCGACCTGGATGTTGCGAGCTGGGGCGCGATGGTTTCGGAAGTCCTCGAGGAGTTCGAGAACGTCATGATCGACGCGGGTCGTATTGCGCGTATGAACCACGACAGAGCATCCGTCGGGCAACTCCTCGAGCGTCCTCAGGAGGCTTCCCTTGTGAAGGAACGTGTTGCTTTCGGTCAGCGCGATCTCGACCTTGAGCGTCCCGTCGGGCTGCCTCGTGCGCAGCTCGCGGTGCCTGTCGCGGTAGGCCCGCAGCAAGATGAAGTAGGCTGCCATGGCCATGCCAAGGCCGATTCCGCGCAGCAGGTCGGTCAGAAGGATGCCAGCGACCGTGACGATAAACGGGATGAACTGGTCGTATCCGAGTCGGAACACCGAGCGGTAGAGCGACGGCTTCGACAGCTTGTACCCGGTCATGAGCAGGATCGCCGCGAGTGTCGACAACGGTATCAGGTTCAGCGCCTCCGGGACCGCGAGGACCGCCCCCCCGAGAATGACGCCAGGCGTGATGGTGGCGACGCGCGAGATGCCGCCCGCGTTGACATTCGCCGTGCTGCGCACGATGACCTGCGTCACAGGCAGCCCCCCGAGGAGCCCGGACACGATGTTGCCAGCCCCTTGCGCTTTCAGCTCCCTGTCGGTCGGCGTGACGCGCCTGAGCGGGTCGAGCTTGTCAGTCGCCTCGACCGACAGGAGGGTCTCGAGGCTCGCAACGACCGCGAGTGTCAGCGCGACCCCCCACACGTCCGGGTTCGACAGCGCCGAGAAATCCGGCTGCTGCACGAGACCGAGCACGTCGCCGAGGCTCCGCGCAACCGGCAGCTGGACGAGATGCGCGTCCGCCATCGCGAGATCGGGAGCGAGGGCCGCGAAGAGGGCGTTCACACCGACCCCTAGCAGCACGACCACGAGGGCCCCCGGGATATACTTGAGCGCTTTGACCGCCTTCGCCATACGGCTGTCGAAGGCGACAAGGGTCAGGATCGACAGGGCCGCGATGATGACGGCCCCGAGGCTCGAGTGCCCGAGGGCGTGGCTGAGCTCGCTGAAGGTGTTCCTCCCGTCCCGCTGGGCAAACGCCTCGTCACCCATGTAGTCCGAGTCGATGCCGAGCGCGTGCGGGATCTGCTTCAGGATCAGGGTGAGGCCAATGGCGGCGAGCATCCCCTTGATGACCGAAGACGGGAAGTAGTGAGCGATGACGCCCGCGCGCGCGAACCCCGCGATCAGTTGCAAGACGCCAGACAGCACCACGGCCACGAGAAAGCTCTCGTAGCTGCCGATGGTCTGAATCGCGGTCAGGACGATGGTCACGAGGCCTGCCGCAGGCCCCGAGACGCCGACCGCCGAACCGCTGAGCGCTCCCACGACGACCCCGCCGACGACCCCAGCCACGAGGCCCGTGAACAGGAGATCCGCGCGACCCGTGGACGCGAGTGCGACGCCCAGGCAAAGCGGGAGCGCGACAAGAAAGACGACGAGGCCAGCGGGCAGGTCCTGCGCATAGCTTCGCGCGGGACCCGTAACGGTCTTGGTCATGGTTAGGCCGTTGGGGTCAAAGGGCCAGCCCGGGGGGGACGGGGTGGCGCGATTGGCGACGACGGTCGTGTCTCCACGACGCGCGATGCGGATGTTAAGAGAGGCGGGCCTGAGCGGCGGCAGCGACTGTTGGTAGCGCGTTGCGTGGCGGGAACTCCGGCACCACGACTCCTCACTGGGGATGAGTTACGTACCGTGAAGCAGACGGTCAAGGCATGCAAAAAGATAATCGCGACCCTTCGGACCGAGGGGCGACTCACGTTCGCAACCACCTAGGGGCGCGGTCGTCGCGCGAGCATCGCGTCGAACTGCTCCGCCGTGAAGGGCTTCGCGAGGAAGTCGTCCATCCCGGCTTCGATGCAGCGGGCCCGGTCGCCCTCCATGGCCCCCGCGGTGACCGCCACGATCCACCCGCGCGACCCCCGCTCGGCCTCGCAGGCCCGCATCCGCCGCACGACCTCGAGACCGTCGAGCCTCGGCATCCGCACATCGAGCAGGACGAGCGGAAAGGTCGTCCCAGCCTGCAGCCGCAACGCGTCCTCGCCATTGTCGCACAGGACGGCCTCATAGCCTGCCGCAGCGAGCCGACGCTCGACGATGAAACGGCTCACCTCGTGGTCCTCCACGACGAGCGCGAGCGGACGCCCCTCGGCGCGTGCCGCGATCAACCGCGCCGTGCGCCCCGTCTTCGGCGCCTCCGGCTCGAGTGAGCGCCCCGTGACCTCGCGCATGCGGCTCAGCAGCGGACCCCGACGCAGCGGCAGGCCGCGCCCCACCCCACCGCCGACTTCGATGACTGGCGTCGGGCCAGCCGCGTCCGCGATGGCCGACCGGTGTGTCGCGTCGAGCGCGGCGTCGACGATGCACACAGACCAGGACCCGCTCCGAAGCTCCTCCAGCGCCGCGTCAGAACCCTCGACGGCCAGCGCCGCCAGCCCCCAGTGCCGCATCCAGGCGAGCACATTGGCGCGGACAATCGGCCGCAGCGAGCACACGAGCACAGGCAGGCCCTCGCCGCCCTCCTGGATCGGGCGCTGCGCCTCGTGGCGCTCGGCAGGCAGGGGCAGCGTGAACCAGAACCGGGCGCCGCCTTCGGGAGGCGCCTCGAAGCCGGCCTGCCCCCCGCACATCTCGACGATGCGGCGGGCGATGCTGAGCCCGAGCCCGGTCCCTCCGAAGCGCCTCCCCGCACTGCCGTCGAGCTGGCTGAAGGGCTCGAAGAGCCGACCCCGGAGCGCCTCGGGGATGCCTGGCCCGGTGTCGGTGACCTCCCACCTGAGCTGGTCGCCGTCTGCGCGCAGGCAGACCTCGACATGCCCGGCCTCGGTGAACTTCACCCCGTTGCCCGCGAGGTTCAGGATCACCTGCCGGATGCGCCCGGCGTCCCCGCGAACGTGCCGCGGGACACCGGGCTCGACCCGCGACAACAGCAGCACATGCTTGGAGTCGGCCCGCGGCATCAGGACATCGAGGGCCGCCTCCGTCAGATCGACCGGGTCCAGCGGCGCTTGCGCGACCTCGATCCCGCCAGCCTCGAGTTTCGCGAGGTCGAGGATGTCATGGATGACGGCCAGCAGTGCCTCCGCCGAGGTCCGGATGGTCTCGAGATAGGCGCGCTGCTCGCCGTCGAGCCCGGTCTCGCCGAGAAGTTCGGCCATGCCGATGACGCCGTTCATCGGGGTCCGAATTTCGTGTGACACCGACGCGAGGAATTCGGACTTCAGGCGCGACGCTGCGACGGCCTCGTCGCGGGCGGCCTCGACATCGTGGGCGGCCTGCTCGAGGGCCGCTCCCATCGCGACGAGACCGTCGAAGGTTTGCCGGAACTCGATGACCGGCTGCGGCTCAGGGGTCTGACGAAACTGCCCCTGCCCTATCGCCGCCGCCATCCGGCCGATCCGAGCGAGCGGCGCCGCGACAAGCCTGGCCATCGCACGCGACTGCCACAACAGCAAGACGAGAAATGCGACATAAAACACACCCACGCCGGCGATCATCCAGTAGCCCGTCTCCCGCAGGCTGTCGTCGAGGTCGTTGATCGGCCGGAAGATCTCGTCCTCGGGCACGATCACGGCGAGATGCCAGCCCGTCGAGGGCACCGCGTGCGTCGCGACGAGGCGCGGACGCCCCTCGAGGGCGAGGGACCCGACCTCGCCCGACCGGCCGATGGCGCCCGCGAGGGACGCTAGGTCCGGGCGCCTGAAGACGTTAAAGCTCTCGGGCTTGAAGGTGTCCTGCCGAATGACCTCGGCGTAATGATGGTCTTTCAGGTCGACGAGCCCGAAGTCCTGCTCCGCGCCCTCAGCCATCGCGATGATCGTGCCGTCCCGAGCCACCAGCACCCCGTAACCGCGCCACGGAATCGCGAGGTCCAGGATCTGGCGCGCAAATCGCTCGAGGGTGACGTCAAGGCCGACGACAGCTTCGAGACGGGCACCCGCGTGGACTGGCGCGATGGCCGACGCGATCCAGCCGCGGCCGGCCGGGTCGACATAGGCGTCCGTCCAGACCTGCGCGCGCGCCGGGTTATGCGTCGTGTCGGCGAGATAGAAAAAGTTGAAGGTCCGGACATCGAGATCGGGTGGAAACGCACGCTCGATGCGGATGCTTGGGCAAATGCGCGTCTGCGAGTCATGCGTATTCACGTACGCCTGCGCGACGATCGGTGTCGCCCGAAGCAGGTCTCCGACCAGCGGATCGAGCGTGGCGAGCGCCATAGCCCGCGCCAGAGCGCTCTCACCGGGACTGTGCAGGCTGCTCACATAGGCCGCACATCGACCGGCGGCGGCATCCTGCGGACGCCACTCGGTGTAATACATGCCCTCGGGCGAACGCCTGATCCGCGCCCGCTCGGCTGCGTCGGCCTGCACCCCGGAACCGAGCGCCCGCCGTGTCTGGTCTGCGAAGAGCCGCGTCATCGCCCCGATCCCGGCAAGCTCCCGGTCGATGACCGCAGCCTCACGCGCAGCGATACGCGCGAGCTCCTCCATCGCGATCCCCCGCGTCGTGTCGAGGTTCACGCGTGTCCCGTAGGCGGTCGCGATGAGGTAGACGAGGATAATCACCGCCTCGACGAGGACGAGCGGCGCAAGCGCAGCCCGCGACCACGCGCGCCATACCCACCCCGCTAGCGACACCTCGGCTTGCCGCCGCCCCCCGGACCTCACGGTCGCTCCTCCCCGGGACCGACGGGGGCGTCGTCTCCGAGCAACAACCCCGCGAACCCGCCCGAATCCGACGCCCTCAGGTACCCGAACACCTCGAGGACGCCCAACCCGCGCCGCAACGCCAACACCGCGGACAGCCGGCGCGCGCGCCCCCCGAAGAGCGCCTTGAGGAGCTCCGGGGATGCCGCAAGGCCACCGACGAGCCCCGGCCCAGCCAGCCCTGAAACCCTCCGCCAATCCGCGCGGAGCCGCGCCACCGCCTCGTCCGCCGCCTCAGCGCTGCCATCCTCGACCGCGAGGCGCAGCGTTCCCGGCGCCACATCCCCGCGCCAGCCCGTGTCACCGCGGTCCCCAAGCCGCGTGACAATCCCGCGGGCGTCCGCCTCGGCCAACCCCGCAATCACGACCGAGGTGGCGCTCACGTCCCCCTCCTCGACTCCGAGGCCGACACCGACCGCGCCCCCGAACCCCTTCGCCATGACCGACCCCGCATCGACGCCCACACGCTGCGCCAACGCCTCGGAGACCTCGCGCGCCCGCTCATCACCGCCCATGACCTCGGCCAGCACCGCTCCGAGCCGGCCACGCGCCACGCCGACGCTCAACGCGCCAACGCCCCGAACGCCGAGTGCCGCCTCGAGCATCGCTCCGACGTCGGCGGCTGCGAGCCCGTCCGCCCCGACCGCCTCGCGCGCGAGCGGGACGCGCCCCTGCACCGCGACGCCACCCTCCGACACCGTCCAGCCGACCACGACCGGAGCCCCAACGTCCACGCCCCGCGCGAACGGCAACGGCCACGGCAGGCAGTCCTGACGCGCCCAGAGCACGCCAGAGTCCGCAGCGAACCGGCCAGCGAGCCGCACCAGGCGCGCATCCGCCCCAAGCCCGCCAGCCCCCGCCTGCCAGCCTGCAGGCCCGATCCGGACCCATGCATCGCCAACCTCGACCGAGAGTCCGCCGGGCAAGGCCGCCCTGAGGACGTTCCCAGCCGCCTCCCACCTCAAAGGGACAGGCGGAACCGCGGCCGACGCGAGCCGCGTCAGCCATGCCACGACACGCGCCCGCCGCTCCCCCGCGGGCAGCTCCGCGAGCTCCGCCACCATCATCACGTCCCGCCGCGGCCCCTCCCGCAGGGCCACCGCCAGGACGCCAGCCGGATTCAGCCCGGCCGCCTCCCAGGTCGCGCCGCCGGTAAGGGACACGCCCCAGCGGGCCGCAAAGCCCGCCTCCACCTGTCGGAACCTGCTGTCACCGCCAACCAGCGCGGCCATCGCCGCAGGCCTCAGCGCCACGGCCACGCACGCGTCCGGCGGCACCTGCCCGAAGAGCGGGCTCGCGAGCACCCCGACCAGCCCTCCCACGCCAACCGCCGCACGCGGAACCACGGCCGCCGCATCGCCAGCCGCCGACGCCTCGCTCGAGACCTCGCCGTCATGCCTGCCGCACGCCGCGACCAAGAGCCAGCCTACCGCCAGCCCCGGCGCCCACGCCCACCAACCGCCGCGGCGACCGCCGTCCATGCCAACCCCCGCAGGCACCTGCAATGTGCCAGCACCTCACAACGCTACCACGCGCCGCACGGCCAACCAAGCGCGTCGTCCGCGCCCCGTGACGACCGCCAGGCGTGGCACCCGCCAAGGACCTTGCACTTTTGACGGGGCTCGCCTAAGTTCCGCCCGCGCCGAGCTCTCGTGCGCCGCCCGGCCCACGCACCAGACCGGAACCGCGACGCGCCGCCGCCACCCGACACAGCCCGAGAGGACCCAGATGCCACGCGCCTACAGTCCGCAAGCTGCCGCCGAAATCGCGAACATCCGCGGTCGCTACCCGACCAACCTCGCCGCCCTCATCCCGACGCTCTTCGTCGCCCAGCGCGAGTTCGGCGTCATCGACGAGGACGCCATGAAGCTCGTCGCGGAGACCCTCGACGTCCCGCTCACGAAGGTCAGCGCCACCGCCACCTTCTACACGATGTTCAACAAGGAACCCGTCGGGCGCTACCACGTCCAGGTCTGCAAGAACATCTCCTGCTACCTGCGCAACTCGGACGCCGTGACGCACGAGCTCTGCAAGACGCTCGGCGTTCATCCGGGGGAGACGACCCGCGACGGCCAGTTCACGCTGACCGAGGTCGAGTGCCTCGCAGCGTGCGGCCGCGCCCCCGTGGTCCAGATCAACGAGGACTATCACGAGTGGCAGACGCCCGAGTCCATTCGGGCCATCATCGACCGTCTTGGAGGCAACGCATGAGCACGTCCGTGTCCCTTGACTCCGCCAAGCCCCTCGCGGGCGCGTCGACCGCCCCGCTCACCCCGCCCAACGTCAAGCTCTACGACTTCCTGCTGCGCGACAAGCACGGCAAGGACTACCGGGACATCGCGGTCTACGAGGCCGCAGGTGGTTACGCGGCCGCCAAGAAGTCCCTTGCCATGGGCTGG
>SXGQ01556336.1_pt1 | contig 11424 bp, 7 predicted proteins | sample 3178371 | NCBI WGS metagenome assembly SXGQ01 (sample SAMN11356859, study PRJNA531348) | freshwater metagenome | isolation source: freshwater sample F1-20 | place: China: Fuxian Lake, Yuxi | collected 2017-12-25 | reverse complement strand
GATGGATGGCGATGAAGAGCGGCTCGTCGTGCTCGTCGGACTGCGGGAACTGGGCGTTCAGGATGCGGTCGAGCCCGAGGTAGGTGCCGTAGGTCAGCGGCAGCTTCGGCTTGACCTGGCGGGCGCCTGCAAGCCAGGCCGAGATGCGGCGCATCGCCTGGCCGCGGTGGCTGATGGCATGCTTGTCGTCGGCCTCGAGCTCGGCCATCGTCAGCGCCCGGTCGGGCAGCAGGAAGTGCGGGTCGTAGCCGAAGCCGCCGACCCCGCGCGGGGCATCGACGAAGACGCCGTCGACCCGGCCCTCGGCGGTCACGAGCACGGTGCCCTCCGGCAGCCCGGGCGCGTCCGAGCGGACGGTCACGCCGTCGACGCCCGTGGCGCCGTCGGCCCAGCTGGCGGGACAGACGAGGGCGAGCACGCAGGCGTACCAGGCGGCGCGGTCGTCGTGCCCCTGCAGCGCCGCGGTGAGGGCGGCGTTGTTCGACTGGGCGGTGGCGCCCGGCCCGGAGAAGCGCGCCGAGATGACGCCTGGCGCTCCGCCGAGCGCGCGGGTGCAGATGCCGGAGTCGTCGGCGAGCGACGGCAACCCGGTGTGGTGCCAGGCGGCGATGGCCTTCAGGGCGGCGTTGCCCGCGAAGGTCGACTCGGTCTCCTCGACGTCGGGCGCGTCGGCGGGCAGCGGGTCGACGTGGAGGTGACCGCCGCTCAGGATCTGCTGGAGCTCGCGGACCTTGTGGGGGTTGCGGGTGGCGAAGACGAAGCGCTGCACGTTGACCTCCCCGACGGACGGCTGGACCCGAGCGGGTCATGGCGCAGGCGGCTTCGGCTGTCAAGGCCGGCCTGAGCCCTCCAGACGCCACCCGACGCCTGCTGGCCCGAGGCTGGCGGCGGCGAGGCTGGCGCTTGCCTTCGCCCCGCGGAGCCGTCAGGGTGCCACCCGTGGACGCCTCCCCGACGCAGCTCTGGAACCGCGCCTTCCTGCATCTCACGGCGGGACATGCCCTGCAGGCGGTCGGCTACACGACGATGCTCCTGTTTCCGCTTCATCTGGAACGGTTGAACGCAACGCGTTCCGTAATCGGACTCCTGACCGCGCTCTCCGGATTGGCCGGCCTCGTCTCGCGTCCGTTCGTCGCACGGGGCCTCGACCTCTTGGGTGCGCGGCGCGTCATCGCAGCGTCGACGGTGCTGCTCGCCGCGAGCATCGCGATGGCGGGGTTCGTCGACGCGATCGGCCCGCTCGTCGTGTGCCAGCGGATCCTGTTCGGGGTCAGCGTCGGGGCCCTCTTCACGGCCTACTTCAAGGCGGCCGCGGATTGGATCCCGCCAGCATCGCGGACCCGCGGCATCGCGCTCTTCGGCCTCTCCGGCATTCTCCCGCTGCTGCTCCTGCCCTTTGTCGAGCAGATCGCTCGGGCGTTCGATACACCACTCGCGAGCATCTATCCCGTCGCAGCTTGCGTCATCGCGGTCTCGGGGCTGCTCGCCTGGCCTGTCAGGGACGCACCCCGCTTGCACCCGCCCGCGCCCTTCGCATGGCGACACCTCCTCGACTCCGTGCGGACGCCAGCCCTCCGCCCGGTCTGGATCGCGGCTGCGACCTTCTCGGGGATGGTCTCGGTCTACATGGCGTTCTCGACGGTCGCCGCTCGGAAGGCCGGCCTCGAGGCGCCCGCCATGCTGTGGCTGTGGTACGCGCTCGGCTCGGCGGTCGTGCGGACGGTCGGCGGCGGCCTCCCCGACCGTATCGGGCCGACGCGACTCATCCTGCCGTCGGTCGCAGCCTATCTGGCGGGGCTGACGGGGCTGGCGCTGGCCGAGGGCGAGGTCGACTTCGCGCTCGCGTCGTGCGTGGCGGGCGTCGGACACGGCTACTGCTTCCCGGTGCTGATGGGCCTCGTCATCGCGCGCTCGGACGAGGCCTCGCGGGCCAACGCCGTCGCGACCTACACGGCCATCTGGGGGACGCTCGAGCTCCTCGCCCCGCCGATCTTCGGGGTCATCGCGGACAGCGCCGGGGACGGCCCCATGTTCGCACTCGTGGCGGTCGTCGGAGCCGCCGGGACGCTCCGATGGGCCCTCGCCGAGCGCGCGTTGCCGGCCGCGCTTCGCCAGAGCTGAGACGGCCGCCCTCGCGGTCGCAGTGCGGCGCGCTTTGGGACTTCCGGCGGGCGCCGGCTTCGGTTACAAGCGCCGACCGCCTGTCCCCCGCTGGAGCCCTGCGTGCCCGATCCCACCCCCGCGATGACCGGCCCCGACCTCGGGCGCCTGCTGACGCGCCTTCGCGGCGCCGAGGTCTCGCTGTCGCTCGGGACGCTCGCCATCTGTCACCTCGTGACCCTGCGCTTCCGGGCCGAGGCGGGCGGCGCGACCGCCTTCACCGAGGACGAGCTGCTCGAGACGATGGACGAGGTCCACGCCTTCCTCGATCCCGACGGCGACCAGTCCCGCCTCCGCGCGACGACCGCGCTGCGCCACCTGCGCGAACAGCGCCTCATCACGCGCATCGACGGGGCCGGCCTCACCCGCAGCGGCCGCTTCGCGCTCTCGCGCCTCGGCGTGGCGGTCGCCGAGTTCTACGGCCAGGACGAACGCCTCGACACCGAGTCGCTCGTCATCCTGACCCAAGGGCTCCGCGGACAGCTGCTCGCGGCGATCGAGAACGCCACGACTGCAGCCTCGGCCGAGGCCTGGCGTTTCGGGGTCACGGGCCCCGTCGGGGTCACGGGGCGCGACCTCGTGGCCGGCATCGAGCGACGGCAGCGGGGGCTCGACGCCGCTCAGGAGCGCATCCGCGAGCGCATCGCGAACCTGCTGCGCGACGACTGGTTCCGCGCGATCGAGACCTGCGAGGCCCTGCTCGACGAGACCGCCGAGACGCTCGCCGAGCTGAACGCGGTCCTGCTGCGGGAGACGTCGGACCTGCAGGGCCTGCTCCAGGACCTCGAACAGCACGCACGCGACGCGGGTGAGCCTGGGCGCGACGCCGTGACCGCGTGCGAGGTGCTCGCCGAGCAAATCGATCGCGTGGCTGGCTGGGGCGCCTCGCGGCAACGCGCCTGGTCGGACTATTACCAGTACGTCCAGCGCTTCCTGCGCGACGTCGTGCGCCTCGACCCCGGGCGGGCGGTGTCGCAACGCCTGCGCGATCACATTCGGACCTACCTCGACCGCCCCTGGTGCCTGACGGTCTCCGCGAGCCTGCCAGTCCCCCAACCGCGGGCCCCCGAGACCATGATCGAGCGGCCCGCCGTGACGCGCCCGGCGGGAGCCGGCGATGTCCCGATCGAAGAGGTCGACGCGACGCCGCAGGGCTTCGACCTCGACGCCGAGGTCGCCGGATTGTTGCAATTGAAACCATCAGGCCTCGCCGAGGTGCTCCGCCGGGTGCTCTCAGCCCTGCCGCCCGACGACCGCTACCGCGACGTGGGGCGGGCCACGGCACTCGTCGCGGCCAAGGCCCGCCTCGCGGCGGCGACCTCGGCCACGCGCTGGACCGGGGTCGGCTTCGGGCTCGAGGTCGAGGACTGGGGACTCGCGGCACCGGGCGATGAGGCCGGGACGACGCGCGGCGGTCGCCCGGGAGGACGCAGATGAGCTTCGACGCGCAGTACCCCACCCTCCTCGAGGTCATCGAGGACCCGCTCTTCCCGGACGCCGATCTCGCGCTCCGCTTCGGGCGCCACATCGACGCCGAGGACGCCGCGCGCTACGAGTTCCTGCGGGACGCGCAGGGGCACCTCGAGCGCTTCTACCACCGCTACGGCTACGAGTTCGTACACGCCTCGGGCGGTTACTTCTTCCTCCTCCCACAGGCCGAACGCCTCGGGCGCCGGCACCTGGGGCTCGCGGAGATGCTCGCGGGGCAGGCGCTCGCCCTCACCTGGCTCGACCCGTCGACGGTCGAGACGGGCGGCGTCGTGACGCGATCGCAGATCGTGGAGATGCTCGCCCACATCGTCGGTGAGGCACGCCTCATGGCCGCGCTGCATCCACGCAAGCGCAAGGCCGACGAGCGGCTCGCCCATGAGTCTGTCCGGCGCGAGCTCGAGCGGGCCCTGCGAGGTCTCGCGGCGCTCGGTTTCTGCGAGCTCCTCGATGAAGAGCGTATCGCGTTGCGGGCCTCGGTGCTGCGCTTCTGCGAACCGGTGCAGGGGATGGGCGACCCGCGCCAGGCCCTGGAGTCTCTGATGGCGGGCGGGCGGGCCATCTGGGACCCCGGGACGCCGACCCCGGAGACTCCGGACGAGGCAAGCGCTTCGGCCGCGATCGACGCGGATGACGAAGAGACCGAGGCGGACGACGTGGAGGGGGCGGCATGAGCGTCGACGTTGCGAACCCCGTCTCAAGCCCGAGGACCCGCGCGGTCGCCCTGACACTCGTCAACTGGAAGGGCGTCTTCTTCAACCGCTACGAGCTCGACCCGATGGTGACGGCCCTCGAGGGGGCCAACGGAGCGGGCAAGACCACCGTCATGATCGCCGCTTACGTCGTGCTGCTGCCCGACATGAGCCGCCTCCGTTTCACGAACGTCGGCGAGACCGGGGCGACTGGCGGCGACCGAGGCATCTACGGGCGCCTCGGCGCTGGCGGGCGGCCATCGTTCGCGGCCATGGAGTTCGAGGTCGCGGGCGGCGAGCGCTTCATGGCCTGCGTCCGCCTCGAGCGTCGCGGTGAGCCGACGGTCGAGCCGACGCCCTTCATCATCAGCGACCTGTCCGCTGGATCGGCGCTGCATCGATTGCTCTTGCGAGAGTCAGGCGGCGTCGAGTCCGTAATCGACCTCGACGATATGCGCATCCAGGTCGCGGCGGCGGGCGGACGGATGCGGGTCTTCGCGACCGCGCGCGAGTATTTCGCCGAGCTCTTCGAGCGCGGGGTGCTGCCACTGCGCCTGCAAACCGACGAAGATCGAAGCAAATTCAATGAGATGCTGCGCACCTCGATGGTCGGAGGCATCTCGCGCGCGCTGACAGGCGGGATGCGCGAGTTCCTGCTGCGCGAGGAGACCGGACTCGCAGACACGCTGAAGCGCATGCGCCAGAACCTCGACGCGTGCCGCAAGACGCGGCGTGAGGTCGAGGACGCGCGGCGCGTCGAGCACGAGATTCATGGCGTGTGGGATGCTGGGCAGTCCATGTTCGCGTCGGTCGTCCACGCGACGCGCTCGGAGGCCGAGGAGCGGCGGCTGAAGGTCGACGAGGCGCGGCGGAAGCTCGACGGGTTCGAGGCGCGGCGGGCCGAGCTCGAACGGCAGCTCGACGCGGCGCACCACAAGGTGCGCGATCTCGCCTCCCGCCGCGAGGCGTCGAAGGTCGCGGCCGACGATCTCGACGGTCTGCTCGACCGCACGCGGCGTGCCTGGGACGTCGCGCGGCGTGTCGCCCGGATGGAGCGCGAGGCGAGCCACCTCGGGCGTGAGGCCGAGGAAAAGGCACAGGCGCTCAAAGACATGGAACAGCAGCGCGACACGGCGCAGCGGACCTGGGACGACGCGCGCACGGCTCTTGCGGCGGCGGGACGCGGCATCGCGGATCTGAAGGCTGGCCTCGAGGAGATCGAGCGGCGTGCGGCGCAGCACAAGCTCGCCCGCGAGCGGCTCGCGCATGTGTCCAATGCGCTGCCCGGCGTCGACGTCGAGGCCGAGGGCGCGAGCGTCGTCGCGGCGCGGGTCGACGCCCAGCTGAAGGGCCTCGACGAGGAGCTCGTCCGCCTCGAGCGCGCGGTGGCCGTGGGGGCCATGCAGCGGGCCGAGTACCAGAAGGTCCTGGCGTCGCTCGAGCGCCTGACCGGGATGCCGGCCGTCCCTGTGAGCGCCGAGCTGCGGGCCCGCGAGGTGCTCGCCGAGCTGCGCGCCATCGAGGCGGTGGTCGAGCAGCTGCCGACCTTGCCGAAGCGTCTCGAGCTGAGGAAGCGGGACGCGGCTTCGCAGGCGGCGGCGCGCGCGATCGCGGACGGACTCGGGCACTACAAGGGCCCCGCCGACGTCGAGACGGCGCTCGCTGCGGCCGAGGTGGCGGAGGCGGCCGCCGATGACGCCCTGAAGGCCGCGCGGACACAGGCCGAGGCCGAGCTGCGGGAGGCCACCGAGGCGCAGCGCAAGGTGCGCGAACTCGAGCCATTGACCGAGCGGTGGCGCGTGCTGCGCGAGCGGACGGGGGTCACGACGCGGGCGGCGCTACTGGCTGCGCGGGTTGCGACGCTCGGGCGGCGCGACGAGGTGCGGGCGCGGCGGGTCGAAGACGAGCGGACGCGCGGCGAGCTGAGGCGGCAGATCCACGCGCTGCAGCTCGGTTCGGGCGGACTCGACGACAGCCTCGCGGCGGCCCGCGACCTCGTCGGCGGCGAGCTCTTCGTCGAGCGCTTCGAGGACGTCGCGGTCGACGGGGCAGCCGAGCTCGAGGCGCGGCTCGGGGCCTGGCGTCAGGCCGTCGTCGTGGTCGATCCGACGGCGGCGGCGAGTCAGATCGCGGCAGCGATGGAGACGAGCGCCGAGCTGCCCGCGGACGTGCGACTCGTGTCGGTGGCACGCTCGCGCGAGCTCGAGGAGGGGGGAGCCGGGACGAGCGAGCGCGTCGGCCCGGCCGTCATCGTACGCGAGGACGCTGGCGTGGTGCGGGTCTCGCGCCTGCCATCCCAGCCCGTCGTCGGGCGGCGGGCGCGCGAGCTGGCGCTCGATCGACTCCGGGCAGAGTTCGAGGCGCTTGGATTCGCAATCGAGGCCGCCCGGGCCGAAGAAGCCTCACTGTCAGAGCGGTTGGCAGCACTCGATGGCTGGCTCCCCGATGCTGAGCTGCTCGAGCGGCCCGACCCGGCGCCTGAGCTCGAGGCCGCCCGGCAGGCGGCGGAGTCTGCAGTCACGGCCCGCAAGGTCGCGCTCGCGCAGGGGGAGAAACTCGCGCGCGAGGCCGAGGATCTCAAGCGCCGCAAGGCCGCGCTGCGCCGCCTGCTCGGTGAGGCCCACTGGCTTGAGGGAGCGGACGTCGGGGCCGAGGTTCTGACACTCGAGCGGCAGCTCGCGCAGGCCCGCGCGGGTGAGACGCGGCTCCGCCTCGCGACGGCCGATCGGCGCGTGGTCGAGCTCGGGCTCGATGTGCTGCGGACACCACCGCCAGGCGAGGCCGAGATCGCGGCCCAGAAGACGCAGCGCCAGGCCCTCTCGGCGGAGCGCGACGCGCTGTCGGGGGTGGTCGGGCGCCTGCGCTGGCTCGCAGAGCACAAGGCGGCGCTCGCCTGGGCGGACGCGGAGGTCGCGCTGCGCCAGAGCGAGGCCGTACGACCGGCCCTCGAGGACCAGCTGCGGCAGGCCGAAGCACACGCGACCGCGAGCGAGGCCGAGCTGAAGGACGCCATCGAGCGCGCCCTGCGGGCTCAGGACGGTGCGAGTCGGGCCCGGGGCGCATGGCATGCGCACGAGGCGGCCCTCGAAGCGACGCGGCGAGAGCTGGCCGAGTCGGGCATCGAAGACGCGAGCCGCGACGCGGTCGAGGTCATGGAGGCCCGCGCGAAGGAGCTGCGCCTCGAGGCAGCCGCGCTCGAGCAGCAGGAGCGCGAGATCCGGGCCGAGACTGTGCGCTTCGAGGAGCGGGTCCGTCAGGCGCTCGACCTCGCGCAGGACGCGCGCTGGCGTCTCACCGTGGAAGAGCAGGCGTGGCAGCCGGCAGCCCAGCGCTGGAACCGCCTCCGCGAGCTGGCGTCGGCCCGCGGCGTCCTCGCGGCGGCCTACCACGAGGGCGGCCGGAAAGAGCTCGCGTCGCTCGGCTCGGCGGAGGCCTGGGTCCGGGCCCGCGCCCGCGCAGGCCTCGTCGTCGAGCGCCTGGGCCGCCTGAAGGACGGCCAGGAGCCAGCATGGCAGCTGCGGGCCTTCCTCGACCAGCTCGGGGCCGGCCTCGTCACGGAGCCCCCCGAGTCCCAAGGGTCGCCACCCGTCGACGCGACCGAGACGCCGCCCCCCGTCGCCTCGCAGCCCTCCCCGAGAGACGCGGCCATCCCGGGCGCGGTCGAGGGCTGGCTCGAGGCCTGGATCCGCGTCCGGGACTGGCTGCGCCGCCGCGTCCCCGCTCAGGTCGCCGAGGTGGACGACCCGCTCGAGGCGCTCGGACGTCTGCGCGAACACCTCGCGCGTCTCGAGGAGCGCCTCGCGCAACAGGAGAAGACGCTGCGCGGGCAGAGCAACGACGTCGCGCGCCACATCGACACCCAGATGCGTCGCGCCCGATCGCAGGTCACGCGCCTCAACGGCGACCTCGACGGCGTCGGCTTCGGCAGCATCGAGGCGATGCAGGTCCGCGTCCGGCCGGTCGAGCGCATGGAGGCCGTCCTCCGCGCCCTCCGCGACGGGGCCGCCCAACAGCTGCTCTTCGAGCCGAACCTGCCCATCGAGGAGGCCCTCGACGAGCTCTTCCGGCGCTACGGCGGCGGGCGGACGGGCGGCGATCGGCTGCTCGACTATCGCGAATACCTTGATCTGCAAGTGGAAATCAGGCGGCAAGCGGGCAGCGCGTGGGAGCTCGCGAATCCGACGCGCCTGTCGACAGGCGAGGCCATCGGCGTCGGCGCAGCCGTCATGATGGCGGTCCTGAAATCGTGGGAGCACGACGCGATGCTGCTCCGCAAGACGTCCGAGCGCGGGTCGCTGCGGCTGCTCTTCCTCGACGAGGCGACGCGGTTGTCGCAGGACAACCTCGGAATCCTCTTCGAGCTGTGCGAGAAGCTCGAGCTGCAGCTGCTCATCGCGGCCCCCGAGGTCGCGCGCGCGGGCGGCAACACGACCTACCGCCTCGTCCGCATCCTGGGCCCCGACGGCACCGAGGAGGTTCGTTCCTCGGGACGCCGCCTGCTGCGTGGCGCGGTCGTCGCCGAGCGGGCGGAGGCCTGAATCGAGCATTCTGACACACCTCAGGCGTAGACGAATGCGCCTGAAACATCCCATGACAAGGCACGGAGGCGACGCGATGACAGGCTGGCTGGACGCGGCGGGCAGGTTCGAGGGGCTTCAGGGCGGTGTCGCCCCCGGCTTCGAGCGGGTGGCGCGGGTGTTTGCACGCCAGGTCGCGGCCGGCGAACACATCGGCGGCGGCTTCGCGGTCTTCCGCCGTGGCGAGCCAGTCGTGGACCTTTGGGGCGGTCTCGCGGACGTCGCGTCGAAGCGCGCGTGGGAGCGCGACACACGCGTCGTCGTCTTCTCGGTGACGAAGGGCTTCGCGGCGATGGCGCTGCACCTGCTCGCCGACCGTGGTCTGCTCGATTGGGACGCCCCGGTGGCGCGCTACTGGCCGGCATTCGCGAAGAACGGCAAGGCCTCGATGACGGTCGGGACGCTGCTCGGCCACCGCGGGGGCCTCGCCACGCTCGACGTGAAGGTGTCGCTTGCGGACTGCTGCACCCTCGCCCGCGCCGACTTCATCCGCCACGCCCTCGAGACGCAGCGCCCCGCGTGGACCCCGGGCACCGACCAGGGTTACCACGCGACGACCTTCGGCCTCTACGCGAGCGAGCTGTTCCGCCGCGTCGCGGGAGAGGAGCTCGGCCCGTTCCTGCGGCGTGAGCTCTTCGAGCCCCTCGGCTCCGACGTGACGCTCGGGACCCCGCCATCCGAGGACGCCCGCATGGCGAGCCTCTACCCGCCCGCCGCCGCAGAGCGGATCGGCAACATGCTGCTCGCCGCCGCCACGGCCCGCGACTCGGCCGAGGCGGGTGTCTTCCGCGCCTTCCTGACCCGCGGCTCGACCGTCCGCGGGGCCTTCCTGAACCCGTCGCTGCCGCGCGAGGGCGTCACGGCCTACAACCATCCGCCCGCCACCCGGGCGGAGCTCGCCTGGGCTGGCGCCACGGGCACTGCGCGCGGTGTCGCCCGAGCCTACCTGCCTTTTGCAGGCGACGGCGAGCACGGGGGACGGCGCTATCTGCAAGCAAAGACGCTCTTGCCGGCCTATGCGCGCCTTGGCTGGTCCGAGCGCGACCAGGTGCTGTGCAAGCCGCTCGGCTGGTCCAACGGCTTCCTGAAGGAAGAGCGCCACGTGTTCTCGCCGAACCCGGAGAGCTTCGGGCACGCCGGCATGGGCGGCACACTCGGCTGGGCGGACCCGGTCGAGGGGCTCGCCATCGGCTACGTCACGAACCGCATGGACTGGCGCATCCGTTCCAAGCGGGCCCTCGAACTGACGCGCGCCCTCTACGACTGTGACGCGCTCGCGGGGTCACGCCACGGCTGAACCTCAGCGCTGCAGCTTGAAGCGCTGCTCGGGGCCAGGCGGCATGTAGAGCTGCAACGCGCGCAGCGAGCGCTTGCCGAGGACGCGGGCCGTGTGCTCGACCCCCTTCGGGATGCGCGCCGCGTCGCCAGGCCCGATGGTCAACGTCTCGGCCCCGACGCGCATCTCGGCTTGACCCTCGAGGACGTACAGCAGCTCGACGCTGTCCGCGTGGACATGGGCTGCCACGGCGGCGCCCGGCTTCAGCACGAGCAGCGCCAGCGCGACCTCGGGCGAGCCCGACGCCGCGTCGAAGAAGACCTGCGCGGTCCCGAGCCCCTTGGCGAACGTGTGCGCCGGGGTCGCGGCGCCGCGGACGACCACTGGCCCCAGCGAGGCGGGGGAGACCTCGGGCGGCGGCGGCAGGTCCGCCCGCGCGACCCCGAGCCCAGCCCACGCGAGCGCGGCCAGCGCCGCGACAGCCCTCACGCTCACTGCGAGATGAAGCCGTCGCTGACCATGCCCGAGAGCTTCGTGCCGTCGAACAGGTAGCCGACCTCGGTGTCTCCCGCGTAGAACTTGAGCCACGTCAGGGACTTGCCAGCGTTGATCTTCAGGGCCTCGATCTTGCCGCCGTCGACATAGTTCTCGAGGATGGACTTCACGTCGAGCGCGCCGTCATAGACCCCCTCGGCCGCGACGCCCGCGATGAGCAGCTTGCCGATCTCGACGGGCAGCTTGCCCTCGAAAGAACCCGCGCCAGAGACCTTGATCTCGGGGTGGGCGAGGAGCTCCTCGGTCGACTCGGGCAGCGGGATGATCTTCGCGGCGGCGGCCTTCTTGGCCTTCGCCTCGGGCTTGGCCTTCTCTTCGGGTTTGGGCGCTAGCACCTCGGTCTGAGCGTCGACGCCGACAGCGGCGGCGGCCGCCTTCTTGGCGGGGTTCTTCGGGGCCTCGGCCTTGGCGGCGGCGGCGGCCTTCTTCGGGGACTCGGCCTGGGTCTTCGGCATGGGATGCTCCTCGTGGGACGTTCGAACGATCACAGGATGACAGGCCGACCCCCTGCTGTCAAAGCCGCGGCCGCAGTCCACTGTGGACTTCACGTGAAATCGCATGTCATTTGCGCGCGGCGCGGCTCCTCGCGCCTTCGATGCAATCTGTCATCTTGGGAGCACGCACATGGGCATGAAGCAGGAGTTCGGTGAATTCATCGCGAAAGGCAACGTCCTCG
>SXGQ01513901.1_pt1 | contig 11425 bp, 7 predicted proteins | sample 3178371 | NCBI WGS metagenome assembly SXGQ01 (sample SAMN11356859, study PRJNA531348) | freshwater metagenome | isolation source: freshwater sample F1-20 | place: China: Fuxian Lake, Yuxi | collected 2017-12-25 | reverse complement strand
CGCGTGGCCGCCATCCGCCGCGGGCTCGACCTCGCCGGCCGCACCTCCACCGGGATCCGCGCCTCCTCCGCGAAATACGCGTCGGCGTTCTACGGCCCGGTCCGCGACGCGGTGGGCAGCGCCCGCCCCGCCGGCGCCGCGCCGATCTCCAAGGCCAGCTACCAGATGAACCCCGCCAACCGGAGCGAAGCGCTCCGCGAGGGCCTGCTCGACGTGCAGGAAGGCGCGGACCTCATCATGGTGAAGCCAGCCGGCGCCTACCTCGACATCATCCGCGACCTGCGCGAAGCGACCTCCCTACCGATCGCCGCCTACCAAGTCTCGGGCGAGTACGCCCAGCTGCACGCCGCCGCCGCCCAAGGCTGGCTCGAGCTGCGCGCCACGCGCGACGAGACGCTGCTGGCCATCCGCCGGGCCGGGGCCGACGTGATCCTGACCTATTTCGCGGAGGCATACGCCCGCGATTTCGCGGCGCGGGGTTAACCTCGGCGCGTATCGCCGAAGGGTTCGCTATTTTTCGTGTCAGGGAGGCCGGGGTCGGACATAAGAGTCCTACCCCCATGAGCCCCCGCCTCCTGCTCACCGCCCTGCTTCTGCCTTGGTCGCTCTGCGCCGCCTCCAGGCCCGACATCGTCTTCCTGCTGATCGATGACCTGGGTTTCGCCGACTGCGGCTTCAATGGTGGCAAGCAGATAAAGACCCCGAACATCGACCGCCTGGCGAACGCGGGAGCCGTGCTCGAGCACCATTACGTCCAACCGGTCTGCTCGCCGACCCGTTCGACCTTGCTCACCGGCCGCTACCCGACGCGCACCGGCGTCTACTCGATCGTGAGCCCGCATGCGGCCTGGGGTCTGCCGCTCGCCGAGCGCACGCTCGCCGACGCCCTCAAGCAAGCCGGCTACGCCACCGAGATCGTCGGCAAGTGGCACCTGGGCGAATTCCAGCCAGCTTACCTGCCGCTCGCGCGCGGCTTCGAACATCACTACGGGCATTACTTCGGGATGCTCGATTACTTCACCCACCAGCGCGGCGGGGAACTCGACTGGTATCGCGACGGGCAGAAGGTGAAGGAGGAAGGCTACACCACGCACCTGCTCCGCGACGAAGCCTGCCGCGTCATCGCGCGACAACCCAAGGAGAAGCCGCTGTTCCTCTACGTGCCGTTCAATGGCGTCCACGGACCTTTTCAGGTGCCGGAGACCTACCTGAAGCCCTACCCGGACCTGAAAGGCAATCGCCAGAAGCTCGCCGGGATGCTGGCGGCGATCGACGAGGCGGTCGGCAAGATCGAAGACGCCCTGCGCCAGGCCGGGCGGCTGGAGAACACCTTGATCGTCTTCTCCAGCGACAACGGCGGGCCTTCTCCCGGCGACAACACCCCCTTGCGCGACCACAAGGGGACGATCTTCGAGGGCGGCGTCCGCTCCGCGGCCTTCGCCTGCTGGCCCGGCCACATCCCCGCCGGCCAGCGCCTCCGCGAACCGATGCACATGGTCGACTGGTACCCCACCCTGATCAAGCAGGGCGGCGGCTCGCTCGAGCAGAAACTACCGATCGACGGGCGCGACGTCTGGCCGATGCTGACGGCCAAGGCGGCCTCACCCCACGACGCGATCCTCTGCGTCTCGACCCAAGGGCCGGCGCGCGCGGCGGTCCGGATGGGCGAATGGAAGCTGATGGTCGCGGGCGCGGCCGCCGAGACGTCGGACGAGGAAGGCGAGACGAAGCCCAAGGCGAAGGGCAAAACGGCCAAGGCGGCCGCGAAATACGAACCGGTGGCGCTCTACCACCTGACCGAAGATCCGGGCGAAACCAAGAACCTCGCCGCCGCCCAACCCGAACGCGTGAAGGCGATGCGCGCCCGCCTCGCCGAGCTGCTCAAGGACGCGGTGCCCCCGGGTAACGCGGCCGCCAAATGACCCGCCGACTCGGCCTGCTCGTCGCCGCGCTCCTCCTGGCGGTCGGCCTCCGCGCGGACGAACCTCGCCGCCCGAACATCCTATTCGTGCTCGTCGATGACCTGGGCTGGGGCGACTTCTCCTGCTTCGGGAACACCGAGGCCAAGACCCCGCACATCGACCGACTCGCGGCGGAAGGGCTGGCGTTCGCCCAGTTCTACGTGAACTCGCCGATCTGCTCGCCGTCGCGCTGCGCCTTGCTCACCGGCCAGTACCCGCAGCGTTGGCGGATCACTTCCTACCTGAGCCACCGGGCCGATAACTCCCGCCGCGGGCTGGCGCAATGGCTGGACCCCGCCGCGCCCTCCTTGGGCCGCACCTTGCAAGCCGCGGGCTATGCGACCGGCCACTTCGGCAAATGGCATCTCGGCGGACAGCGCGACGTGGACGACGCGCCCGCCATCGCCCGCTACGGCTTCGACGCCTCGCTGACCAACTTCGAGGGCATGGGTCCGAAACTCCTGCCGCTGACCCGGACGCCGGCCGCGAAATCGTTCAAGAAGATCTGGGCCGACGCCGAGCGCCTCGGCGGCCCGGTGACGTGGACGGACCGCGCCCAGGTGACCTCCGGCTTCGCCGATGCGGCCTTGCGCTTCATCGACGCGGCCGCCGCGCAGCGGAAACCTTTCTACGTCAACCTCTGGCCCGACGACGTGCACAGCCCCTATTTCCCGCCGCTCGAAAAGTGGACGCCGGGCAAGCGCCCGCTCTACCTGGGGGTGCTCGCGGAGATGGATCGCCAGCTCGGCCGGATCCTCGAGCGCGTCCGCACCGACCCCGTGTTGCGCGATAACACGATCGTCCTGCTCTGCTCCGACAACGGGCCTGAACCGGGCGCCGGGCGGGCCGGCCCTTTCCGCGGCAACAAGACCCAGCTCTTCGAGGGCGGGATCCGCTCCCCGCTCATCGTCTGGGCGCCGGGTTTGATGACCAGGAGCCGCGTCGGCCAGCGCGACGAGACCTCGGTCTTCGCGGCGATGGATCTGGCCCCTTCGCTGGCCGCGCTCGCGGGGGTGAAGCCCGACCCTATGACGAAACTCGACGGGCAGGACCTCTCCGCCACGCTGCTCGGCCAAGCGAACGCGTCGCACGCCGCGCCGCTCTGCTGGAGCCGCCCACCGGACCGCAAGACCTGGCCGCCCGCGTTACCCGAGCCGGCGCCCGACCTCGCCATCCGCGACGGGGACTGGAAACTGCTCTGCGAGTACGATGGCTCGAAAGCCGTGCTCTACGACCTCAGGCGCGATCCGGGCGAGACGACGGACCTCGCGGCCCGCGAACCCGCGGTGGTTGACCGGCTGACCAAGGCCCTGCTCGCCTGGCACCGCGCGATGCCCGCCGACCGCGGACCGGAACTGGGCGCGAAGCCGTCCGGACGCTGACGCTCCCGGCTCACCTCACTTGCCCGACTTCTTCTTTTTCGCCGCACCCGGCTCCGGTCCGTCGCGGTCCGAATAATCGCTGCCCCACAGCGGCTTGATATTGCCGCGGTTCCACTCGTCCCAGCGCGCCTGCAGCTGCTTGACCCTCTCCGGCTGCTCGGCGGCGAGGTCCCTATCTTCGTGGATATCCTTGGAGAGGTCGTAGAGTTTCACCGTGCTCACCGGCTGGCGCTTGCCCGTGTTCGTGTCGGCGTTGCCGTCGTAGCGGACGAGTTTCCAATCGCCCTGCCGGATGGCCATCTGTTCGCCGAAGCGCCAATAAAGCGCGTCATGCGGCGCCGTCTTCGTCGTCCCCGCGAGGAACGGCAGCAGGTCGACGCCCTCCAGCTTCCATTCCGGCCGCGGAGCCACGCCCGCGGCGGCAAGGGCGGTGGCGTGCAGGTCGAGCTGCACCACCGGGGCATCGTAGACGGCCGGCGCCAGCCGCCCGGGCCAGGCGACCAGGAAGGGCACGCGGATGCCGCCCTCGAGGGTGGTGCGCTTGGAACCACGCAAGGGCGCGTTCACCGAGCCGTTGGTCGTGGTGCCGTTCATGACCGGACCACCGTTGTCGCTGATGAAGCAGATCAACGTGCGTCCCTCCTGACCGCTCTCCTTCAGCGCCTGGCGGACCCGGCCGATGCTGTCGTCCATCGCCGACAGCATCGCGGCATAGGTCCGGCGCTTCTTGTCGGGGATCGCCGCGAACTTCGCCAGACGGGCGTCGGTGGCGTCCATCGGCGTGTGCACGGCGTTGAAGGGAAGGTAGAGGAACCAGGGGCGATCGGCATGCTTGCGGACGAAGGCCTCGGCTTCCCGGCCGAAGGCATCGGTGGCGTAATCCATCTCCTTCACGGGCTGGTCGCCGCGCAGGAAGCCACCGGCGTTGAAATAACTATGGGCGCCGCCGAGGAACCCGAAGAACTCGGCGAAGCCGCGGCTCGGCGGGGTTTGCGCGGGCTGCGACCCCAGGTGCCACTTGCCCACCATCCCGGTGACGTAGCCCGCCTTGCCGAGGCGTTCCGGTAGGATTCCCTCGGTCAGAGGCAGCCCGTTCGCCCCGTTGGGGTTGAACTCATGGCCGAAACGATTCTGCTGGCGACCGGTGAGCAGGCCGGCGCGCGTGGGCGAGCAATAAGGACCGGTGACGTAACCGTTCGAGCAGCGCACGCCGGCGGCCGCCAGCGCGTCGAGGTGAGGCGTGGGGATATCCTTGCAACCGTGGAACCCGACGTCGGCATAGCCCAGGTCGTCGGCGACGATGAACAGGATGTTCGGGCGGTCCGCGGCGGCGACGGTGGCGGCGAGGAGGAGCAGCAGGTAACGCATGGTATGCAGGAAGATACACCCGAGCAGGGTGAAAAGTTGCCACAAGGTCGAGCCGACCCCGTAAACCGGCGGTCTGGGCTGATTTCATTGGCGACCAGGCCGACCCTCAGCCAATATAATTCGGTGACCGCACCCACGCCACCACCCCTGCCTCCGCCGCCCGCCCCCACCCCTCTGGGAAGACTCGCGATCATCGGCGCCGGGCTCGGCGGCCTGGCCGCCCTAGGCCTGACGCTCCAGTACCTGGCACAGAGCCTCAGCGGACCGAGCAATTTCGACCTCGGCGGTCTGCTCTTCCTCGGCGCGGTGCTGTTCGTCCCGCTGACCCCGTTTGTCGCCGTCGGCGTGGCCGCGTCCCGCTGGCGCGAGACGCCGATATCTGTCGCCTGCCTGCTGTTCGAACTCCTCGCGCTGGCGAGCTGCTGGTACTACGCGCAGCTCGCGTTCCGTCTGATCAAACCCGACGCGCTGGAAGCCCTGACGTTCCTCTTCCTGCCGATCTACCAGTTCGCCGGCCTCGGCCTCTGCCTCGGACTAGGCGCCCTGCTCGGACATCTCCGCCGCCGCCAAGGCTGAACCTCAGGCCAGCAGTTCGCGCACGACGTGCCCGTGGACGTCGGTCAGCCGGCGATCGATGCCGTTGTTGCGGAACGTCAGGCGCGTGTGGTCGATGCCCAGCAGATGAAGCATCGTCGCGTGCACGTCGTAAACCTGCGTCGGGTTGGCCCGGTCCAGCGGCTTGTAACCCCACTGATCGCTTTCCCCATGGGTCACGCCGCCCTTGATGCCGGCCCCGGCCAGCCAGTTCGTGAAGACGAACGGGTTATGGTCGCGGCCCTTGCCGCCCTGCGAGGAGGGCATGCGGCCGAATTCCGTGGTCCAGAGGATCAGCGTATCGTCGAAGAGCCCGCGTTGCTTCAGGTCCTTGATGAACGCGGCGATACCGCGGGACATGCCCAGGGCGAGCGGGCCATGATCCCGGCGGACGTCCTCGTGGGAGTCCCAGTTGCGGCGGGGAAAACCGTTGTCATTGCCGCTCCAGACCTGCACGAACCGCACGCCGCGCTCCAGCAGGCGACGGGCCGCGAGGCAACGCTGGCCGAAGACGAAGGTCTCCTCGGCCTCGTTGATGTTCTTGTCCCAGGCCTGGGGTCCTCGCTCCAACCCGTAGAGCCTGAGCACATGTTCCCGCTCCGCTTTCAGGTCGAGGGCCGCGGGCGCCGCGAGCTGCATGCGGGCGGCCAACTCGTAACTGCGGATCCGCGCCTCCAGGCGCTGGTCGCCCGGTCGCTCGGCCGCATGCCCGCGGTTGAGTTCGGCCAGCACGGCCTGGGCCGCGGGCTCGCCTTCGGGACGGAGCCACCCGGCGCCCTGGCGGGGGAAAAGATCCTCCACGGGATTGTCCGCGCCAGGCCGGATGACCGTGCCGCTATGTTGCGCCGGCAGGAAGGCGGCGTCCCAGTTCTTGACCCCGTTGGAGGCGAAGCCGCGATGGTCCGGCAACACCACGAAAGACGGCAGGTTGTCGTTCTCGGAACCCAGCGCGTAGCTGACCCAGCAACCGGCTCCCGGGAAACCGGGCAAAGGGAAACCCGTCGATTGCAGGAGGGTCGCGGCGCTGTGCACGCCTGATTTGCCGACCATGTTATGGATAAAGGCGAGGTCGTCGACGACGTCACCCAGCGGGGCGGCGACCTCGCTCAGGGGCTTGCCGCAGCGACCATGGGGCCGGAAATCCCAGAACGGACGCATCCACGGACCTAGCCCGTTCTGGAACGCCTCCACCTTCTCGCCGAAGTCGCTCGGCTGCCCATGCCGTTTCACCAGCTCCGGCTTGAAGTCGAAGAGATCGAGATGGCTGGCGGCGCCCGCCATGAAGAACTGCACGACCCGTTTCGCCTTGGGCGGCCGATGCAGCACGCCGCCCAGCTGGCCGGGAGCGGCGAAGGCCTGGTCCCGACCGAGCAAGGCCGCCAGGGCGATACCGCCGAGACCGCCGCCGGAACGCCAGAGGAACTCGCGACGACCGAGCGACGGCGCCACGGCGCGATGGAAGGGAGAGGTGCGGCTCATCGGTTCAGTCGGCGAAGACGAATTCGTTGAGGTTGAGCAGCACCCGGCAGGTGGCCGGGAGTCCTTCGGCGCGGGCGTAGGCCAGCAATCGGGTGCGTTCCGCGACGGTCGGCGGCCGGCTCAGGACCAGCGCACAGGCCCGGTCGACCTGCGCGGGCAGGTCGGGCCGCTCGCGGCTGACCCGCTCGGCGAGGAAGCCGGCCTGCGTGAGCATGAAACCGTTGTTCAGCAACGCCAGCGCCTGCAGGGCGGAGAGACTCTCGTTACGCTTATCGACCCGCATCGACGGATCGGCGCAGTCGAGGGAGGTCATCCACGGCTGCGTCTGGGAACGTACCACGAAACGGTAGACCGAGCGGCGGAAGGTCCGCGGGTCCGCCGGATCGGCGAGGTCATAACGGTAATGCGGGGAATGCTCCGGCCGCTCCACCACGAAATCGCGCCAACCGGGGCCGCCCATCGTGAGGTCCAGCTTGCCCGTCGCCTGCAGGACCGCGTCGCGCAGCACCTCAGCCTCGAGTTTCCGACGCTGCTGCCGCCACAGCCAGGTGTTGCCGGCATCGACGCGGCTGGCGGCCGGGTCGTCCGCGGAGGACTGCCGGTAGGTCGCGCTGAGCACGATCTGCCGATGCAGGCGCTTCAGCGAGCCACCGTGGTCGCGGAAATCGCGGGCCAGCCAATCGAGCAGCTCCGGGTGGCTCGGCGGGGAGCCGTTCCGGCCCAGGTCGTTGGCCGTCTCGACAAACCCCCGCCCGAAGTGGTGCTGCCAGACGCGGTTGACCACGCTTCGCCAGACCAACGGGTTATCCGGGTGCGTGAGCCAACGGGCCAGGGCCGCCCGGCGCTCCCCTTCCGGCGCGCCGGCCGGCAACGCGAAGCGCGCCGGCGCGAAATCGAAGGCCGCGACCGCGCCCGGGCCGACCTCGCGCACGGGCTGCGTGACCTGCCCGCGGGCGAGCAGGAAAATCGGGCGAGGCTGGCCGCCCTGGGCGCCCGTGCCCACGAACGACCCGCTGCCCCGGTGGATGCCGCCGGCGTAGACAAGCGCGGGTTTCGGCAAGCGGGCCAGCTCGGCCGCGACCTGCGCGGCCTCGGCCCGGAACGCGCCCAGCTCGGCGACCGCGGCGGCGGGCATCGCCGATCGCAGCAAGGCGTCGCGTTCGGCGCGGAGCCTTGTCACCTCGTCCGCGGACGGACGGACCGGGGCGAGACCGTCGGTGAGGTTGGCCGGCCGCCACCGCGGCGGAGCCTCGACCGCGTCCAAGGCGCGCACCGGCCGGCCCCGGGCGACGTTCCGGCCGTCCGCGGTACGGACCTCGAGTTCCGCCAGCGCCAGGATGAAGTCGCCCTTGCGCGGGGCCAACCGCACGGCCGTCACCCGGACGTAGCGCCCGGCGATGCCGTCCTCGGGATCGACCTTCGCCACGTAAGGCGTCAGCCCGGGATTCGGGAAGTCCGCCATGTAGGTCTGGTCGTGACCGCGCCAGACCAGCTGCACCCCCTCGCGGAATTCCGGGTCATCGCTGACCTCGATCTTGAAACGCACGGGGAACCCGAAGCCGGCGCCGATGTTATTGAAATCATCGTAGCACGGCGCGAGGACCACCTCCGCCGGCTCGACCCGCCGACCGAGGTCGACCTGCACCCACTTGGTCGCGTCGGCGCGCGGCGAGATCCGGGCATGATAACCGAAATCCGGGGTCGGGTTGCCCGCCTTCGCCGCCGCTGTCCGCGACACCCCCTCGAGCTGCTTGGTCAAGGCCGCATAGGCCGGGCCGGCCGCGGCGACGGCCGGACCCTCGAGCCCGGCGCTCCGCGCGGCGAGCTCCGTCTGCCGGCGGCGCAGGGCTTCCGCCCGCGCGTTCGTGGCGTCGTCGAGGTAATAAGGCCGGTCCGTGCGATCGAGGGCGGCGAACACCGCCTGGAGGCTGTAATAATCCTCCTGACTCACCGGGTCGAACTTGTGCGGGTGGCACTGCGCGCATTGGACGGTGAGACTGGCGAAGGTCCCGAGCGTGTTCGCCACCATGTCATCGCGATCGAGGTGCCGGGCGATCTTGCCGTCGACTTTCGTCTCGGGGACCTCCGCATGACCGATGAAATCCCACGGACCAGCGGCGAGGAAACCCAAAGCCTCGACGCCGTCGCGCGTCCCCGGGAAGAGCGCGTCCCCCGCCACCTGCTCCTGGACGAAACGGGCGTAGGGCTTGTCCGCGTTGAAGGCCCGGATGACATAATCGCGGTAAGCCCACGCATGGTCCCGGGGTTTGTCCTTGTCGTAGCCATGCGTGTCCCCGTAGTGCGCGACGTCGAGCCAGTGCCGGGCCCAGCGCTCGCCGTGACGGGGAGACGCCAGCAAGCGGTCGACCAGCCGCTCGTAGGCCGAAGGCGACGGGTCGGCGACGAAGGCGGCGACCTCCTCGGGGGTCGGCGGCAAGCCCGTCAGGTCGAGGGTGACGCGGCGGATCAGGGTGGCGGCGCCGGCCATGGGCGAAGGCTTCAGACCCTGCTCGGCCAGTTTCGCGCGCACGAAATGATCGATCGCCGCCGAACCGTCCGCGGGAGCTTCGGGCCGCCGGAGCGGACGCCACGCCCACCAGTCCCGCTGATCCGCCACGGCGACGTCGCCCGCGGCGGGCCAGACCGCGCCCTCGGCGATCCAGACGCGCAGGGTGGCCTGCTCGGCCGCCGTCAGCAGGGACCCTTTCGGCGGCATCCGCATCTCCGGCTCCGCCCCCGCGATGAAACGGAGCAGCGGGCTTTTCTCCGGCTGACCCGGCAAGATGTTCGGCGCATGGGAATCGCCCCCGTGCAGGGCGACCCTGCTGGCATCGAGCCGATACCCGCCTTTCTGTTTCTCCGGCCCGTGGCATTTGAGGCAGTGAGCCTCCAGAATCGGTCGGACTTCGCGGTTGAAATCCACCGCGGCGGAAGCGACCGCGGCCAACCCCGTCAGCGCGAGCCCGAAGCAGGCACGCAGGCAGGAGGCTAGCCGGGGGTGGGCCATCCGGGAAAACTAGCCCGCTCCCCCGCCGTGGGAAGCCGAAAGGGACGCTCAGAGGAAGAGCGGACGAATGTGGCGCTCCAGGAGGTTGCCCGTGACGTTGCGGGCGCAGGACTCGCGGCAGGCCTTGAGCTGCTCGAGGTAGCGCGGGCCCATCTTGGCGGCGACCTTGAAGCCGACGTGGATGAGCTGGCGGATGTGGGCGTTGTAGAGCGGGTTCTTTTGGTCGTGGCGCAGGGCACCGACGAACTGCTCGCTGGTCCACGTCTGGACGACGGCGGCGGCCGGGAGCTTGGCGCGGTCGATGTCGATGACGGTCGCGTAGGGCTGGCAGAGCTCGTCCATATGAGACAGGGCCTCGGCGTAGATTTCCTTGGCAAGGGCGAGCCCGGCGCCACCGGCTTCGGCGAGGCCGATGACTTCCTCGAGCCAGGTCGTACCCGCGGTCTTCACGTGCACCCCGGCGCCATGCTTGGCGAGGGCGCGGCGGATGGCCGGGTAGATGGAGAACTTGTCGCTACCGCTGTGCACGGAGAGTTTCAGGTTGGCCGGGAGGCCGTACTGCTTGACCGCGTGGGCGATGACGCAGAGGTCGTCGTTGAACTCGCGCTCGAACTGGGTCAGGTCGCCGACGTAGTCGACGCCCTTGTTGAAGCGGCCGGTGAACTTCGGGGCGATGGTCTGGATCGGCACGCCTTCGTCGGCGATGGCGGCGAGGATGACGAGCAGCTCAGGCGGGGTCTGGGGGCTGTCGGTCTCGTCCATCGAGATCTCGGGGACGAAACGGCCGACGCCCTTCACGCCGACGATGTGGCGGTAGACCTTGCCGGCTTCCTGGACCGCCAGGAGGAACTTGGCGGTCGTGCGCTCGACGTCGGCGCGGGTGGTCGTGAACGGACGGTCGATCCCGGCGAGGCTGAGCGTGCCGACGAGCTCGGGGTGGCGATCGACGAAGGCCTGGACGGCGGCGGGGTCGGCCGGCTGGGCGATGAAGTCGGCCACGTCGATGGTGAAGAAGTCGGAGACGCCGACGAAACGGTCGACGGTCTTCAGGCCGATGTGGTCGGCGTCGAGGAAGTAGGGCGCGGTCCAGCCAAGGGCCTTCACGGCGGCGTCGGCCGCGGCGCGGGTGCTGGTCGGCTCGGAGCCGATGATGTTGTGCTCGCGGTTGGACTTGTTCCAGACCGGGACGATCTCGACCCCGAGCCGCCGGGCCGCGAGGCAGGCGGCGAGCTGGGCCTCGGCTTCGTGGGCGAAGCGATCGCCCATGCCGAGGGAGAATTTACCGATGACAAGAGGTTGGGAGGACATGGGAGGTCGGAAGAGAGACCGCATTCAAAAGACCGTCACCGCGGCAGGGCAACCCTTCGCGACGGAAACCGCGGGTCAAAAAGCGCCATTTAGGCGGGCGCCCCCTCGCTTCTCCTTGCCCTCCGCGCCGCCGTTCATCTTTACTCCCCGCCCTCTCCCTTATGCACCTGAAGATTGCTGTCCTGCCTGGCGATTACATCGGCCCCGAAGTCATGGCCGCCGCCCTGCCCGTCCTCGAGGCCGTCCTGAAGAAGTCAGGCCATACCCTCGAGCACTCCACCCACGACGTGGGCGGCGCCGGGATCGACAACCATGGCAAGGCCCTG
>SXGQ01325228.1_pt1 | contig 11425 bp, 8 predicted proteins | sample 3178371 | NCBI WGS metagenome assembly SXGQ01 (sample SAMN11356859, study PRJNA531348) | freshwater metagenome | isolation source: freshwater sample F1-20 | place: China: Fuxian Lake, Yuxi | collected 2017-12-25 | reverse complement strand
GCACTCCGGCCTCGACCCCGTCGAGGTCGTCCGGGCCAGCCTGCGGGTGATTGAGTTCATGCCGCAGGTCAGTCGGCGCATCCAGGACTTCCGGATGCGCTCGATGAGCTGGGGCGAGCAGCTCGCCTTTGCTCGGGCCGCTCTTGCGGTCCGTTTCGAGGAGGATGCTCCGGTGGACCCGGGCTCCCTCCTTCAGGCCCGGCGGGCGGAAGATTCATCTTCCGACCTCTGGACCATCCTCAACCGCGTTCAGGAACACCTGATTCGCGGTGGGGCTTCCGACGGACGACGAGACCGAAATGGTCGACTCCGTACCGTGCGTGCCCTCCGGGGCATTGATTCGAAGGTGACGCTCAACAAGGCCCTCTGGGGTCTCGCTGAGCAGGTCATCCAAGGTTCCGAGCCCACCCCAACGGTGAGTCTGAGTGTCTAAAACGCACCGGCTTCACTCGCGGACGGCTCTGAAGGTTTCCACGGCTTTTGAAGGATTGTGCCCCAAAACAACCCTTCACCCACTTTCAGGAAAACATGCTTACATTTATCGAACCGCCTCTCTACTTCGACGCGTCACCGAGGGCACCACCGTGGTCCGATCCAAGATACGCGCCGGGAGGAGCCTTTGGAGGACCCACCTTTCATTCGCTTCACCAACAGGAAGAGGCACTCCCAGCGTTAGACCCCCTTCCCTGCCCTGCTGCATCAGGCCCCGCACACGTTTCCCCGGCGACTGCCATTCAATCGGTGACGTGAGTCTCTCGGTCTCCGCCTTCTGCCCTCCTCCCGGGTTCCCTCCGCGCAGGCCTCGCGCCAGGACGGGCCCTGTCACTCGGACCTGCCCTTGCTCCGTGACCCCGTCCGTCAGGACGGCGGACCCGTGTTTCTTGCCGGAGCGGTCGTGCTCTCCCCGGACCTGCGAAGAGAGCACTCCCGCTCCTTCAAAACCCAAGAAACACATGACCGAGACGATTCACGCCACACCGATGATGCAGGCCATCGACGAGGCTTCCCGAACGGGAGCCAAGAAGTTCCGCAGCAAGACGCAGCCTCAGGAATGGGGGCTCATCTCACTGCGGGAATGCCCCCTCCCCAGCGAATTGAAGGAATGCACCTGCCCTGCCCAAGCTGCCAGCTACTGGAACACCCACGTCCGCTCGAACCCATACTTCAACCCCGAGGTGGAATGCTTTGTGGTTCTGCTCCTCAACGTCCGCCGCAAGATCAAGGGGCACGTCCTGATCTCCACCGGCCTCATGGACCAGGTGCTCGTCCACCCCCGCGAAACCTTCCGCGCAGCGGTCATCGCCTCCGCACATTCCATCATCATCATGCACAATCATCCCTCGGGTGAACCCAACCCGTCTGAGGCAGACCTCCGAATCACCCGCGAACTGGTCCGCTCAGGCCAAGTGCTCCGCATCGAGGTTCTCGACCACGTCATCATTGGCAACGGCAACCATGTCTCTATACGGGAACTGGGCTATTTCAGCTGAGGTATACTCCCTTCAAAAATATGAGGAGGGCTTGGTGAGCTTGTTCGTCGCACTGACATTTTTGGTGCCACCTGCATTGAACTGGAGCCATCTATAGGCACTAGTGCCGAGAATCTGCATTCCATACGGCATTTGGTGCCAAGGATTTTCCGGGATGCGTGGTCAAACAAGGCGATGAAGGACAAGTCTCCATCGCCGTTAACCGAATCCGCATTAGACTCGCTATTGCGAACAGTACCCACCCCTAAATGGAAAAACACCTACTGGAAGGACTTTCCAGGACGCATTTGGCGTGACTTGAAGCCAGAACCAGGTGCCCGGTTTTTGAAGCCCCCACAGATACCAAAGATTCCCCGGCAAGGGAGCCGGAAATCCCGTTAGTGAGGTCGATCAAGTTGCCGACTGGACGCTCGCTATCCTGACAGATATTGCAGATCTCACCGACCCGGATCACACAATCTATCCACGTGGCAGGCATCTTACCCGACATGGCCTACCTGTTTTTTGAACCAAATTTTGGGCTCGAAAAGTTCAGTAGGCGGAGACAGTAACAATCGGACGGGCACGGCTCTTGTTGATGGTAACCTTGAGAGAATGCGTTTTTGAAACATTCACCCGAAGAATCCTTTTCCATCCTATGGTTGTGGCCGAAAACATCTGCTCACGTCCGTTGGTGTCCACCACAGTAAGTTCAAAATTCTCCACCCTTTGCCCTTGGGTAATATCTTCCTGAAGAACGACGTAACGGAGCGACACTGGTTCGTTAAATTGGACCGTTTGCGAGCCGCTGTTATCGGGCAAAACATTCATCGGATTGCAGACCGCATTGGTTGAAGCCAGGTGATTGGTCGAAAACAAAGCCTTCAGCGTATCCCCAAACTCCTGGAGCCGCTTTACATCCGGCTCTGGAATGCGTCCTGAACGGTCGGGGGCGATATTGAGCTGTAGACCGGCGTTTCTGCCCACCGATTCCTCATAAATTCGGACCAATTCGGGTACTGATTTGATCGTTGACTCGGTATTCGGCTGCCAAAACCAGCCTTGACGCAGGGAAACGTCGGCTACGGCGGGATACCAGTGAAGGTATTTAGCCCCCTCAATTTTCTCCTGACTGCCCAAATCTTCAGCAGTGAGATCCGGCCAATGATAATCTGATGGACGCTTTGGAATGGGTATGACACTCCACTCGCTTTCGCGCGCTCTCCCTATTTCGTTTCCGACCCAGCGGACATCGGGACCCCGGATACTGATCACTGCATTAGGCTGTAATTCGCGGATCAACCGGTAGTAGCGTGGAAAATCGTATCCTTGCTGGCGACCCGGCGGATTGGCTCCGTCAAAAAACACCTGGCTGATGTCCCCATAACCAGTCAGCAGTTCTCGCAACTGATTGCAGAAGAAATCGTTGTATTTCCGGCTGTTTCGCCCAAAAGTGGGTTCATGAAGATCGGCTGGAGACAAATACACTCCGAAGGCCATGCCTGCTCTCCGACAGGCGGCGGATAGTTCCCCGATCACATCACCCTTGCCACCTTTCCATGGCGAATGTTTGACAGAATGTTCGGTGAACTTACTAGGCCACAAGCAGAATCCATCATGATGCTTGCATACTAGAATTGCAGCCTTTGCGCCAATTGCTCGCGCACTTTCAACCCACTGGACACAGTCCACATCAGATGGGTTGAACAACTTTTGACTCTCGCGGCCTGTGCCCCATTCTTGTCCGACAAATGTGTTAATTCCAAAGTGAATTAATACTTCAACCTCTAAAGCCTGCCAATTAAGCTGTTGAACAGACGGAGCAGCATAATAGTTTGCTTCACGCACTCGTCCGACTTGAGCGTGAAGAATCACACTAAAATTTAAAATCGCACTGTAAATAACACGGCACATTTGCAAAATATCTTTATAATGCCTCATCATGCATAAACTCAGGCATGATTATCAATCCGCATATGACAGCAACAGCCAGTTCAACCAATTTTAAATCACACTTAACCTCCGCGTCACACCTAAAATAGCGACCTATCATTCTACCACAATTCACAAACTCTTTCGGAAGACACAATGGATTTTTTTCCGGAAAGTCATATCGCGCTTCGTTAAAGATACCGCTGACACCGGGAATTCCTTCAACAGTTAATGGTGATACCAAATTAGATCGATACTTTCTATCAACCACCACAGTGAATTTAGGCGATTGATTGTAGAAAGTTAAAAAAGGTGCCTTACCAAACCGCACCAACTGAAAAGTGGCGACCTCTCGGTTTTTCGCTGAGACCTTTCCGTCAAGGTATTTGGGTGCAAAAAATCTTCGAATGCCTTTTCGCTCGTTCAGAGAACGCTCGGCCAGCACGTTTAATTCCTCGTCACAATATTTGCACGCAATGCTATACCGGTCTGGGAAATAGTCTAAATACTGCCCTGTCAACACGTCCGTGCTTCCGGATTCGTGACAAAGCAAGAGCGAGAACTTCCTCTGCGCAGTAAACGTCAGATATATGTCCGTAACCATCTTGCGTTTAAATTTCACCCACGCTTTAATGCCACATAAAGAGTTGCTCGATTTATTCGCTGCCAGCAAGGTTTATTGTATGAACATATTCGTATGAATTTCCGATTACTGGGACAACGAAAAATAGGGACACATCTGCTTGAAATCCAACTCTCATAACAAAATCCACTTTATACTTCCAAGGTGTCCAGTAGCAACCATTGTTTAAATCGCACTTAAATGTGCTTTGAAATGTACCCATTAACTCTGCATTCCCATATATCGTCGGGGCCTTTTTGAGCCAGCGAGGTTTGATCGAAGATATTCGAGCGCCAGCCGAGAGAGACACTTTTCTAATGCCGTGCCCCGACCATCTGTTCTGGCAGTAATCATATTTCAGCTGAAAGCCCATGGCACCACTTCCCTGCACCCGCCCAGTTACTCTTGCAAATTCCCGTAGGAGTCTAAGCGGGCCTGGGAAGAAAAAGCTCGCTTCAACTTCCCCTTCAATTGCTAGTTGAGCCTGCCCTGTGGTCTCAATGTCTGCCCCCTCTCCTCGCATGGTGCAGCATACGTGACAATATTTACCTTCAACCCGTCCTTGGCTTCTCAGTCGGAAATCAAACCCCGTCCAGTCGGACAGACTATCAAGAATCTTAGGTTTTTCAAAATCCCATGTTCTACGAAATGAATCGCAGTGTTTTAACAATCCTAACTCATCTAGTGACCCGATTGAATCATTGTTAACAAATGCATATATTGCGATACCTCCATTCTCTTCAATTGGATCTCGCGAGAGCCAGCGTCCAGTGGATGGTGAAAAATAGCGATAACCGTAATAGAGAAAACCGGATTCTTTTTCAGTATATTTGGTGGAAAACCCAAATGGATTTTGAACTGCAACTACCCCAGTCTCACGGATACGTTCTCCAAAGGGGCCATACTCGTAGGTCGCGGATGGAATAGCAGACGCTCCATCGACTAGAAGTATCACGTTGCCGTTACCGTCACAGGCTGAGAAATGCAGAGTTCCAGAACCAGTGTTTACCGCGAGTAGCCCGCCGGTCCCGCCCGCACCACGAAATGTTTCGCTTATATCGTATCCCCAAAGATACGATCGTATTATGGTACTGCTGCTATCTAGTTCGGCCATGAGGTTCCAACCATCGTAGAGGAACTTAAGATCGGTAGCAGGCGAACCGGTGCCACTTGTATTGTTCCAACCCTTTTTGCGGACACGTCGGCTATTCCCGTCATACTCGAAATCCAGCCGCTGCTGCGGACCGACCGCCGTGGCGGCAACCATGCGTATGAGACGGTTTTCGGCATCCCAAGTGTAGTTCCAGCGTCCGTCACGGAGTTGGTTGCCGTCGGCATCGTAGCCTTCGTTGACCGTCGAGGTGGCCGGATCGTCATACAGTTCCGGCGTCTTGGGCACGTACAGGTTACCAGTGCTGGTGGTGCTGCTGGCCCCGTTGACGGCCTGGATGGAAAGCGACTGCCAGACCGGATTGGAACCGTTGCTGACGCTGACCTCCTTCCAAAAATACTCTCCCCGTTCGTAGGCCGCAGCGCTGTTGACGGTCACTGTCGCGGCACCCTCCGCAAGGCCATTCACTTGAACAACACCGGGAACGGTCCGGCTGACATACTGGTTGAGCAGGTTTGGAGTGTAGGTGGCCGACTGGAGGTTCTGGCCGTTGGCATCGCCGCCAAACTTCGCAGACAGGCGGTTGCCGATGGTATCGAAACCGTATTCAAACTGCTGGCCGGCGACGGGAGTCCCGTCCAGCCAGTAGCGTCGTCCTGACGTTACCTGCCCCAAGGAGTCATATTGGTAAAGCCAATAGCTGCCGTCGTTCAGCGTCACGCGGGTGCGCTGGTTCGTATCGTTATAGGCATAGCTGAACGAAACCGGCATCTGCCCGCTGCCAGCCGGGGTAGCCTGTGTGTCAATCAGCCGCTCCAAGCGGTCGTAATTGCGGCTGACCGTGAGCCGGGTGGTCGTGCTCTGCTTGGAGGTAATCGTGCTGATGAGGCGCGAGTTGGCATGGTAGGCGTAAGTGGATGAATAGCTGCCATCGGTGACCGATTGCAGGCGACCCGCTGTGTCGTAGGCATAGCTTTGGCTGATGGTCGTGGACGTGTTCGCTCCCAGCGAATTGCGCCGCAGATAGCCGTCGTAGCCCACCGTCACCGTCAGTCCGCTCAACGTGCCACCGCTGTAACCTTCCCCGGTGAATAATCCCGCATCGTTGAAGTTGTGTGTGGTCGTTGAGGCCGCTGAGGCGGTGTCGTTGAGAATGGTGGGGGAGGAGGTTCCGGACGTGTAGAGCTTGGTGGTCGTGCGTCGTCCGCGCCGGTCATAGTTATACCGCAGCGGCTGGGTTTCGGCGTCGTTGGAGTAGATCACGGCCGCCAGGTCGCCATGCTGGTCGTTGGTCACGGTATCGTCGAAGCCGTAGTGATAGGTGGTGAGGATGCGGTTGCCCCCGGTGCCATTGCGCGCCCATTTCCGCGTTTTGAGCCGTCCGGAGTTGGAATAGGTATATTCGGTGCCCACCGACTGGCCGTGATATACCTTACTTTCCAACCATCCGCGGGTGCTGTGGTAGTTCCAAGTGGTGGTGGCCGCCCCACTGCTGCTGCCAAAGTTCTGCCACGTCACCATCGTCTTCATCCGGCCCTGGTCATCATAGGTATATTCCACCGGATAAGTCCGGGTGCCCCAGGTTTTCTTGAGCAGTCCGGTAGGGAAATATTGATTGTTCACCATCCCGCCATCCGGCAGAGAGACTGTTTCCACCTGCAGGGACGCGTTGTAAGTGTTGATGGTGGTTTGAGCCGCATGACCATTACCGGGAGCCGGCGTCGTCACCGATGCGATCAAGTCCGCCCAGTTGTAGGTCTGGGTGGTAGTTCCGTTGCGTGCATCCGTCTGGGTGCTCTGCCGGCCGTGCGTGTCGTAGCCAACGGTCACCGAAGTCACTTGGGAACTTCCGGATGTATAGGACTTGACGCTGGTCAAACGACCGCCGGTGAAAGTCTGTACCACGTAGGAGAGATCGGGGGCGGTGGTCCTGACCGTCCGTGTGGTTCCCGGAGTCGTCAGCGTCACTGTGGTCACAGGGGTGCTTTGATCCTTGTAGCTCACTGCCCAACGTTGCAGACCGGAAAGGGCTTCATCCACCGTGCTAACCAAGGCCGTGCTCGCCGAATTGACTGCGGTCCACACCCTAGTCTCCGTGCGTCGAATGGGCATGCCCCGACCGTTGCCAGCAGCGCCGGTATCCAAGTAAGTCACAAGTGTTTGTGTTACGCGATCCGGACCCGACTGCCCTGCATCGTAATTATCAACGTAGCTGTCCTGATCCAGATCCACCGCAGTGACGACCAGTTGTCCCTGGCCATCGTAGCGGAACAACTGAGTGACCCCATCGGCGTCCACCTCCTTGGCCTTCTGGCCGTAGCCGTTGTAGTAAGTGTAGGCAGCTACCGAGCCGGGCCAGATCACCTTCACCGGCCGTCCCGCTCCATCCTGGCACTGGGTTACCGTCTCACCCGTGTCCGTACCGTTGGCTAGCAGCTTGATCTGTTGCGTTGAACGCAGCGACCGGGTGGAACCGTTATAACTGGTGCTGGTGACACCGTACACATAGCGCACAAGGGACACCGCAGTTCCGGTCGTTCGCTCCGTTCTGCCGTCCGCCAGAAACCTGTCAACACGGGTTCCTCCGTCGGGATTGGTCTGCGTAACCTGGTCGAAATTGCCGGTGACTTTGGTTCGGGCAAAGGAGGTGACCCCGTAGAGAGTTGCCGAGAGGAAGTTGGTTTCCTTGGTTTTAAAACCGGTGGTGTCGTATCCATAGCCCTTTTGGCTGATGGTTGACGAATCAGTCCCGATTCGCCCTTCCTCAACCACCCTATCAGCCGCATCCAGAACTGTGAAACTGGTCACATTGTAACGGACCACGATGGTCTGACGCCCCAACGCATCATAGTCAAACGAGGTGACCGTGCCGTCCTTGTCGGTCTGGCTCGCAAGCCCACAGCAGGCATAGGTGGCCGTCTTGTAGAGACCGTCCAAGTAGTCAAAACGCTGGGGGCGACCGAAATCCTCAAAATTGCTGGCAACAGTGCTTTCAACCAATGGACCGACACTGCTGCCCTGAATGGCCCATTTTTTATGTGACTTCAAGATGCCGGTCGGCGAGTAAACATCTTCTACTCGGAAGCCTTCGGCGACCGTCCACCCGCTGCCGTCATGCTGCCCGGAATCGGCCACTGTGGTCTTGGTGCCATCCACATCGATTGTGGTGGTTGGCAACCAAACGGTACCATCCTGGCTGACACGGCGCAGCACGATGGTGGTGTCATAATCATACTCGACCACCGATTCCAATTTGTCCGATTCGCTTGCCAGTGCGGTGATCGAGGTGAGTGGATTTGGGCAGGTGACCATCCTGTGATAGGCAGGGGCGTACACATGGTACGTCCTGCCTACCAAGGTCCCCTTCCAAAACTCCTCTATTTTCCTCGGACTGTCCGGCTCACGATCCAAAGTATCATCAGCGTGCTGTGCGGCGTAGGAATAGGTCACCCGCCGGGCGAGGCTGGCGGTAGTTGTGGGCAATGAATCAATCCCGTGTAGCTCGGAGGTCACCCGCCCGCTGGCGTCATAGCTCTCCACGAGCCGCCATGAACCATCAGCCAGTTCTTCTGTGTAGATGGGGGGGGTGGAACTCGTCGGGGAAAACGGCAGCCCACTGGTGTAATAACTCCAACGATTGGTACGGACATCGCTGCCGACCCCTTCCACCTCCTGCAGCATGACTGTGCCCCAGGAAAGGTTGGTAAATACCTGACTACGCTGCGCAATAGTTGTCCCGGCGCCATCTTTGTAACGTTTGATCAACGTCCAGGCTGTGGGGGCGTGGTTGGTCGAAATTAAGTCCACAGAACCGATACTAGTCGGCAAGGTCAGCGTCCATCCCGATATGCCATTACTATAGGCGAACAGCCATTCCGCGCTGGTCCCCGTATCCCGGACCTTGACCCGATTGTTGGCACTGCTGGTGTCTGGGTTTTCAATGGTAAATTCACGAAGCAGATAGGCAGAACTCGAATTCACAGCATAGCGGCCACCGCTCAAAGAGCCTTTAGCTGCAAGCTTCATAATACGGAAAGTATATTTGTAGGATGTGTTGACGCTGATGTTAATGAACACACGAGGCGTCACGATCTGGGCAAAACGACCGGAGCTGTCATAGACCACTTCCAATTCGGACGAGGTGATATCACCCTCGAACTGCAATCCAGCAGGATCACCCAATAGGTTAGAACCCTCGGTACTGCGAAGCACCAGTGCCCCCAAATGCGATTGCATGTCGCCGGGACCAAGATCCGCCCTGAACAGGGTGCCCACGTCAATTTCACCGGTGCTGTTACCCGTGCCGCAGGAACCGCAGCCGCCAACGGCCAAAGGCACGCCCCACCCTGGGATTTCGCCCGCATGTGCTGTGTGGAGAGTCCAGACTGCGAAAAATAATAGGAGCCACTTCATTTTCAGCGGTATAGATTGGTTTGAAAGTCCCCTTTTTAGTCCTCAACCTCAATTCTCACACCAACGAGAGCCTTGCTATAGCTGTAACTGCAGGCCTCTGATTCCTTGAACTCCAGCGGTTCACCGCTTTTACCTGGATAATACCATTCCGTCTGATCCGACCCCGATGCGAAACGCGTTTCCTCAGAAGGAGATGACTTTCCATTAATCGTCTCGACCCACTTCAAGGTAATCTTTAATTTATCATCAGATGTTGTACCGGTGATTTTTATCCTCCACTTTGCCTGCAGGCAGGAAGCTGTGCTGGAATAGTTGTTTAGACTTAGGCTAGCAATAGCACTTCCTCCACACCCCCCGCAGGCGTCAAACGATTTCGTATTCAGGGAGGTCTCGGCGCACTGCCTCGCCTCGTCAATAATCTCCTTCGTCGTATACTCGTCCTGATATCCAGGGTCACTGGACGATGTTTCCTTCAGGATTCCCCAAGACTCCAGTTTTCCAACCGCATCAAGTATCTGGTAGTTATAAATTGTAGTTGTGCTCGTTACCCCACAAGTATCTGTTGTAGTCGTGGAGCTGATCTGCGTGTAACCCGGGTCACTTGAGTTTGGACACTGGAAACTACAATTCCCAGTAACGGTAGACTGCCCATTATCAGTAACCGTCACCTGCCGGCAGGATGAATTCTCCCATTTCACATCGGTGTAATTCCAGGTTCGCTGTTGCTGCGAGATAACCTCCGTGCTGTCGGCAGTCCCAGTAAGCGTGACCGTAGATGCACAGTTAGCCGGGTCCGCCTTGATGTTAAAAGAGAAGTTAGAGCCACCAACCGTCGAGACAGTCAGTTTTTTCCGATTCACCTTGTTCGCATGCGGCGAACTATTACGTGTAAATATGGTTGAATCGCACTTGGATAAAGTATTAGCATTTGAAGTGCGATAATATTTTGTATCACAACCCGAACCACAGGAGAAACCAAGCTTACTTACCGACCCAGTTCCTGTTAGAGCCTCTATCTCGCATTGTGGACATCCAGCCGACAACTTTTCACCTCCCGCGAAAAGGCTGCTAACCAATAATAGCGGAGTCACTAAATGGAGAATTTTATTAAGCCCCGCGAATGATTGTTTTTTTTGATTGGGGGTTATTCATCTTACTAAGAGTCCATTGATTTTCTGTATCACTGCAGTGGTGTAAAAACCACAAGAGCGGCAGTTCCAACACCGACTCCATTCGATACGGCAGGATCGCTTTCGCCTGTATCTAAGTAATTATTACCGTTTCGGTCCTCAACGTAGTCCGGTATACCGTCTCCGTCGGCGTCATTTGGAACTCCAAATGTATTGAGACCGATGTAATGAAAACCTAAATCCACCGTGGATGGAGTATCAGCACCTTCCTTAGTGGAGTTGGCCGACTTCACCGTGAAATGATACAAACCTGCCGTTTCACGAGTCCGACTGCCAGCGTCGATGAGCGTTGCCAAACTCGGTGCTCCTCCCGAAGCAGGGTAGTACCGAACACCCCATACTGCGTTGGTTTGATAATCTATACTTAAGCCCGTTTTGTCTCCGGAACCGACGTAGGTATTGGTCGTTCCAGAGGTAAAACCATTATTCGAGCGCGTGACCGAGGCCGTGGAGTTTCCACTCAGTGTCTGACTCGTGCCATCGAACAAGTTATCCTTGATGACCCATGTTGGATTGGAAGTTCCGCTGTCATACGCAACCTGAAGCGCGGCGGCGCAAAATCTTTTCTGTAAAATTGGCGGCGCTTAAACCGAGGGCTGGGTTTGGCTGTCCATGCTGAGGTAGATTCTTCCGGTTTCCCATTCCTCGCTGAACTCGACGAGGAGTGCGCTGACCAGGCGCAGGAGGG
>SXGQ01638897.1_pt1 | contig 11426 bp, 19 predicted proteins | sample 3178371 | NCBI WGS metagenome assembly SXGQ01 (sample SAMN11356859, study PRJNA531348) | freshwater metagenome | isolation source: freshwater sample F1-20 | place: China: Fuxian Lake, Yuxi | collected 2017-12-25 | reverse complement strand
GGGGTCGCAAGTTCGAATCTTGCTACAGAGACCATGAATAAATAACCTTGAAAGTGTATATGAAAAAACTAGACCTGGACCAAGTGGCAGAATTTATCCGAGCACAGTCTCCGGAAACCAAGATCTACCTGGGCTGTGATTCAGAACGCCTGCGCATCGACGGTGCTTGGCATGCTGACTACGTGTTGGCCATTGTGGTTCACATCAATGGCAACAACGGTTGCAAGATCTTTGGTGAAGTACATCGCGAACGTGTGTGGGATCAAAAGGTGTCAAAGCCTGCCATGCGGCTCATGACTGAAGTTTACAAAGTTTCAGAACTGTACTTGAAACTGGCAGAAGTGTTGGAAGGTCGTGATGTTGAAGTTCACTTGGACATCAACCCTGACGAAATGCACGGATCCAGTTGTGTTGTGAGTCAAGCAATTGGCTACATCAAAGGCACATGCAATGTAATTCCTTTTGTGAAACCACATGCATTTGCCGCAAGTTATGCTGCCGACAGATTCAAAGGTCTGCGGGCTGCATAGATGAAGTGTAAATAAAACTAATATGGTCCAGGCCTCCGGATGTTGGCCGCTCATTGTGATGTGCAATGTCTGCGCCTGGATTTTCTGAAAACGCTGGCACCCATGGGCTATAACCAAGTGCAGAGCCGCAGTGATAACGACATGCGGTACACCGGGCGTGAATCCCGGGCTAATACAATGCGGGCATAGCTCAGTTGGTAGAGCACTACCTTGCCAAGGTAGATGTCAGGAGTTCGAGCCTCCTTGTCCGCTCCAATCTTTTTGCTGATGTGGCACAGTGGTAGCGCACTCCCTTGGTCAGGGAGAGGTCATGGGTTCGATCCCCATCTTCAGCACCAATTATTTCACAGTGGCCAATTTCACAGCACGTAGCAAACAAATATACATCCAGCCTACATCAAATTCAAACCAACGGCGACTGAGACAAGGATTGCCGGGTTCAAGATGATGATTATTGTGCAAACATTCACCGCCAACAATAATATCCCAAGGACTAATGTTCCTGCTTTTATCTCTAGTTTCACCATTACGATACCCCCACCAGTGTCCGATGCCGTTTATCACACCTGCGGCCCAGAATGGAATCCACAGCATTTGTATAACCCAGATCACAATGCCAACCCATCCAAATATCAGCGTGTTGAGCACAAGGAGAATGCCAATGCCAAGTCTGGAGTGACCACTGTATAAGTTGTGCTCAATCCAATCAGCAGGAGTGCCAACACCGTATGTGTCAACCATGACTTTATCTTTTGATGCTTCATGATACAACATCGCTCCTTTGAAAAAAACTCTTTTGATTCCATACACATGCGGGCTGTGCGGATCGCCTGGTTCATCGCTGTGTCTGTGATGCTTGCGATGTATGGCCACCCATTGTCGTGTGACCATGCCAGTGGTGAGCCACAGCCAAAATCTGAAGAAGTGTGTCACTGCAGGATGAAACTGTACGCTTCGATGTGCTTGGCTTCTGTGCAGGAAAAGTGTGACAGCAACAATGGTGATATGTGTTGCAATCAGAGTGTATAATATTTCAGTCATACGTTACTTAGCAAACACCGGCCCTTGGTGAAATGGATATCATGCTTGTCTTCGAAACAAGCGGTGGCGGTTCGATCCCGTCAGGGCCGGCCAATAGATTGTTTCAAATGCTGCCATTAAAAAATACAATGGCAAAACCCGTAGACCAGCGCCATAGAAATGCTATATACTAGTGATGTCACTAATAGGAGGAACCCATGACACAATCCGTAAAAGGAACCCGAACTGAATTGAATTTAAAAGAAGCATTTGCCGGCGAATCACAGGCCAACCGTAGATACTTGTATTTCGCAAACATGGCCGACGTGGCCGGAGACAACGACATTGCTGCCTTGTTCCGTAGCACTGCCGAAGGCGAAACTGGACATGCACATGGTCACATGGAATACTTGATCGAAGGCGGTGCAGGCGATCCAGGCACAGGAATGACTGCCAAAACAGTGACCCAAGCCTTGGAAAGCGCCATACACGGTGAAACACACGAGTACACTGACATGTATCCTGGCATGGCCAAGACAGCCCGTGATGAAGGTTTTGACGAAGTTGCTGACTGGTTCGAAACCCTGGCCAAAGCAGAACGTAGTCATGCCAATCGCTTTACCAAAGCCTTGGAAGCCCACAAGGCTGCACAATAAGGAGACCTCCATGCAACAATACATGTGCGCAGTGTGTGGTCATATTCACGACGAAGCCGTGGACGGTGTGTTTGAAGACTTGGACAAGTACCACATCTGTCCAGAATGTGGTTGCGGCAAGGAAGAATACCAGTTGGTAGCGTAAACACTTAGTGAGTTCCATGATAGCAAAATCATATTTTTCAGGATATGATTTTGTTGATTTTGTAGTATAATCTTCATACATACAACAGTATGTTACATCAAAGGAGACTACTATGAAATGGACTACACCAAGTGCAAACGATATTCGTTTTGGATTCGAAATCACCATGTACATAGCTAACCGCTAATACATGATTTTAAGACAAGCCCTCTAAGAGGGCTTTCTTTTTGGCCGCATTGTCTGTGGTTGTTCTAAGTATCTCACCACCTGTTTTATAATATAAATATTTTAAGACGTAACCAAGGACACCGCATGATAGCTATAACAGTACAAATGGACACTGAGTTTGAATTCACCGAAGGACATGTAATTGTACGCAATGTAAGATTGAACGACAATTATGAGCCGTTGTCAGACTTTTTTCAGATGTGCATTGATCAGCAATGGGTCCTCAACACCTGCAAATTGCACACCAATCCTGAAGATATGTTCCATACTATCACTACCTATTTTGCAGTCGATCATGTTCAAGCTGACAAATTTATCACAGCTTTCAGCGACATGTCAGTGGAATTTTCAATAAAGAAATTTTGGAGCGAACTCAGTCATCAGTTAACTGTGACAAAAGCAGAGATTGACTTTACCCTGGAGGAAGATCTGTTGCCATTGATAGACCGTGAACAAAGAATAATATGGGGGCAAGAATTCCCAATGGAAGAAACTCTGGCGTAAAATACATGCAATCAATTTGGAAATCATTGGATATTCCCGATCACCAGGATATCAGTCGAGAGCTGTACCAATTTATTTGCAAACATCATCCCGAAATTCTCAATCGACCCGAACTCATATGGCACGAACTTGAAGTCAAACATGTGTGTCGTCATGTTGGCTCGCTGAAAACATTTTTCAAACGTGGTCCAATTCAACCAGAACGTTTTGCGGTAATAAGTTTTAGCCATGAGACGTATGCGCTCAAACACAATAGAATTGGTCTTCATGCTGACACACTGGATCCATACGTAAGATTGCTGTGGCCTATAAAAAATTGTGCAGGATCAAAAACAAAATTTTATGCTGTGCCGCAGGCTTATCTAGCACAAGATGTGCCCGATTACGATCCCAATGCTCGCGGTGGGTCTTTTTGGCCCACAGTGGACCGCGACTGGCGACAAATTGACGAAATAGAATTGACCACGCCAGTTGTGTTTGATGCCAGTGTGCCGCATGAAGTATGCATGGCGCCAGCTGGTATACTAGATCAGTCTTGGCCCAATCTGCCAGGCACCGGTTGTCGACTAAGTTTGACTGTGGGATTTGATCGTGCATTGCCCGAAAGCAAGTCTGTCACTGCCATGCATGCTGCCTGGACCAATCTCAACAATAAAAAATCATGACCACGCCTTATAAATTTTTAAACGTTAAAGATCATCATATAATCAGTGAACAAATGTTTGCTTTTGTACGTGACTACTCAGGGTTGTTGGTTTTAGATCCGCAGTTTTGGACTGACCTTGACGTCAAAGCTGTGCTGGATCATGTGCCAGCTTTGAAAAAATTATTGAAACGCAACTCGTTGTCGCCACAGCAAATTGCAGTGATCATAGTTGACCCAGATCCAGATGCCATCATACACACAGATACCTTGGAACCTTACGTGCGCATCTTGTGGCCTGTAAAAAACTGTGAAGGATCCAGAACCAAATTCTATGACATACCCAGATCCTTTTTAAGGGTAGAACCTCCTGGCAAGGCTTCCACAAACATAGCCTGTTATCCTACAGTCGAACGAGACTGGCGTTTCATAGGAGAAATTGAATTGACCAGCCCCATAGTGTTTGATGGCAGCACTGCACATGCTGTTCATTGTGCTCCACGGCCATATGCAGTGCCAGTTCATACAGATTGGTTTAGAATCACATTTACCATTGGGTTTGATCGAAGCTTGCCAATCAGCACATTAGTTTCAGCCTGGCCTGACTCACTCGATTGATTTGTCAAGCTGGTTGACCTTTAACAGAAATTATTGTAGAATTGTATCAATGACAAAAAAAATTATTTTTCTAGGAACCAGTGTGTCCATGGGCATACAAATAGAAACTGCTGAACGACTGGGCTATGAAATATTGGGCATCGTCGACAGCGATTGGTTTGGCAATCAAGATACCTTTTGTAGCGTTCCAGTCATCAATTCTCAAACAATTTTTGAAACTGCTCCAACATATTATCAAGATGTAGAATTTTTTATCTGTGTAAATTGGAATCCCATGGATAATCACAGAGATACCCTAAAACGCAAGCAATTGATTGAGTTGGTCAATCGTTATCATTTGCCTTGTGCAAATCTCATCAGTAACTTGAGCTATGTAAGCCGATTTGCTAAATTGGGCAAGAACGTGTTTGTAGGCAACGCTACCACAATTGAACCCCATTGTGTGATAGACGATTTTGTGTGCATCATGGACAATGTTACGCTAGGGCACCACAGCACAGTTGGATACAACAGTGTGATGCAACGCATGTCCAGTCTAAAAGGCACAGTGGGGCATGATTCATATGTTGGAATTGGTTCCATGATATTTTCCCATCATGGTTGTACTGTGGGCAACAATGTTGACATTGGTCCAGGTTTGTATGTAAGCCGTGATGTCAAAGATCATGAACAGGTCCGACTGGACCGGCATGCAGTCAAAATTTATAGAAATCCAACTCCTAGTCAATAACCCAGATCAGTTGACTGCATATCAAAACTCTGTTATAATCAATCCACAGCATTAAATAATTGTATGAGCAACGACTTAGCCAAATTTATCAATTCAAAACGGCGACACAAAACTGATGTGGCTGTGGCCCGTCAAGTCAAAATTGCCCGAGCACACAGCGCACCTGTGCGTGATCCGCATAGACTAGCCAAACGTCATGCTATGGATTGCGGCAATCCACAATGTTTCATTTGCGGTAATCCGCGCAAGACACACAAAGACAAACTGACACAGCAAGAAAAGCGCTTGTTCCAAGACCTAGACCGCACTAACGATCGACATTCAAACGGATTATCAACCAAGGAAGAACCATGAAACACCCAGCAGACAGAACAGCCGGACTTAACAGCCAAGCGGCCGTGGAAATGATCGGCAACAGATACAACTTGATCTTGGCAGGTGCTCGCCGCATGCGTGAACTCAGTCGTGGTGACTTGCCCAAAATCACTCTGAAATTTCCGCATAGTGCGGGTGTCACAGCCTTGTTGGAAATCGAAGCAGGCAAGATTGGCAAAGACTACATCTATCGTGAAACCGAAGTTCAACCACGTAGACGCAACAAGCAACAACCACTGTAACTGTGGAAGAAAACAACAGCGCCAAGGGACAAAGCAGTTTTGATGTTAAAACTGGCAATACCTTGGTTCATTTCTTTAATCGAAATGTCACGCCCTATGCCACCAGCACACTGGGTCCTAAATTTGATCTAGTTCCGGTTGAAAGCCAAAAAGACCTCATGGTCAATGCGGCTAGGATGCATGCTCAGCAAGAGTATGATCGCATTATGGAACTGGTCTCGGTGTTGCAACGTCAGGCCGATGACATCCGACGGCGACTAGACATAACTGACTGGGTACGTGCGGCCAAGTACGATTTCCAAACTTATCATGGTCAAACATACTGGCTGGTACAAGACACCAGGCACAACTGCACACGCTTAGTGCATACTGGTCCCACAGAATGGAACACTGGCGTTCCCGAAGGGTATGAATACATCTGTCAGGTGCAATGGCTGGGCGACTATACTTGGCAGGAAATAGGCTAATATAAATATGCTGTATGGGTTTTAAAAAACAACAGCGTCAAAAACACACAGTTACAACATCTCCAGAAAAAATATTATTTTTAACTGTGCCATTGACTGTGGCCAAGTCACCATTGATGGCTGGCGCAGTACTCAAGCCAATAGCAGAAAAACTAGGTTACAAATGCACTGTGGTTGATTTCAATCAAGTCACTTTGCGGTGGTTGAGAGATTTGCCTGTGACTGTTGAGTTGGCGGATTATTTTTGGTCGCAATCACAGGATCCACTGGCAGCATTGACCAAGACAAGCAAAGCCTACGTCACTGAATGGATCAATAAATTTTCGCAGTTGATGACTGATCATGCGCCGTCCATCTTGGCATTGAGCTTGCTGACTGATTCGTCTAGAACTGCGGCCAATTTGATTATTCCTCACGTGCGTAGATATTTTCCACATGTTAAAATTATTTTAGGTGGCTCTGGTATCAGCAACGATGGGTATGCACTGTTTCTCAAACAAGACAACATGATAGATCACTACATAGTTGGTGATGCTGAATATTCATTTCGAGAATTTTTACAAAACAACTTGACTTTTCCTGGCATTGATTCTAACCATTGGCAATTGCTGACCAATGAGCATCAAGAAACACTGCTAGATCCCGACTATTCAGATGTTGATTGGAGCCTGTACTCACGACGAACCATTGGCATCACAGGCAGTCGTGGCTGTGTGAGAAAATGCACATTTTGTGACTACATAGTAACTCATCCCAAATTTACCTGGCGCTCAGGTCAAAACATTTTTGACGAAATGGTACGACAACAAGCTGCCACAGGAATTTCCAGTTTTGAATTTTCTGATTCGTTGTTGAACGGCAACATGCAGGCATTCCGAGAACTTATCACACTGTTGGCTGACTACAATCAACAAAATCCCCACAACACAATTGATTACTTGGCGTATTTTATTTTGAGAACCAAAGAACAGTTCAAAGAAGAACTGTGGCGCCTTACTGCTGCCAGTGGCGGAACACGTTTGATTGTGGGCATAGAAACGTTCAGTGATGACGTGCGAGCTGACCTTGGCAAAAAATTCACCAACGAAGATATAGATTTTGCCATAGCCATGGCCATGAAATACAATATTCATTTGCAAATTTTAACGTTTGTTGGTTATATCACAGAAACAGAAAAACACATTGACAATGCTATTAAATGGCTGGACCAGCATCAATATGCAAAAAGCCATGTGACCATAACCATTGGCACTCCTATGGCCATACTCAAAAACAGCTGGATTGATCAAAACATTGAACAGCTGGGAATAAAGTTTGAAAACAACAATCGACAACTGTGGTATAACAAACAAAGTTCTTTTGATCAGCGCAGTGCATGGCACCAGCGTATCTTGGATCATGTAAAAAAACTCAAATATAAATATATCAGTGACTCCACTTATCATTGGCTGCTGGCCAATGACATAGATGGTGTAGTTGACTCTGAACACTGACAATGGGAAACAAACAACAAAAAAAGCTGGCAGCCAGATTCAACGACATACTGTTGATCACTGCCCCATTGACCGTGACATATTCTGCACCGCAGGCCAGTGCTATTTTAAAAGCCATTGCAGTAAAGCTGGGCAGAAAATGCACCACTGTAGATTTTAATGCTCTCACCTTGCACTGGATGACTAAATTTCCCCAAAAGCAATTTGTTAGTCTAAAAAACTTTTTCTTACATGGCACCGCGTCTGACCAAACACAGTTAGACATCAATCAATGGTTGGCAAATCTCATGACCATTGTTGACCAACACCAACCTAAGATATTGGCCATCAGTGTGTTCAGTGATGATTGTAGAACTGCCACTAGATTGATGTGTCAGCACATGAGAGATCACAGGCCTGACGTGAAAATACTCATAGGTGGTGCTGGCATAGCCAAAGGACAAAAATACGGGGTAAGCGATGCAGTTTCTTTTGGAGAAAGGCTAAAAAATCAAGGCCTAGTAGATCACTACATTGTCGGCGATGCTGAACATTCATTTCGAGAATTTTTACAAAACAACTTGACTTTTCCTGGCATTGATTCGGTGGCCTGGCAGCCACTAGACAATCAACAACAGCAAAATCTCAGCTATCCTGATTATTCAGACTATGACTGGAAATTGTACAGTGGCCGAGCCATTGGCATCACAGGCAGTCGTGGCTGTGTGCGACAGTGCAAGTTCTGCGATTACATAGTGTATCATCCCACATTTACCTGGCGCTCAGGTCAAAATATCTTTGACGAAATGGTTGCACAACAACAACGATTCGGTATTTCACATTTTGAATTTTCTGACTCTTTGGTAAATGGCAACTTAAATGCATTCCGAGAACTGATACAAGCATTGGCTGATCACAACGCACAACCCGGTAATCAACGGATAACTTGGTCAGGATATTTTATCATGCGTACTCCTACTCAGTTCAAAGAAGAACTGTGGCGCCTCACGGCTGCCAGTGGCGCTACAAATCTTTTGGTTGGCATAGAAACTTTTAACGATGCTGCCAGAGCTAAGATTGGCAAAAAGTTCACCACCGAAGATATAGATTTTGGCATTAGCATGGCAATGAAATACAATATAAATCTTTGGATATTGTTTTTTGTTGGCAGCCCTGAGGAGACCGCAGATCATATAGAGGAAACCAAGCAATGGTTAACTCAGCACACCTATGCTTTGAACAATGTGACCATTATAATGGCCAATCCAATGAACCTGTTGCCAGGCAGCTGGTACGACAAAAATCAAAACAGCATGGGTATTGTGATACCAGACTTGGAAGATAGAACTTCTTGGTTTATCAACAAAACAAATAACAATTTGAAAACCCGGATGTATAGGCACAATTTGATATTGCATCATTGTAGACAATTGGGATACACTGTCTACAGCGACGACATGATGTTTTCTTGGTTGTATGATCCTGCTATCAATACCATGCTGGCCAGAGAGTAGTACTTTTTACTAATTGACCAAAAAAACCATTTGTGCTATAATTACAAATAGAAAAGAAAGGAGTGACGTATGCCAGCAACATTTTTAGTCAGTGACACGCATTTTGGCCATGCCGGTGTGTGTCGCTTTACTCATCCTGATGATGCCACTGTGAAGTTGCGTCCCTGGGACGATCCCGCAGAGATGGATGAAGAAATGATCCGCCGTTGGAATGACCGTGTGCGTCCTTCAGACAAAGTGTATCATTTGGGTGATGTAGTAATCAACCGTAAGGCCTTGCCCACATTGTCCCGTTTGAACGGGGACAAAGTCCTGATCCGTGGCAACCATGACATTTTCCGTGATGACGAATACAGACAGTATTTTCGTGAGTTGCGAGCGTACCATGTGATGAACGGCATGATCTTGAGTCATATCCCTGTGCATGAGGCTTCGTTGGGTAGGTTTGGCACCAACATTCACGGACACTTGCATGCCAGTCGTGTGAAGAAGGCTCGTGGAGTCAATGCCAAGACTGGTGAAGTATTGTACGGCACTGAGATTGATCCTAGGTATCACTGTGTATGTGTAGAGCAGACAGATTTTGCGCCTATCTTGTTGGATGATGTGTACAAACGCATCGAAGCAGAAGGTGGCCGTATTGGTTTTGCACAAGGCAATGGATCTGCAATGTAATACTCAAGTATTACCTTTTGAAACCCTGCTCAATGCAGGGTTTCTTTTGACCAATAATTCCCATTCTGTTATACTATAGACATACAACGCAAAAGGGAGCCCAATGAAAGCACAAGAACTTGAGACCAAAAGCGCCGGCTACTATGCCTATGCTGCCGCACGTGATGCTAGTATGCGGGCAGTGGCCATGTGGAGCCACTACACTGACCGACAGCGTGTTCGTGCCGAGCGCATGAAGCTGGGACTGGAGCAGGTATACTCTGGCATGGTGTACGTCAACCCCCGGGGCAAGTTCATTGCTGTCAAAGTGGACCAACCCCGGGTGCGTGATCGCAAGATGCTGGCACTGTTGGAGCAAGACTATGTATTGGAAGGTATTACAAAAGTAGTAACCGAGCAGGGCATCACTTATAGAATCCCTAAAGCCTAAAGTACTACTTTGGTAGTACTTGACCAATAATTCCCAAAATGCTATAATAATGGCATACAAAGCAAAAAGGAGCCAACAATGAGATACGCAGATTTGACAGAACAACAAAAACGTGAAGTTCGCATGTACGGCGTCACTGAAGCAGGCATGCGTGAAGCAGTGGAATCCAGTAGCACTTTTAAATTCTCAGGACCTGCAATGGTTGTGGCAAGTATGATGAGTGATGCACAAGAAATGGTCAGTTATGGCCCTTACGATTCGGACACACTGGCCAATATCATGGAAGATCAGCGTCAACTGCTGAACCGTGCCAAATTTGTTTTAATGACTTACATCATGGATAAGGAGACAGCATAATGAGCGAGAAGTTGGAACAGGCCCAAGCCATTGCAGCCGAACTCGGCGACACTGTGGCAAAGTTACGCACACAGATACGTGAGTTTGTTAAACTGTTTGAACCTGAGTGTGTGGACTTTGACGAAATTGACGAACTGCTTTTTCACATGATGGGTGAGATTGATAATCAACTATGCGAGGAGAACATGTAATGGGACAGATGAATCGAATTTACACTGACATTCAAGAAATGATCAGCCTGAACTGCACCGAAGATCAAGTCGTTGACTTTGTTGCACAAGAATACGGGCTTACTGTGAGTGAGGCACAAGAACTCATTGCAGAGTTTGTGTATGAAGAAGAACGTATGCTTTTAGCAACAGGCTACAATTGACAACAAATTCAACTTCAACTACAATAACGACTTAACTTATTTTTAACCCCCGAAAGGAAACAGCCCATGTCAGCAGTATCAGATGCACGTACAGTTACCAGTGCCCAAGTTCGCAAGTCAATCTTGCATGCGTTCAAGAAAAAGCGTCCCATGTTTTTGTGGGGTCCTCCCGGCATCGGCAAGTCCGAAGTTGTAGCGGGCATCACAGAAGAACTTGGTGGTTTGATGATTGACTTACGCCTGGGTCAAATGGAGCCCACAGACATTCGTGGTATTCCGTTTTACAACAAGGACTCAGGCAAGATGGATTGGGCTCCTCCTGTGGAAATGCCCGATGAAGAAACTGCCAGCCAGTACCCTGTGGTGGTGCTGTTCCTGGATGAGATGAACTCGGCTCCAGCGTCAGTGCAAAGTGCCGCATATCAACTAATTTTGAATCGACGCATT
>SXGQ01418708.1_pt1 | contig 11426 bp, 10 predicted proteins | sample 3178371 | NCBI WGS metagenome assembly SXGQ01 (sample SAMN11356859, study PRJNA531348) | freshwater metagenome | isolation source: freshwater sample F1-20 | place: China: Fuxian Lake, Yuxi | collected 2017-12-25 | reverse complement strand
GCCAACATTTTCAGAACCATCCTCTGCAAAACGCGAGTGCAGTATTTGCATTTGAACTACGCGGCTGGGATCAAAGCGAAGCGGTATTGATACGGGATTTGCCCGCAGCGTTGGTAACAAATCGGCAAAAGGTATTCGAACAGTTGTAGTTCCACTTGGTTGGGTATCAAAGTCGCGAACCCAGCGCAATCCTCCAGGTACAAGATCTGCCAATTTCCCGGCCAGATCAGAACTGGCAACGGCAAATTTATATCTGCGTCCATCCCCCTGAAGCACAAGCTCAATCGCCCCTGCTGCCGATAAATCGAGCGGCGGGTTCCAGCGGGGGGAGCGGCAGCTAACAAAGCCTCCGCCCTCAGCCACCACCTCGGCTTGCATAAGCAAACCATCACTGCCAACGCTGCAAGCACCACTGCTGCGGCCCCCCATAACTGTGTCGTTGAGGCTTGCCCAACCACTAAAGCCATCGCCTGCGGCTATCAGCAAAATCACCAGTTCAACCAAGCCCTGCACATGCTTCGGTATCCGCAAATACGAGCATATCTGCATTAGTTTGCACCAATTTGGCTGGGGTTCGGTCTGGATTTTCAGCTGGATCAAGTAAGCGTTTGAGCGCTTCTTGTTTGCTGTTACCTGCCACGAGGAACAACACTGAACGGGCGGCGCAAAGCACCGGCACCGTGAAGGTAATCCTTGGAATTCCTTTGCCTTCTCCAACTGTTACCCAGCGATCACGAACCTGAGTGGCGGCTGTTCCAGGGAATAGAGATGCCGTGTGGCCATCATCGCCAAGACCCAAAAGCACCAGATCAAGAACCGGTGGACTGCTTTGGCAGATCTGTTCAAGGCTGCGTTCATAGGCCTCAACTCCTTTTTCAAGGTTTGGGGCATCCGTTGGTACTGGATGGAAACAAGCAAACGCGCTTTTGGCATTGCCCAGCAAGCTCGCACGTACCATGCGGGCATTGCTAAGGGGGTCGTTGGCCGAAACCCAACGTTCATCGCCAAGGAAGAAGTCGATCCTCTGCCAAGGAAGGTGGTATTCAGCCAAATTCTGATAGGCCGCCTCTGGAGTGGTGCCACCAGATAAGGCAATGTGCGCCCGATCGCGAAGCGCAAGAGCGCCCTCAATCGTTTGGGCAATTTGCTCGGCGGCCCGCGCTGCTAATTCGGCGCGATCCGCAACCTCAGTTAGTTGATAACTTGCCACTAAAGCCACTCAGTGTGGAAGGCCCCATCTTTGTCAACCCTTTGATAGGTATGGGAGCCAAAGCAATCACGCATTGCTTGCACCAGGTTCTGGGGCAGGCGGGGGCTGCGATAACTATTGATGTAGTCGAGGGTGCTACTGAAGCAAGGCACTGGGATTCCCGCCTCAGCGGCACCTGCAACCACCTGGGCAAGGCCTGGTAAACGGCGGTTTACCTGCTCTGCAAACCAAGGATCAACCAGCAAATTGCAAAGTTGCGGATCTTTGTTGAAGGCGTCTTGGATGCGCTTAAGCAAACGGGCTCTGATAATGCACCCCCCCTTCCAAATCTGAGCAATTGAAGGCATATGCAAGTTGTAATTGTGCTCCTCTGAAGCGATCCGCAAAAGTTCCATGCCCTGGGCATAACTGGCCATAGAAGCCAACACAACAGCATCCATAAGAGGTGCCATGCCATCTTGAGGGGTGCCCATGGGGAAAGCTTTGATCGCTGGCCCCTTGAGGCTGGCTTCAGCTGCAACCCGCTGTGGCTTAAGTGAACTCATTACGCGCGCATTCAAGGATGCGTAAATCGTTGGAACGGGAGCCCCCATCTGAAGGGCACTAACAACGGTCCAAAGACCAGTGCCCTTTTGGCCGGCTTGGTCCATGATTTTTTCCACAAGGTCGCTGCCGTCCTCGGGATCCTTTGTGCGTAAACAAACTTCAGTAATTTCAACCAAATAGGAGGAAAGTTCTTCACTGCTATTCCATTTGCCGAGCACATCCGCCATTTCGGTGCCACCCATGCCGGCAACACGCTTCATTAAGTCGTAGGCCTCAGCAAGTATTTGTTCAATGCCGTATTCGATGCCGTTATGCACTGTTTTAACGAAGTGGCCCGAGCCGCCTGGGCCGATGTAAGTAACGCAGGGGCCGTCTTCCACTTGGGCAGCCATCTTGGTTACGAGGCTTTCGATGGCGTCGTAGGAGGCCTTTGTGCCACCGGGCATCATGCTCGGACCTTCCAATGCACCCTTGGCACCTCCGGAAACACCCATGCCGATGTAGCCAAAACTTTTACTTTCTAGTTCTGCTACTCGCCTTTCTGTGTCGGTGTAAAGGGAATTACCACCATCGATAAGCAGGTCGCCCTCCTCGAGGTAAGGCGAAATGCTGGCAATGGTGTCGTCGATAGGTTGACCCGCCTTGATCATCATCAAGATGCGGCGGGGGCGTTCCAGCTTGTCTACAAACTCCTGAAGGGAGTAGGCACCACTTATTTGCTTACCAGCGCCTCGGCCGGCAAGGAACTCATCGGTTTTTTGAGCCGTTCGGTTGTAAACAACACTTGAGAAGCCGTTGCGCTCAGCGTTTAGAACGAGGTTCTCGCCCATAACGCCAAGGCCGATAAGTCCAAAATGCCCTTTGCCCATGGTTAAACCAGAAAACCAGTCGATTGCAGTGTGGCAACAACTGGCTTAAGGGCCTGCTAAGAACCTGGATCTGTTCTGATCCCAAAGCTTTCGCTCCTTGAATCAGATCGTCATACCGTCGGCTATGGAGGCATTTTTCACCACAACAACAATGCCGTTGCGGATGTAGAAGCCGTGTTCAGGGCGATCGGCTTCCTCCACATGATCTTTGTTGACGATGGTTACGTTGGCGCCGATTCGCACATTTTTATCGAGGATTGCCCGTCGCACAGTGGTGCCCCTGCCAACACCCATGGGGATGCCGCCACGTTCAAGCAGCAGTTCCCTCTCTTCTCCCGATTCAAAATAATCAGAACCCATAACCAGGGTGTCTTGCAGCACCACTTCATTTTCAATTCGGGATCTAACACCTAGAACACAGCGGTGAATGCTGCAGGCTTTAAGTAATGAACCCTCACCAATGATTGATTCAGTTACCTGGGCATCCTGCAATTTTGATGGTGGTAGGTAGCGATGCCTTGTATAAATAGGAAACTGCTTGTCGTAAAATGAGAAGGGTGGATGGGGTTGGGCTGTTAGCGCCAGGTTGGCTTCATAAAATGCCCGAATAGTTCCGATATCCTCCCAATAATCATCAAAGAAGTAGGAGCGTAATTTCTTGCCGTCTTGTAGTGCTGTGGGGATAATCTCCTTACCAAAATCGGTGGCCTCAGGATTTTCAGCTAAAAGCTTAAAAAGCACATCTCGCTTGAACACATAGATTCCCATTGATGCCAGATATGGCCTTCTCGCTGCATCCTCTGCACTGAGGCCCATGCCACCTGTGTCCACCCTCATCTCAGTGAGAGCTTCGCCCTTCGGCTTGTCTCTAAATTTAGTAATCCAGCCATCGGCATCAGCGTGCATTAGGCCAAAACCCTCTGCCTGCTCGCTATCAACTGGTAGGGCAGCAACAGTGAGATCAGCGCCACTGCGACGGTGCTCTTCAACAAATAACTGATAATCCATTCTATAAAGTTGATCACCTGAAAGGATCACAACTTCATCAACATCCCATTCCTGAAATAACCATTCGTATTTGCGCACTGCATCCGCCGTACCTTCAAACCAACTTGGGCTATCCGGTGTTTGTTGGGCGGCTAAAACCTCAACAAAACCTTGGCCAAAGCCAGTGGATAAATTGTATGTTTGAGATATGTGCCTGTTCAATGAAGCGCTATTGAACTGGGTTAACACATAAATCTGCGTAATCCCACTATTAATGCAGTTACTCACTGGGATATCGATTAATCGATATTTGCCAGCAAGGGGTACGGCGGGTTTGGCCCGCATTTTGGTGAGGGGGAACAGCCGGGTGCCGGCTCCGCCTCCAAGAATGATCGCGAGAACTCGTTTCATCTAACCCCTGCAGCGGCGCCACTCTGGTGGAAGCACCCCCATTCCGGCAAGGAATTCGCGAGAAGCAAGTTTAATTTGTGATTTGTTTTCGATTAGTAAATGCTGGATTCAATAAATCGGCTAGTTGCTACTTGACTCCCCGTCACCAGGGGCCGCAAAGGGGCCAAATAGCTTCTCTAGGGCTTCCATGGCCTGCAGCCTTGCTGCACGGGGCTGCGGGGCTCGAAGGGCCGTTGTGGGGCCGTGCAGCACCTTGTTGATGATTCCTTTGGTTAGGGCCTCGATCACCTTGCGTTCCCGATCGGATAGGTCGGCCCCCATCCGACTTAAGGCCTTAAGAAGTTCTTGCTGGCGCAGGTCCTCCAGGTGCCTACGCAAGCGATTGATAGTGGGCACAGCCTCCAGGCCATCCCACCACTCAAGAAAGGCCCGCTGATCTTCCTCAAGCAGCACTTCTGCCTGGAGGGCGAGCTCACGGCGCGCTGCTTGATTGCGATCCACCACCTCTTGGAGATCGTCTACGTCGAAACACTGCACATTGCGGCTCAAGCTGGCATCTGAGCTGATATTTCGGGGAACGCCTATGTCGATCAACATCAAGCGCTGAGTGCGCATCAGCCCATTTAGGCGCTGACAGTTGATCAGCGGTTCATCGGCGCCAGTGCTCGTGAACAGCAGGGAGCTGCTAACCAATTTGTTGTTGAGTTGATCTAGCCCCACGCAGTTGATCGGCAACTCGGGGAAATCAGCTGCAAGCAACTCCGCCTTTGCCACGGTTCGGTTTACCAAAACCAGCTCCCTAGCCCCCTTGGCTTGGAGATGCTGAATCAAGAGGCGGGCCATGCGACCTGCACCCACCACAGCGATCTGCTCGCTGTTCAGAGATACCAATTCATCTAAACCCTGCTCTTGCCCCACCTTCAATTGAGCCAACTCAACCGCTGCTGAACTGATCGAAACAGCACCTGAACCGAGGTTGGTTTCAGTGCGAACCCTTTTTCCAGTACTTACGGCCTGGTTTAAAAGGCGATTTAAAATCGGACCGATCGATTGGTGATCCTGCCCCAATCGATACATTTTTTTAACTTGGCTGAGTATTTGTCCCTCCCCTAAAACCAAGCTATCGAGGCCAGAACTAACCCTCAACAAATGCTGGATTGCCTCCTCGTGGTGAAGGGCAAATAGGTGCGGCTTGAGCTCTAAACCAGGCAAGCCACTGTGGCTGGCAAGAAAAGCTTGGATTGCCTCAACGCCCTGTTGGGGTTGCTTCAAAAGGCTGTAGATCTCTAAACGGTTGCAGGTGCTGAGGATTGAAGCTTCAAGTACCTGATCACTGGAGCGAAGTTCCTTAAGGGAAACCTCTAAGGAGTGCTCTGGAATGCTCAGCCTTTCGCGGATCTCAACAGGAGCCGTGCGGTGGCTAAGCCCTACGACGGCTAGATGCATGGCCAAACGGGGGGAACTCAAGAATGGAGAGGCGGAAGCCTGCTCCATTCTTGAAGGTTTTTTAAGTAGTTATTTAATGCAGAGCGATGCTGGTAGCTCCATCCTTGATATGCACAGTGTTAGTAAAACGGGCTGTGTTGTCTAAGGTACTGATAATCAAGCTGCTGGTGCGGGTGCAATCCTTCTCAAATTTAACCCCATGGAAGAGCAATCCATCGGTGATACCACTACCTGCAAATACAACGTTCTCCCCAGAAGCTAATTCATCCGCTTCATAAACCTTATCCACATCGGTTATTCCCATTTCATTTAAACGAGCAATATTGCCTTCCCTTGTGTAGTCGGCCCACTCGCTTGTTTGAGCCACGGCAGGGTCGTAAACCAGCTGGCCTTGGAAGTGAGCTCCTAGGGCCCTGAGGGCAGCCGCTGAAATCACACCTTCGGGGGCCGCACCAATGCCCATAAGGCAATGGGTGCCTGTGCCAGCAAATCCACAGGCAATTGCCGCTTGCACGTCGCCATCGGAGATTGGTTGCACCCTTGCTCCGGTAGTTCTGATTTCAGCGATTAGATCCTTGTGGCGGGCACGATCCATCACAACAATTACCAGTTCGCTAGCAGCAAGGCCTAGGCACTGGCTAAGAATTGCAATGTTTTCCGTGGCGGACTTGCGGATATCAACTTTTCCTTTTGCAGCAGGGGGAGCCGCCAGTTTTTTCATATAAAAATCTGGGGCATTAAATAAACCGCCACGGTCTGAGGCGGCAAGCACTGCCATGGATCCCCTCTGGCTGTTTGCGCAAAGGTTTGTGCCCTCGCATGGGTCTACGGCGAAGTCGACGCCTGGCCCCGTGCCAGTGCCCACCTCTTCACCGATGTAGAGCATGGGGGCCTCGTCCCGCTCACCTTCACCAATAACGATTCGGCCTTGCATGTTGATTAAACCCATGCGCTTACGCATGGCCTCAACAGCAGCGGCATCCGCCTCATTTTTCAGGCCCATACCTGTGAGTTCGGCGGAGGCGATGGCGGCCTGCTCGACTACCTCGAGAATTTCCTGGATAAGGGTGCGGTCCAAGGGGGCTGGGGCAAAGAACGGTTTGCTGGCTCCTTTGAGGGAAGCAAAGCGCCGTTGACTGTATCAGCGTTAGTCGCCGCGGTGCTCCGTACAATTTGGCAACCACCGGCCCTCCCATGACCGAAAAATCCCTTGTGATTGCCCCATCGATCCTTTCAGCAGACTTTTCAAGGCTTGGCGATGATGTGAGGGCAGTGGATCAAGCCGGTGCCGATTGGATCCACGTTGATGTGATGGACGGCCGTTTTGTGCCAAACATCACCATCGGTCCCCTGGTGGTTGAGGCCCTGCGCCCCGTAACCAGCAAGCCACTGGATGTGCATTTGATGATTGTTGAACCTGAAAAATTCGTAGCCGATTTTGCAAAGGCTGGCGCTGACCACATTTATGTTCAAGTTGAAGCCTGTCCCCATCTCCACCGCAACCTTGGCCAAATTCGCGACTTAGGTTGTAAAGCTGGCGCAGTACTTAATCCCAGCACTCCTTTAAGCAGCCTTGAATATTGTTTAGAGCTCTGTGATTTAGTGCTTTTAATGAGTGTTAACCCTGGTTTTGGTGGCCAAAGTTTTATCCCATCTGCCGTGGATAAAGTTCGAAGCCTGAGGCGCATGTGCGATGAGAGGGGCCTTGATCCTTGGATTGAGGTAGATGGTGGCATCAAGGCAAACAATGCCTGGCAAGTAATCGAAGCAGGTGCCAATGCCCTGGTGGCAGGCTCAGCCGTCTTTAATACAGATAATTACGCAGAGGCAATCAGCAACATTAGGAATAGTCGTCGTCCAGGCGCCTAAAGCGCCCTATGTTAGATTGATTTTAAAAGGCAGTTTGGCAAAGAATGTTTTTCAAAAAATTCATAGATTTATTAACTTCATTACTCTCTTATTTTGTTGGTGTTGGCGCAACATTCCCATCTAATAGATTTAAATACACAGAGGATAAACGCAAACTTGATCGGATTGGAAACATTAGTGATATATTTAATTATTATTATAATAATAATTTTTGGGGAGACAGTGAAAGCGTATCGGGGCCGGGCTCAACTTTGGCTTACACCGAAAATTTGAGGGCCGAGCTTCCAAAGTTAATAGAGGAGCTTGAAGTTACTAGTATCCTGGATTCCCCCTGCGGCGACTACAACTGGTTTAGGATGATTGAATGGAAAAGTGAAATAACCTATGTTGGTGGTGACATAGTTGAATCATTAGTTAGCCGCAATCAGCTACTTTATGGCTCTGAAAGGCGGAGCTTTGTTTGTTTGGATATAATTAACGACAAATTACCCGATGCTGACATTTGGCTCTGCAGGGATTGCTTGTTTCATCTTTCCAATAAAGATATTGCGATCGTTCTACAGAATTTTTTACGAAGTAATATTAAATATTTACTAACTTCCACCTATCCGAGATCCAAGAAGAGCATTGATATTCCAAGCGGCTCATTCCGTTTACTCAATCTTGAGATCAGTCCCTTTAATTTAGGCAAACCGCTTAAGGTGATTGATGATTTTATTGATGGCTTCCCCGAACGCCAGCTTGGGCTATGGGAACGGCACAAAATTATCGAAGCACTGGCGAAAAATAAAGATTTTGAAGCATTGCTAACTAAGGCCAACTAACTGTCAAAAAACCAGCCATAACTATGTAAACCGATGCCAAGCAAATTAACACCTATATAACAAACTGTGATTACAACAAGACCTCCCATAGCTAGCCAGGCGGGTTTGCGCCCCTGCCAGCCGCGGGTTAAACGGGTATGCAGATATGCCGCATATACAAGCCAACAAATTAATGCCCAGGTTTCTTTTGGATCCCAACTCCACCAACTTCCCCATGCTTCATTTGCCCATACAGCACCGCTTATGATTCCCACTGTTAAAAGCAGAAAACCAACTGTAATTGTGCGATAACTAAGGTTATCGAGTCTTTCACCTAGGCCAAAATAGCTGCCTTGCAATGAAATCGATTCACCTTGATTCAAGTGTGCTTTTTGATAACCACCACTGCCAATTGAGCTACTGCGTAGTTCTAGCACTTTACTTGGTTCAGTTATCAGCACGGCAACTGATAAAAGCGATCCAACTAATAAAGCCGCATAACTCATCATTATTACGCTCACATGCATAACCAACCAACTAGAGCGAAGGGCCGGTACCAATGGAGCTGCATTTTTAAGGGTTTCTGGTAAGGCAAAACTCGCAAAAGCAACACAAACCAATGCCATTGGCGTGCTGGCAGCGGGTACGAGCCCTGAAGGCCAACTGCGTTCAACCAATAACTGCGTGAGGGTGCAGCCCCAAGCGAGGAAACAGAGGGATTCATACAGGTTGCTGATGGGGAAATGGCCTGAATCGAGCCATCGCCACAGAAGCTGGGTGGTTAAGAGAAGATTTGCAGCTACCACTAAGCCCCGTACAAGTTTTGCCGTAGGGGCCTGGGGGCTGCCGCTGAGGCCCCAGAAAGCAAGGGGCAGGGCTAGTAACAGGGAAGCAAAGGCCAGAAGCCCCAGCAAAAGCACAGGATCAAGCAAGGGATTATTCAAAAGCACACCTCAGGTTTAATACAGCACGGATGGAAAGGGTGGGTGGAGTCCTAGCGACTTGCCTGCCTTAGCAGGTAACCACCACCAATAAGCCCGATAAATACAGGCGACCAAGCAGACAGAACTGGTGAAAGAGTACCTTTTACTCCCAAGGAACTAAAAACAAAAGCAAGCAGATAGTAAAGGAATATCAATAGAACACTTATGCCAAACCCCTGGCTCCGGCTTGTGCGGCCATTTGGCCTGGCACCCAAACTGGCACCTATCAAGCCAAAAACTAAACAGATAGCAGGAAAAGAGAATTTTTCTTGAATGCGAACCCTCAACTTGCGAACCTCCTTACGGTCTCCGGCCTGCTCCAATATGCGCAATCCCTCTCGAGCTTGAGCAACGGTCATATTATTTGCATCCCTTGGCAGTTCAGCTAGATCTAAGGGGCCCTCTCCAAGGGGGTAAAAATAACTATCAAATTCAGCTGTGGTATTCATTCCACCATTCTCTGAAATATTTATAATGCTGCCCTGAAGAAATTCCCAATTGCCAGATTTTTCGTCATACCTAGCCTGCTTTGCCTTAAGCATCTGCCTACTATTTGGCCTGGAAAAATCTAGTAAAGTAACGTCAAGCATTGCACCATTAAAATAACTCCTAGCGTAAAATAAGTGCACTAATCGTTCTTTCTCTTCAGCTGGTCCGCCTATAACTTTTCCATACCGAGGATAGATAATATTTTCGCCCTTTTCTGAATCAATACTTCTACCAAGGGCCTTATGGAGGGTTACATAACCTGCCCTATTGGCTGGGGGGACAATAAAATCATTAAACATAAAGGTGAGGCCACTCATCAAAGCAGCCAATAGTATTGCGGGAACAACAAATCTCACTGTTGAAACACCGATACTGCGCAAAGCTGTGAGCTCACTGCCACCAGATAAACGGCTGTAGGCAAGCAGCGTGGCCATTAAGGTGGCCATGGGAAAGGAGAGAACTAGAAAACCAGGCAGTTTTAAAAATAGAACTTGAGTTGCTAGTGCAACCGACAACCCCGATTCAGCAACCTTACGAACAAGTTCAAAAACCACGCCAACCGATAGGGTTACGGCTGTGAATGCGGCAATACCAAACAGTAGGGGACCCAGCAATTCAGATAACAGCCAACGATCCATCAACGGGACCTGGCGCCAATAGCGATTAACAAAGGAAAAAAAGCTATTCATAATCTGAAGTCCTCCCCAAGATAATGCTTCTGAACTAAGGGGTTATTTGACACCTCATGGGCAGTACCTGATGCAAGAATTGTGCCATCGGCAAGGATATAAGCACGATCTGTAATTGATAGTGTTTCGCGTACATTGTGATCAGTAATCAACATGGCAACCCCACGTTCACGTAGGGAGAGAATCAGTTGCTGAAGATCATGAACTGCCAATGGATCTACGCCAGCAAACGGCTCATCAAGCAATAAAAACCTTGGTCCATTAGGTCCAACGGCTAGAGCCCTAGCCACCTCAGTGCGCCTGCGTTCACCTCCCGATAATTGAAATCCCTTTCGCGTGCAAAACCGCTCCAGCTGAAAATCAGAGATCAAGGTTTGCAGTCTTTGGCGATGGGCCTCAACCGGAACTCCACTCTGCTGCATGGCAAGCAGGAGGTTATCTCGAACGCTTAAATTGCGAAATACACTTGCTTCCTGGGCTAGGTATCCAATACCTTTGCGTGCTCTTTGCGGCATTGATAGATGTTTTATTGATACTTGGTCTAGCAATACATCACCTTGATCTGGCTGCAGCATGCCGGTAACAAGATTAAAAGTTGTTGTTTTACCGGCACCATTAGGGCCAAGTAAACCAACAACCTCCCCGGGGGCTAGATCAAGAGAAACCCCCTTAACAACAGGTCGTCCAGAGAAGCTAAGCGCTACATTGTGGAGTGACAAACTCATGGTGCAGGAGCATTTGCTTGTTTGCGTTCGATTCGTATCCAACTCTTCACTTGTTCCCCAGCAGCTGGATCAGCAATGAGGCGGTCAGATGTTACTAAATAAACAACACGTTGGGCCCTGAGGCGATTGCCACCTTCTTGCACAACGTCAACATCGCCGCTTAAAACAATTCTTCCTTCTTTTGTGTAGTATTGAGCTTGGCGAGATGTAGCTATTAATTTCTTTTCCGGATAGGAAACTTTAACATTGCCAGTTGCCGTAACCACACCTGTTGTGTTGTCGGCTTGCTGCAAATCCGATTCAACTGTTATCAGTGGAGAGCAATTAACGTCATTTCCAGTTCCAATAAAACCAAAAATTGCAATGACAAAGAAAATAAATACTTTAAAATATTGTGAT
>SXGQ01266493.1_pt1 | contig 11427 bp, 11 predicted proteins | sample 3178371 | NCBI WGS metagenome assembly SXGQ01 (sample SAMN11356859, study PRJNA531348) | freshwater metagenome | isolation source: freshwater sample F1-20 | place: China: Fuxian Lake, Yuxi | collected 2017-12-25 | reverse complement strand
GTCGACCTGCGCGACGATCGTCGTCGGGACGTGCACGACGTCGATGCCGCGCTGATAGGCCGCGGCGACGTAGCCGCCCATGTCGCCGACCACCCCGCCGCCGACCGCGACGATCCGCGTGCGCCGGGTCGCGCCGCGTGACGCGAGCGCGCGCCACAGCGCCTCGGCCGTGGCCAGCGTCTTCTGCTCCTCGCCGGCGGCGAACGTGAGCCGCGGCACCTCGGCGAGCCGGTCCCCGAGCACCGCCGCGGCGACCTGGTCGTCGGTGACCATCACGTCCGTCGGCTGCGCGTCGGGCCAGGCGCCGAACCACACCGGGTAGTCCCCGCCGGTGCTCGTCGCCCACGCGAGGCGCACCCCGGTGGGCGTGGCGGCCAGCTCTTGCAGCGCCGGGAGCGCCCGGACCACCGCCTCGCGGCCACCCTCGACGAGGAACGCGTCCGCGGCGTCCTCGTAGACGCCCTGACGCTCGCGCCACAACGCGGCGAAGCGCTCGCGGTCACGCGCCAGCGGGCGGTCGCCGCCCTGCGCCCGCCGCCACGCCGTGTCCTCGGAGACCTCGAGCAGCGCCACGGTGTGATCGCGCAGCGCCTCCCGCACGCGAGCCGATCCGAGCGCCCCGCCGCCGAGGGCGACGGGCTGGCCGTCGGCCGCACGGTCGAGCAGCTCGACGATCACGCGCTCCTCGCGCTCGCGGAACGCGGCTTCGCCGTCGCGGTCGAACAGGGCGGCGATCGACACACCGGCGTCACGCTCGATCGCCTCGTCGGCATCGAGCGGCACGGTTCCCAGCTGGGCGGCGGCGTCCTTGGCGGCGGACGACTTGCCCGCCCCCATGAACCCTACGAAGACGAGTGCGCGTGCCACCCGATGCGCTCGCGATACCGGTCCACGGCCTCGCGGACGTCCTCGATGTGATCGCCGCCGAACTTGTCGCGGTAGGCGCTGGCCAGCACGAGTGCGACCATCGCCTCGCCGACCACGCCCGCGGCGGGCACCGTGCAGGAGTCCGTCCGCTCGCGCAGCGCCTCGGCGGGCTCGTGCGTGTCGATGTCGACCGAGCGCAGCGGCTTGGTGAGCGTGGGCAGCGGCTTCATCGCGGCGCGCGCGATGAGCGGGTCGCCCGTCGTCATGCCGCCCTCGATGCCGCCCGCGTGGTTGGTCTCGCGCACGAACGACCCGTCCCAGAAGATCTCGTCGTGAGCCCCCGAGCCGGGCGTCGCGCCGAGCGCGAAGCCGTCGCCGAACTCCACGCCCTTGATCGCGTGGATCGAGACGAGCGCGCCGGCCAGCTTGCCGTCGATTCGCTCCTCCCAGGCGACGTGGGAGCCCAGGCCCGGCACGAGCCCGAAGGCGAGGACCTCGAAGGTCCCGCCGATCGACTCGTTGGCCATGCGCTGCTGGTTGATGAACTGCACCATCGCGCGGCTCGCGTCCTGGTCCAGGCAGCGGACGGGGTCGTCGTCGACGCCCTCGAAGTCCTCGACCGTCAGTGCCGCGGTGCGCGGCGGCGCGAAGACGTCGCCGATGGAGACGACGTGCGAGCGGATCTCGACGCCGACCTCGCGCAGGAACTGCCGGGCGACTGCGCCGCCCGCGACGCGGGCGGCGGTCTCACGGGCGCTGGCGCGCTCGAGGATGTCCCGCACGTCGCTCGTGTTGTACTTCTGCGTGCCGACCAGATCGGCGTGACCGGGGCGCGGGAGATGGACCTCCGGGACGTCCGCTTCGACGGGCCACGGATTCATCCGCTCTTCCCAGTTGGCGTAGTCGCGGTTGGGCACCTGCAGCGCGATCGGGCCGCCGAGCGTGCGCCCGTGCCGGACACCGGCGGTGACGTCCGCCCGGTCGGTCTCGATCTTCATGCGGCCACCGCGGCCGTGGCCGAGCTGCCGGCGGGCCAGATCGCGGTCCAGCGCCTCCCGGTCGAGCTGGAGGCCGGCGGGCAGGCCTTCGAGGATGCAGGTGAGGCCGGGCCCGTGGGACTCGCCGGCAGTGGTCATGCGCAGGCTCATTGCCTGCCGCAGTCTAGGACGGCGTCAGCCCGGGAGCGCGCCGCTGGCGATCACGGTGCCCGTCCGGCGCACCCGCAGGCCCGCGGAAGCGCTGGCGCGGGCCCGGGCCCGCTGCTTGAGCGTCAGGCGCCGGATGACCCCGGACGCCGCGTCGTAGCGGTAGCGGTCGAGGGTCGCGGACGCCCCGCGCTTGCGGGCCTTGCGCACCTCGCTACGGCCCGCCTTGGCGGTCTTTGCCGCCTTCTTGGCCGCCTTCTTGCCCCGCGACTTCGACGCGCCGGTGGCCTTGCCACTGCCGCGTTTGGTCAATGACACCACGTCGAGCTGGTACTGCGGACCGGGCTCCGGCGGGGTCGTCTGTCCCTCCGCCACCGGCGCGGGCGCGCCTTCGAGGAACTGCGTCTCGCCCTTCTTCAGCTCGAGCGTCTCGCACTGGGTCGGAGACGGACGGCAGACGCCGTCGCCCTCGCTGCCGGCGATGCCGTCGCCCAGCAGGAAGACCGCGGTCTTGCCCCCGGACAACACGCCCATGTAGACGAACAGCGGCTCCTCCGTGGTCGGGAGCGGCGTGAGACGCGGGACGTCCTTCATCGCCGTCAGCTCACCGTCCTCGGTGGCGATGCCGAATCGGAGACTGAGGTCGTAGCCAGTCTCGCCGCTGCCCTTCTTCGACGTGGTCTTCGTCGGTTCGGGGTCCTCCCCCGTGCCGGAGGAGGAGTCCGTGTCGTCTGAGGACTCCTCAGAGTCGCCCGTTGTCGTGCTGACGGTGGTCGGCTCGCCCTCCGGGGCGGCGCTCCCGGTGTTCGTCGGGCTGGTGGTGGCGCCCTCAGCGGGCTGTGCGGTGCCGGCCGTCTCCTCATCAGGCGGGTTGAAGAACGGATTGCGCAGTGAGCCACTGGTGGGACCGGCGCCGGGCTCCGCCGTCTCGACGACGGCCGCGCGAAGGCCCTCGGGCTGTACGACGGGCGTCGAGACGGCGGCATCGTCGCCGGATCCACCCCGCGCGAGCACGGTGGGCGCCGCGATGATCGCAACCACGAGGACGAGCGCGATCGGCCACAGACGCTTGTCGATGAGATCCTGGCCGAGGCCGCGGAGCGGTGTCACTGGGCGTCACCTCCGGCGGTGTTCGAAGCGGTGGAAGGCTGGGCCGCCGACGGGTCCGTCGCGTTGGCGGGTGCGGCGGTGGACGGCGCCGCGCCTGACGAATCCGACGCCGCAGAGGCGGCGGGTGAGCCGGCAGCACCCGTCCCGTCCACCTCGGGAAGCGGAGCCCGGTAGGCGGTGACCGAGACCTCGGCCTGCACGTCGGGGAAGCCGCTGGCGCCCGGCGTGAGCTTGACGCTGCCGACCGCCAGTAGCCGGCCGCGCACGTCGATGTCGTTGCCCGCGTTGCGGACGAGGGTGTAGCGGTCGATCTTGCGCAGGAAGCGGGTCATCGCGAAGTAGCCGCCGTCGAACGACAGGGTGATCGGAACTTGCGTGACCTGTCCGGGCAGCGCGCCTCCACCGTCCTCTGACGTGGGCGCGGCCGAAGCGCCCTCGGCCACCGTCACGGAGCGGAAGTCGACGCCGGTGTCGTCGGCGGTCGACTCAAGCTGGTAGACGAGCGACGCGACATCGTCCTCGACCGGGACGGCCTTTCCGAGCCGGACCACGGTCGCGTAGTCCTCCTGGTAGCCGGCCTTCGCGGACCGCGCGGTCACCGCGGAGGCGGCAGCCTGATCGGCGGCGACCTGGGCCTGCTCGACCTGGGTCTTCACGCTCGCGACGTCGGCACGCTTGGGCTTGATCGCGAGGAACCAGCCGGCGGCGGCCAGGACGACGCAGATCACCACCATCACGACGGTGCGGTCCTGGGTCGTCATGACGAGCCCTCCTGCGTGCCGGCCGCGGCCGCGGCCGGGTCGGCGGCGGGCTCGGCGGTGCCGCCGGGAGCGGCTGCCACCGTCTCGTTGACGAAGATGATGTCCATCGTGAACTGTGGCTTGTCCGCATCGCCGCCGCTGCAGTCGCCGCCGTTCGAGGAAGAACCACCGGTCGCCGCCCCGCCCTTGCTCGAGGATGCGAGGCGGACCCGCTCCACATCGCGAATCGCCCGCAGGCGGGCCATGAGCAAGGCCACGCTCGCCTGGGAGTCCGCGCAACCGACCATCGAGATCTGCGGCGCGCCCACCGCAGCCGTGGACGCATCGGAGCCGGCGGCCGCGGTGGCGGCGGCGCGCTGGCCGTCGATCGAGACCAGGTCGACCTCATCGGGCAGAACCCGGGCGATCTCGCGCAGCGCGAGACCCCAGTCGAAGCGCTGGCTCGCGATCGTCTCGACGGTCTGCTCGCGCTGGTCGGCGATCGTGCCGAACTTGACGTACGGCTCGAGTGCCGCCGCCGCGGTGGTCGCGGATGCGCTGTCGGCGGTCAACTGCTGGAGGGTCTGCTCCTGCGTCGCAAGGCTGCGCGCGCTGAGCCCGTACAGGACGGCGATCATTGCGAGCACGCCGAGGACACCGAGGAGGCCGTAGACGGCGCCCCCGGACCGGCTGGGTGCCCCCGCGCCGCGGCGCGAGTCCATCGGAATGAGATTGACGGCCCTCACAGCGGGAACTCCTGGACGGCGAGGCCGGCGGCGATCGTGACGCTGCCCACAGGCAGGTCCACGCCGTCCTGCGCGGCGGACACCGCACGGGCCTCGACAGGCATGCCGAGCGCGAGGGAGATCACGTCGGCGAAGCCTTCGACCGCGGTGGCGGGCCCTGTGAGGATCGCCCGTTCGACCGGCGCGGTGGTGGCCTGCTCGCTCTGGGCCTGGTGGAAGTCCAGCGACGTACGAACCTCACCGGCGATGCGCTGAACACCGCTCTCCAGGGCCGTCCGCGCGTCGGCGATGATGCCCGCATCGCCCTCGATCGTCTCGACCGGCTGCGTCAGGCCGACGTGGGTGAGCCACGCCCGGGCGTGCTCGAGGGTGAGCCCGCGACGCTCGGCGAGCTCAACGGCGATGCCCTGCAGGCCGCTGCCGGAGACACGGGTGAAGAGGCAGGTGCCGTTCTCAGCCACGGCAAGGTTCGTCATCCCGCCGACGCTGCAGTACAAGGTCGGGGCTTCATCGATCGCCGGGAGGGCGCGCATCATGCCGAACGCCGAGAGGTCGATGCCGTCGACCTTCAGGCCGGCGGCGCGGACGGCGTCAAGCACCCGCTCGACCATGTCCCGGCGTGCCGCGACGATCATGACGCGAAGCTTGGGACCGTCGGGGCGCTCGACCAGACCGGCGCTCTGCCAGTCCAGCACCGCCGTATCGAGCGGCATCGGCACCGCATCCTGGGCCGCGAAACGCACTGCCGCGTCGAGCTGCTTCTCGTCCTCGATCGGCGGCAGCTCGACCCAGCGCATCACGATGCGCTGGTTGGCGACGCCCACCCGGACGTGCTTGCCCAGACCCTTGTGCGCCTTCCACAGGTCCCGCAGTGCGGCGGTGAGCGACTCGGCGTCGGCGACCTCGCCGTCCCGGACGACGCCTGGCTGCAGCTGCGCGACGGCCGCGCGGCGCACGGTGATGCTGCCGTTGACGTCGACCTCGGCCGCAGAAACGGAGCCGGGATCGACCTCAAGGCCGACGATGGAACGGGTATGGCCGCGGGATCTCATGTGCATCGGAGGGAGCGGACGGGGTGTCCGCTGTCCGAGGTGATCGTCCAGACCGGCCGGGTTCTTCAATGGACGGCCGCTCGACCATCCGTCCGTCCACTCACACGGACAGATTCCGGTGTGTTAGCCGCCGGGGCGCGACGACTCAGAAGGTGTCGAGATACCAGTCGAGCATCGGCTCGCCGAGGAGCATCGCGACCACCCCGCCGAACGCCAGGAACGGGCCGAACGGCACCGCGGTCTTCCGTCCCGCGCTCATTCCGACGCGCGCGACGATGATGACGCCGACCAGTGTTCCGGCAAGCAGGCCGATGAGGATCGCGGGCCCGACGGCGGCGCCCAGGTACAAGCCCATCACGCCGGTCAGCTTGCCGTCGCCCATGCCCATCTTGCCGGGGGTGATGAGGGCCGGGATGGCGAGGAACAGCCCAGCGGCGACGCCCGCGATCAGCCGCTCGACCTCACCGCTGGGGTCGATCGCCGTGCCGAGGAGCACCGCGATGACGGCGGCGGGCAGCGTCAGCCGGTTCGGGATGATCCGCAGCTCGAGGTCGATGGCGGTGATGGGCACGAGGAACGTCACGAGGACCAGTCCGAGGACGAGCCGGGTCACGTCGTCGTAGTGGACGGCGACCGTCAGCGCGTACAACGCAGCCGTGCCGGCCTCGACGATCGGATAGCGGACCGAGATGGGCGCGCCGCAGTCGCGGCAGCGCCCGCGGAGGAGCAGCCACGACACGATCGGGAGGTTGTCCCGTGCACGGATCGTGGCGCCGCACGAGGGGCAACGTGAGCGCCCGCCGACGGGCGACTCGCGCTTGGGAACGCGGGCGATGACTACGTTGAGGAACGAGCCGACGAGCAGCCCGCCCACAGCGGCGGCGACGATGGCGAGGGCCATGGACGCGAACCCTCTTCGCCGCTACTGCGCCGGCACCTGCTCCTGCTGGCTGCTGAGCCGCCAGCTGCTGTTCTCCGGAGCGAGGAAGCGCGGCGGGGAACGGAAGCGCATCCGGTCGTCGTAGATGTAATTCTTGATGTACCCCGTGCCGCCGCTGCCGCTCGTTCCCACCGGCCCGCGCACCTGCTGCGCGATCGCGCCGAAGACCGTGAGCGTGCCCTGCTTGGCGCCGCAGTCGTACCTGTCCACGGTGAAACGGTCCGTGAGCGCGAGGATCGCGGCTTCGACGGTGACGTCGCCGAGGTCGCCACTGCCGCAGGGGTGATAGACGCGGACCCAGTCGTTGGCGATCAGGCCCAGCATGGAATCGCCGTTGCGGGTGATGTTCTCCCGCACCACCACATCGGACGCGGCGGCGATCGTGAGGTTGGCGCTGTAGTTGCCCTGCACCCACGCTTCCCCGCAGTAGTCACGGGCGCTGGCGTACGGATTCGCCGGGACGTTGCTGCTGCTCAGGGTGTGTGCGGCGCAGCCGGTGTCGTTGGACACGTAGATCAGGCCATTGCTCGGCAGGGCCATGGTGACGCCGCTCAACACCGTGCCGTCGTCGCGCCGGCCGGTCACCGTCATCGTGCTGCCGTTGAGGACGATCTGCGTCTTGCGCTTGAAGCGGTAGTTCGACAGCGTCTGCTGGAACAGCTCGGTGTTCGAGGTCGGCATCTGGTGCGTCTCGGCGTTCTTGCGGAACGTGCCGACCTCGGGATCGATGGTCGTTGCCCCGGGCTCGTTCCACCGCGGGTCCGGGCCGCAGCTCGTCCCGCCCGGCTTCGTCCAGCCGCTGCCGCTATTGCCCTCGCCCGGCATCGCGGTCTCGATGCTGTCGGCCGGGGAGCGCCCGAACTTCGTCGCGCCGCAGATCAGGAGGGTGTCGTTGCTGTGCAACGGCCCGTTGATCTCGTCGGTCGGAGCGAACTGGATCGTGCCGTTGGCTTCGCTGTCCGTGAAGTACACGAAGTTCGTGAAGCCGGGGCGCCGGAAGGTGCCGATGATCGAGCGCTTGACCCGGGAGTTCGCACTGGCGCGGCCGGTGACCCGGATGCGGAACGTGCCAGTCGTCTGATCGATGAACGTGCTGTCCGGACTGGCGGGGTTGCACGACCCGGCGCCGTTGGCCGGCAGCAATTCGATCGCGTACTGGGCCTCGGAGTCCGGGAGCGTCGCCCAGGTCCGTTCGCCCCCGGCGCTCACCGCCTGGTTGAGCGGCAGCTTGGTCGTGTTCGTGCACAGCTGCCAGAAGTCGGGCTCGATGGCCAGCTCGTAGGCGTAGGCCTGCGCGCCCGCCTCCGCCGCGGCGTAGGCCTGCTTGCGCTGCACGTCGTCGCCACCGGCCCGGAGGTCACCCGTCGTCGCGGCCACCGTCGCGGCTGAGGCGGTGATGATCACCGTCATCGCGACCATGACCGCGAACATGGTGAACCCGTCTTCGCCGCGTGTGCGGTGGACGAGCCTCCGGATCAGTTGCATGGCAGCGTGCCCTCCTGCGCGTCGGGGTCGGCGGTGCGCGCGGTCGCGCTGTTGATGAAGCGCAGCTCGGGGTTCGCCTGGTTCGCCCGGTCGGTGCTCGCCTGGAAGGAGAACTCGACCTTGATGATCCGGAAGCGGTTCCCGGCGGAGACGGGCGTCGGCAGCTGCAGCGTCGCGCTCGCCGGGTTGCCCTGGAAGGTGTAGTAGCGCAGGAACGGCGTGCTCGGGATGAGTTTGACGTCGCTGGCCAGCACCCGCGTGACCGGCGCGCTCCACCCCGTGACGTTCGGCGGACGTCCCGTGCCCTGCTCGGTGACCTCGGTGATCCTGCCCATGTCCCCGGTGGGGTCCGCGACCCAGGAGATGGTGCGCCGCTGCACACGCTGGTAGTCGGTCTGCGCCGCGCCCACGCTGGTGTAGAACTGCATGCTGGTGTCGGTCGCGGAGATGAACGCGGCCGAGCCGTCACCGAGGCACGTCTGCGCGCGTACCGAACGCGTGAGGTCGTTGACCGCCGCGCGGCCCTGCTGGATCGACGCGACCCGGGTCGACGCGTCGACCTGCGAGCGGATCGCGATCTGCACGAGCATGAACGTCGCGCCGAGGATCACGGTGCCCGACGCCATCCCGACGATGAGCTCGATGAGCGTGAAGCCCCGCTCGTCACGCAGGCGCTGTCTCACGGGCAGCTCGCCTTCGAAAAGCCGTTGCTGGGCTGCGCGAAGATGAACCAGTACGACGTGAGGTTGAAGTCCCCGGTGTCCACGGCTCCGGGGGACGAACCCGCGCCGCCCCAGTTGTTGTTCGGGACGTTGACCCGCTTGCGGTAGTTGCCGTTGCTGAGCGTGAAGAGGCCGTTCCAGAACGTCTGGCTCGTGACCGTGACCTGGCCGCAGACCGACAGGTTCGAGTTGCTGTACGGGAACCCGGGATCCGTGAGGCGTCCGCCCGAACCCGCGGTCGTGTCGCGGCTGTACGTATCGCCGCAGACATCGGTCACGGTGACCACGCCGTCCGCGGAGTTGCCGGCGATCGAGGTCTGCGGGTCGAGCGCAGGCATGCGCACGCTGACGCTCTCCGACTCACCCGGGTTCACCGTGGCGGTCGTCTGGTAGTTCGTCGGCGCCGACGGAGGGCGCGCGGACTCACAGCCACCCGCGAAGATGGTGTACGGGTTCGGGTCGGGCACGACGGTCGTCGAGAAGCTGCCGTTCGAGACCGTGACGACCTTCGTCGACCGGCTCGGATGGGCGATCGAGACCTTCGTGGGCGACGACGCGCGCTGCTGCGCGCCGACCATCGAATAGAAGGTGCCGCTCAGGGTCGCGCCCTGGCTGTACGTATACGCACGCTGGGTTACCTGCTGACCGGGCACGCTGATCGAGTCGCTGACCGAGGTCTGGCCGTCATTGGTGACGTACCCGCTCCGGGAGAACGTCATCGCGTACGTGCCCGCCGTGAGCGGGCTCCACGACACGCAGCCGTTGCTGTCGGTCGTCCCCTGTGGGATCCCGCCGCCGAGATTCACCGGGACACCGCCCACGCCGGCCCCGTTGATGTCGGTGATGCGGATGACCAAGGCCCCCTGCGAGGACAGCGTTCCTCGGGCGCCGGGTGCGAGCAAGCTCGTGACCGTCACGGGCTTCGTCGACCGGCCAGGCCAGCTGACGGAGACCGACAGGCGAAGATAGGTCGGCGGGCCCGAGACGTTGCAGATCGAGCCGGTCACGGGCTGGGAGACCCACTCGGCCTTCGCCGTACGAGTGAAGGTCACACCGTTCTGGCTCACGGTCTGCGGCGTCTGCGAGAGCGCCGTGAGCTCCTGGATGCGCATGCTCCGCATCCGCTCGAGCTCGTTCTCCGCGATGTTCGCCGCGGCCGCCTTGTGCTTCTGGTCGCCGCTGGTGCGCGCCGCGACGTCGAAGCCCGACATGACACCGACCGACAGGGTGCCGAGCACCGCGGCGCTGATGACGATCTCGATCAGCGAGACCCCGCGCTCGTCGGCGAGCCGGCGGCGGATCGTGGTTCTCCGTCCTAGGCGTCGAAGGCAGAACATCACGACGGGGATCGGCGTCTGGCGGGCCGGGTTGAGGATGAGCCCGGTATGACGGCCGAATGACCGATAGAACGACGAGGAGCGGGCCCGAGGGCCCGCTCCAAGTACGTCAGTCGGTGTAGCGGCTGGCTACCAGGTGGAACCCGAGCAGCCAGCTCCGACCGCCGAGCGGATGACCCCACCCGACGACGGCTTCTCGATGCTGAACTCGCAGTCCGAGGCGGACTTGGCGGTGACGGTGTAGGTGTCCTCCGCCTGGGCCGCGATACGCACCTGACCGTTGCCGGAGCCGACATCGAGACCCGTGTCGGTCAGGGTGCACGTGGCGTAGCTCTGCGTGTCGGCGTAGCACGTCTCCATCTGCGTGACGGCGTTGCGGGCGTTGCTCTTCGCGCCCGAGTCCTGCGCCTTCTCACGCTGGTTGAGGAACGTCGGCAGGGCGATCGCCGCCAGGATGCCGATGATGAGAACGACGACGAGGAGCTCGATGAGCGTAAAGCCCTGCTCGTCCTTGAGCTTGTCTGACATGGGTGGTGCCCTCCTGTAGGGAGCCAATCGGGTAGGTGCAGAAGCCGCTCACTGAATCGGTTGGCCCTGTCCGCCTTTTGAGGGAAGATCACCCGTCTGGACACATGATCCCCCGCCGTTTGCTCACCGTGATGCTGCTCCTGCTCGTCGGTCTCGTGATCGCGAGCGCTGTCGCCCCGCCCCCAGAGGACGAGGGTGAGGAGACCGCGCGCACGTCCACGAGCCAGGCCACGACGACCACGCCCACCACGGCCCCTGAGCCGGATCCCGACCCCGCCGCGGACGCGGACGGCGTCGCCGGGGTGCTGCCGCGCGACAAGACCGTCAGCGCGCGTCCCGGGGAGCCCATCGACCTGCGGGTCACCTCCGGTGAGCCTGTGACCATCGAGATCCCCGCACTCGGGGCCATGCAGCCCGCGGCGCCTGAGGCGCCCGCGCAGTTCGTCGTCGCCTTCGACGAGAACGGTCGCTACGACGTGCGTGACCTCGAGGCCGACAGGTCCGTCGGCACCGTGGTCATCGCGGAGTAGACCGCCTACGCGGCGGGTTCGGGCTCGCCGTCGCCGCGCTTGGCGGCCTGCGCGTCGTGATCGGGCATGAACACGCCCGTCCCTTCACACCAGGGGCAGTCGATCGTGTTCGGCGAACCGCCGAGGTTCGAGATGACCTTGCCGCTGCCGCGGCACGGCGGGCACGGAATCGGGCCCTCGGGGATGGAGTCGTCGGCGGCGGTCACGAGGTGGGCGAATGTAGCG
>SXGQ01362715.1_pt1 | contig 11428 bp, 12 predicted proteins | sample 3178371 | NCBI WGS metagenome assembly SXGQ01 (sample SAMN11356859, study PRJNA531348) | freshwater metagenome | isolation source: freshwater sample F1-20 | place: China: Fuxian Lake, Yuxi | collected 2017-12-25 | reverse complement strand
TAGCCCTCGCCGCCGAACGTGCCGCCGGCGTGCAGAACGGTGAGTACGACCTCGGCTGCGCTCTTCCCCTTGTGTGGGCCGGAGGGATACGGGTCGACGGGAATGCCGCGACCGTTGTCGTCGACCGCGCAACCACCGTCAGCCAGCAAGGTGACGCCGATCCGGGTGCAATAACCGGCCATTGCTTCGTCGACCGAGTTGTCGACGACTTCCCAAATGAGGTGGTGCAGACCCGCCAAGCCGGTCGAGCCGATGTACATACCCGGGCGCTTGCGAACGGGGTCCAGACCCTCGAGGACCTGGATGTCCTTGGCGCCGTAATCGGCGCTGGGGGTGGTGTTCTTGGCGGTCACGCGTACCTCGATCGGTTCATTCGGAGGGGCCTCGAGCATGTGGGAAACAGGGGTCGCTCACAGGCAGTCATCGGGCTCATCACAACACCCGAAATTCTACTTCATCGAGGGGTCGAATTCGTGCCAAAACAAGCGCTGTGAGCAGGGAAAATGTCCCCTCGTTGGGGCGTCCGACGAGGGTCCCCGAAGTGGGTGCTCAGAACCCCTCGAAAGCGCCCTCAGCGACGGCCGCGAACCCGGATCTCGATCCGCTCCACAGCCATTCCCCCGGTGGCCTGCAGTCGGTCCATGAGATCACCTTCGAGGAACTTCATCTGGGTCGCCCAGGTCGGGTCATCGACCTCGACGATGAGGGTCCCGCCGTCGAGTTTGAGCGGCCGCACATGGGCCGCCACCGACTCCCCCACCAGATCGGACCACCGCGAGAACACGGTGACCGTCGTCTGCCGATCGCCGCCGCGGAGCGACCGCAGAACCCGGTCCAGAGCCGAATTCAGGGGCTGAGGTTCATCGCTCATGCCTCCACCCGCCCCTGTTCGATCCGCAGGGTTCGGTCGGGGCGGGCGGCCTCGGGAAGCGGGCTGGCCGTCGTGATCACGACCTGACCCGGCGGCAGGTGGGCCAAGAGCGCCTCACACCGCTCGGGGTCGAGTTCGCTCAGAACGTCGTCGAGGATCAGCAACGGCGTCATGTCGGTCACCGACGCGACGAGCCGATGGGCCGCCAGGCGGAGCGACAACGCGAGGGATCGCATCTCACCCTGGCTCGCGTGGGTTCGGGCGGGCATCGAGCCCAACGTGAGTTCCACGTCGTCCCGATGGGGGCCCACCGTCGACACCCCGCGTCGGACATCGTCGGAACGCGAGCTCCTTAACGCAGCCGCCAGACCCTGACGGCGCCATTCGGGTTCGTACCGCAGACCCACGGCGAGTGGTCGGCCGGCAAGTTGTTGATACGCCTCCTCGGCGACGGGTTGGAGCCGGGCCACGAGATCGGCGCGAGCTTGACCGAGTTCGTCACCGACCGTGGCCATTCGTTCGTCCCAGACATCGAGCGTGAAACCGACTTCCTCGGTGAGCCGGCCATTGCACTGCTTCAGCAACGTGTTGCGTTGGCGCAGAACACGATCGAGATCGAGACGCAAGGCGTCGTTCTTGATGGCCAGGCTCACGAGTGTCTCGTCGCAGAAACGTCGACGCTCCGACGGAGAACCCTTGACGAGTTCGAGATCGTCCGGGGAGAACACCGTGACCCGTAGGACACCGAGCAGATCACGGGTCCGTTGAAGACGCTGACGATTCACGAGAACCGTGGTGCGACCTTGACGCGGAATCTGGATCTCGACCAACAGCTCGCGTCCGTCGTCGTGACGAATGGTGGCGCGAATCACCGCGGTGTCAGCGCCGTCTCGGATGAGAGCGGCCGTCGGTGCCAAACGAAGACTTTCGAGGGTGGCGAGAAAGCCCATCGCTTCCGCGACGTTGGTCTTGCCTTGGGCGTTGCGACCGACGATCGCGGTGATACCCCGAGTGAAATCGAACGAAGCCTGCGAGTAGTTCCGGAAGTCGGCGAGCTCGAGGTGCTCGATGAACATCAGGACCGCAGTGGCATGAGCAAGTACGTGTAGTCGGTCCCGTCCTTCGGACGTATCACCGCCAGTTTGCCCGGTTCGCTCGTCTGGATGTTGACGAAATCGGTCTGACACGCATCGATACCAGCAGCGAGGAACTCGTTGTTGAACGACATCTCGATCTCATTACCCGTCAGTTCGCCGTCGAGTTGCTCGAACGCCTCACCGTTGTCCTGACTGACGATCTTCATCGTGATGCCGTCATTGGCCATGCGAATCCGCAATGGTGTTCCGATCGGGTCGCGGGCGACCAACTTCACTCGCCGGATCGCTTCGAGTGCTTCTTCGCGACTGATCGTCACCGAGTTGGGTTGCGGAGGCGGAACGAGTCGCTTGTAGTCGTGATACGTGCCCTGGATCAGACGGGTCACGAGGCGCGTGTTGCCCACGTGGAAGGTGGCGTCGTGATCGGTGACCTCGATTCCCACCGTGTCACCGAGGGTCAAGAGTCGGAGCAATTCGGAAAGCGAACGCGCCGGAATGATCACTTGTGCGCCGTCGGGAAGAACGGACGCGGGGATGTCGCGGATGGCGAGGCGGTACGAGTCGGTGGCGACGAGTCGGAGTTTGCCGGCATCACTCGTGACCAGAACTCCGGTGATCACGCCACGCGCGTCGTCGGTACTCGCTGCGCGCACGACCTGCTTCAGTGCGTCGGCGAGTTCGGCTGACGAGATGCTCGCCCCCGAACCGGTCGAACCCGACCATTTGGGGAAGTCTCCTTCGGCCCCGATCGGCACCGCGAAGTTGACGCGTGCCGAGGAGATCTGGACCTTGTCACCCGTGACGTCGACGTTGACCGCCCCTGGGTTGAGTGAGCGGATGACTTCACTGGCCAACTTGGCCGGAACGAGAACGACACCGTCCTCACCATCGGCCACGGTGATCGAGGACTCGATCGTGAGATCACCGTCGGTGCCGGTGACTCGCAGTTGGTTCTTGGCCAGAACCAGACGCAGGCACGAGAGAACCGGGTTCGTGGCCCGACCGGTGGCCGCCCGACTCGCCGCACCGAACGCTTCGGCCAGAACGGCTTGCTCGCACTTGAACTTCACGACGACTTCCTCTCGAGATCACTTGTTGTCATCACCCGGTGATCCATGAACTTAGTGCTTGTAATAAGTGCTGTGGATTGTGGATGAAGGCGCGTCGTTGCTGGAAGCCGGCCGGAAACGACCGCGCACCGTCGTACACACGCGTCCACATGGCGCGAACCCCTGACCAGCGCGCCCGTGGACAACTCGACGTTGTGCACAGATACGACCCCAGCGCGTACACACCGCGTCCACATGTTCGTCCCCATCCGTCTCAGCCGAGCTTCAACGTCTTGATCAGCATCGTGACCTGGTCGAAGGTCTGGGTGCGTTCCTTCATGAGGCGCGTGATCTTCTCGACCGCATGAATCACGGTGGTGTGGTCGCGACCCCCGAAGAGTCGGGCGATGGCCGGATATGACAGATCGGTGAGTTCGCGGAACACGTACATCGCCTCCTGCCGGGCCGCCACGAGAGGGCGTTGACGACTCTTGCCCCGCAAGGCCTCCACGCTGAACCCGAGCAACTTGGCGATCTCCTCCAAGAGCTCCTGATCGGTGCGCTGCTTGGGGATCTGATTCGTGAGGAGGTCCTCCAACAACCGCTCGGCTTGGGCGACGGTCATGTCGACCCGGTTGAGGCTGGCATAGGCACTCACCCGGATCAGTGCGCCTTCGAGTTCACGGATGTTGGAGGTCACGCGCGAAGCGATGAACTCGAGAACGTCGGCGGGAAACTCGGTTCCCTCGCGTTCGGCCTTGTTCCGGAGAATCGCCAGTCGGGTTTCGAGGTCGGGTGGCTGAACGTCGGTGATCAGACCCCAACGGAATCGACCGATGAGCCGCTCTTCGAGGTGAGGGATGGCGTCGGGTACCCGGTCGGAGGAGATGACGATCTGCTTGTTCGCGCCATGCAGTGAGTTGAAGGTGTGGAAGAACTCCTCCTGAAGACCTTCCTTGCCTTCCATGAACTGGATGTCGTCGATCAGAAGTAGGTCGATGTCGCGGTACCGGCGCTTGAAGTTGGCGATCGATGCGGTTCGGATGCCATCGACGTATTCGTTCAGGAAGGTCTCGGTGGTGATGTATCGGACCTGGTAGTGGCTGTAGTTCTGAAGTACGTAATGGCCGATGGCGTGCAGGAGGTGGGTCTTACCCAGTCCGGCTGATCCGTAGATGAAGAGCGGGTTGTACGAGCGGGCCGGGGTCTCGGCGACCCGTTGCGCAGCGGCGAGGGCGAAGCTGTTGGATCCTCCCCGAACGAAGGTTTCGAACGTGTACCGGGGGTTCAATCCGGCGCGATCGGCGGGCGAGTCACCCACTTTGGCCACGGTGGCCGGCGGTGCGGTGATCGTGGATCCCTGAGCCGCCGTTGCCGGGGCCTGATCCTCAGCCTGGGCGACCGATTCAAGTGGGGCCACGACCTCGACTTCGAGCTGCTTGGTTCCAGCCCCGATTTCGGACAAGGCGTCGAGAACGATGGGCAGATAGCGGGACATGATCTTGTCCCGGACGGTTCCGCTCGGCACGGCCAAACGGATGGTCCGATCGTCAGTGGGAAGCGAGTGGACGTCGTTGAACGTCGAGTACCACACCGCATCGGACACCTGAGCTCGCAACAATTGCGAGACCGCTGTCCACATGTTCTCCGAGTCTTCCACCTGCTACTCCTTGCCCAACGAGCCACTTCATCCACAGGCGTGTCCACACGATGTGGACAGGATTCCGTGGCTTACCCCCTCTGACCTGCCCGAATGGTTGTCCCCATGTCAGAAATCCGCTCGCGCGGGTCAAGAAAGCGAGACCATAGCAGGCTGTGGATAGCGCGTGAAAAGGGCCGTCAGAGGTGTCTGACACGCGACCGTTACCAGTGTTTTCAACAGACCTGTGATCAGGGTTGCCCCCGTCCGTATGTGGGCCGTAGCCTGCTGAGATGCGGTGACCCTTACTGGTCACCTCGATGCAACTACCTGGGATTTTCGCCTCGTGGCCACCCAGGAACTGAGGAGTTCTCGTGAAGCGCACGTATCAGCCCAACAAGAAGCGCCGTTCGATGAAGCACGGTTTCCGGGCGCGCATGTCGACCCGCGCCGGCCGCGCCGTTCTGAAGGCCCGTCGGCTCAAGGGCCGTCACCGGCTGTCGGCTTGATCGGACGCCTCAACCGCTCCCACGAGTTTCAGCGCCTCCGCAGCGAGGGAACACGTGTTCGCAGTGGCTTCCTGTGGTGCGTCATGCTTCGCGATCCCTCACTTCCCGCCCCGCAAGTGGCCTTTGCCATCGGGCGTCCGTTCGGCTCGGCTGTGCGGCGTAATCGCCTGCGCCGGCAGCTCCGCGCGATCCTGACCGCTCGGGAAATCGACCTCGGACCGGGCATGTTCCTGATCGGGGTCAACAATCCCAGTCGGCACACCCCCCTGCCCTCATTTGCCCAGTTGAGCAGTGATGTCGAGGGCATTTTGACCAAGGGGCGCGGCCGGTGAAGAACCTGCTCCTTCGAGCCATTGGCTGGTACCAGACCGCACGCGAGGGTCGTCCCTCACCCTGTCGTTTCACGCCATCGTGCTCCGAATACGCACTCGAGGCGATTCATGTCCATGGCTCGGGTCGAGGAACGTGGTTGACCGTTCGTCGTTTGAGCCGGTGCCGACCATTCGGACCCTCAGGGTTCGATCCGGTTCCGGAAAAGAACCCCACTCGAATCTCCACCGTCTCCACTTCGGGAAGGACCCACTGAGATGTTTCAAGCTGCGGCGTGGCTGATCAGCCAGTTCTACAACCTCACCACGAGCTACATCGCGGCCATCGCGTTGGTCTCACTCGTGATCATGATGCTGATCTTCCCCCTCACTCTGAAGAGCACCAAAGGAATGCTCGAGATGCAAAAAGTTCAACCAGAGATGCGTCGTTTGCAACAGCAGTACCGCAACGACCGTCAGAAGTTGAACGAAGAAATGATGAAGCTCTACCAAGAGCACAAGATCAATCCGTTGTCGTCGTGCCTCCCGCTTCTCGCGCAGATGCCGATCTTCATCATCATGTTCCGAGTACTTCACGGGCTCTCGAACAAGGGCGCAGATGGAACCTTCGATCCCGACTACATCTCGAAGTCGAGCGATTTGTTCCAGAGCCTGAAGGGCAAGACCGAGATGCTGTCGCTCGGTCTCGATCTGTCGTTGCGCCCCGTGGAGGCCGTTCAGGACAACCCCGGCAAGGGATTGATCTACGTGGCTTTGGTTCTCGTTCTCATGGGCCTGTACTTCGTGCAGCAGAAGATGATCGCCTCCCGCACCGTGTCACCGACCATGTCGGCCACGCAGGCCAAGGTCATGCAGTACCTGCCGGTGGCCTTTGGCGTGTTCCAGTTCTTCTTCCCGGTCGGCCTGGTCATCTACTACATGGCACAGACAGTTGTCCGAATCGCCCAGCAGGCCTACATCACTCGTCGCTTCTACCGCGGCGAACACTCACTCGGTCAGCAGGCCCAGGCGGCCAGCGCCAAAGCCCGTGAAATGTCGAAGCAGGACGGTTCGGGTGGTGGCTTCTTCAGTCAACTGAAGCAAGAGGCAGCCAAGAAGGACGAGCCATCGAGCAAGCCGGCGACCAGTAAGCGGGTGACGCCCCCCAAGGGAGGATCCACCGGTCCGAAAGGTCGCCCGACGCCTTCGAACCGACCCAAGCCGTCGGGCGGAACCCGACACCCCAAGCCCCCGCGTCGCCCCTGACGCACGTCGCTACCAGCGACTTCTCGACGAAAAGAGGAACCCATGGAATGGGTGGAAACAACCGGCCGCACCATCGAAGAGGCCAAGAGCCAGGCACTCGATCGCCTAGGCGTCGCTGACGAGGATGCCGAATTCGAGATTCTCGAAGAGCCCAAGCCGGGCCTCTTCGGCCGTACCCGTGGCGAGGCCCGAGTCCGCGCCCGAGTCAAACCCCTCTCGCCTCGCCCCAAGATGGAAAGGCGTGATCGCCGCCGTCGTGAGGGGGGCGGAGAGCGCCCGGCCGATGGAGGCCAGCGCAACAATGGTCAACGAGGGGAGGGTCGGAACCGTCGGCCCCGTCCGGAGAAGGAAGCAGGAACCATGAGCGACAACGAGAACCGTGAACCCCGCCCGCCGGCTGATCCGGCAGTTGTGGCCAGCGAGGCCGAGAAGTTCCTGGTCGGCCTGCTGTCGGCTTTCGGACTCAGCGGTTCGGCGACCAGCAAGATCGAAGGCGATGAGATCGAGGTCGACGTGAACGGAGCCGATCTCGGAATCTTGGTCGGACCGCGAGGTTCGACGTTGCAGGCCGTGCAGGACCTGGCCCGTGTGGTGAGTCAGCGCCGTATGGGCGACCACGACACCCGGCTTCGGGTCGACATCGGGGGTTATCGGGCCAAGCGCAAAGAAGCTTTGAGCCGGTTCGTGAACCAGGTGGCCGACGAAGTCGTCGCCTCAGGAACTGCCCGGGCTCTGGAGCCGATGCCGTCGTCGGATCGCAAGATCATTCACGATGCGCTGACCGGTCGGACCGACATCGGCACCCACTCGGAGGGCGAGGACCCCTACCGCCGTGTGGTGATCACCCCCGCCGCCAACTGACCCGGATCCTGTTGTGAGCAATCTGAGCTCGCACAACCGCCAGAAACTGATCGATGCGCTGGGCGAGGCCCAGCGCATCGGCATGTTGGGGGCCGAAGATCTCGGCGTGGCGATTGATCGAGCTCTCCCCTTCGCCACCGCAATTCCTGATGCTGCCGAGTCGTTCGTCGATCTGGGGTCCGGCGGAGGACTACCCGGACTCGTCGTAGCCGTCGTCCGTGCCGACATCGGTGGTCTGTTGGTCGACCGACGAGGGAAGCGAGTCGACCTTCTGGCCAGACTCATCGGTCGCCTTGGGCTGGGTGGACGGATCGAGGCGGTCGATGCTGATGTGGCTGATCTCCCCCGGCGGTTTCCCGACCGTAGGTGGTCGGTAGCGACGAGCCGTGGCTTCGGGTCCCCCGAGTACACAGCGGAGCACGCAGCCCCCCTTCTTGCTGATTCCGGCCTCCTTCTGGTGTCGGAACCACCGAATTCCGATGGGGCCCGCTGGCTATCCGAGCGTGTCGTCCAAGCCGGATTCCGGCTGGTCGAGGTTTCGGATGGCATCGCCCGCCTCGCACTGACGAGGCCCTGAAGTTTCACGTGAAACCAGCGACCAGGGGATTCCACTGTTTCACGTGGAACCTTGGTCCCGCTCCCGCTGAAGCCCCACCACTGTTTCACGTGGAACATGGGAGCGCCGCCGCCAAAGTGACCCTCCGCCCTCCCTCCCTCCGGTACGATCTGCCCACCGCCGACCCGGATCACCTGCGAGGACCGACCCATTCCATGAGCCAGACCCCTGAATCACCCTCCGCCGGAAGCCATGGCCGCCCGCTGCCCAGGGTCATTGCCGTGGCCAACCAGAAGGGTGGGGTGGGCAAGACCACGACTTCTGTGAATCTGGGAGCGTGTTTGGCCGAAATGGGCTATCGAACCCTGATCGTCGACCTTGATCCCCAGGGAAATGCCTCGTCAGGGGTGGGAGTCGACACCCGAGGGGTGGAGAACTCGATGTACGACGTCCTACTCCACGACGTGGACATGGAGGATTGCATCGAACCGGCCAGCCTCCGCAACCTGTTCGTGGCCCCGGCGAACCTCGATCTTGCGGGCGCCGAAATCGAGTTGGTTCCGGCTATGGCTCGGGAAACCCGATTGAAGAAGGCCGTCGATTCGGTGATCGATGACTACGACTTCGTGATCATCGACTGCCCGCCGTCACTTGGGCTCCTGACCGTGAATGCGCTGGTCGCTGCCCGTGAAGTCCTGGTACCCATCCAGTGCGAGTACTACGCCTTGGAGGGCTTGGGCCAACTTCTCCGGAACGTGGACCTGGTGAAGCGCAATCTGAATACCGGCCTCGAGGTCAGCACCATCGTGTGCGTGATGTACGACTCCCGGGCCAAGTTGTCGCAGGAAGTCGTGGCTGAGGTGCGTGAACACTTCGGGGACAAGGTTTGCCACACCCTGATCCCCCGCAACGTCCGCCTGTCCGAGGCCCCCTCGCACCATCAACCGATCAATGTCTATGACCCTTCATCGAAGGGCGCAATCGCCTACCGCTTGGTGGCAAAGGAGGTGGCCGGTGGCATCCCGCCGCGGCGGTCTTGGTAGAGGCCTCGATTCGCTGATCCCCGGTGGCGGTACCCAACCGCCGACCGCGGGTTCGGCTTTGGTCGAGATCCCGGTCAAGGACCTTTCCCCTAATCCCCACCAACCTCGAGTGCACTTCGACGAGGAGTCACTCAACGACCTTTCGGCCTCCATTCGGGAGATTGGGGTCCTCCAACCCCTGCTCGTACGGCAACTTCCCGACGGCTCGTACCAACTGATCGCCGGGGAACGACGCTGGCGGGCGGCTCAGCGGGCTGGCCTCACCTCCGTACCGGCCGTGGTCAAGACCACCGATGACATGGCGTCCATGGAGCAGGCGCTGGTGGAGAACCTCCACCGCCAGGACCTCTCCCCGCTCGAGGAAGCTTCGGCATTCCAGCAGTTGATCGATGACTTCCATCTGACCCATGACGATGTGGCCAAGCGCGTCGGCAAGAGCCGTAGCGCCATCACCAACACCTTGCGCCTCCTGAATCTCCCGCCGGCGGTGCAGGGTCTGCTGGCTGATGGTCGCCTGAGCGCGGGCCATGCCCGTGCGCTCTTGGGTAGTTCGGATCGGGCGTTCCAGGAACAACTCGCCCGCCGTGCCTCGGCTGAGCAGTGGTCAGTTCGTGCCGTGGAAGAGGCGATTCGCGATCGGGAGAACGGGGGAGAGTCAACGTCTGCGGGCGGTGGCAAGGGTGGTGGAGGGTCCACCGGTGGCGGCAAAGTCACCAAGCTCCCCGAGGCTGGTCTCTTGGAACTCGAGAACTTGTTGGGCGACTACCTTGCGACACGCGTCAACGTGAAGATGACGAGTGGCAAGGGTGCCGTCACCATTGAGTTCGCTGACCTCGAAGATCTTGAGCGGATTTACCGCCTGATGACCGAGGGTCCAAGCCCCGACTGACCCACAGCGAGCCATCCTGACCCTCAAGTGGCGCGTGAGGGTTGCGCACAGACTGTGGATAACTCTGTTGATAACAGGGATCGTTTAGTGCTAAATGAATGTTTCGGGCGTGCCATTGTGGACGGCGACGTCAATTTCACGAATCCTCACGCTGACCAGGCAGTGAGAGCCAGAAAAACGGCCTCAGCGATCCTTTCAGCCCGATCGACCATCACCTGAGTCGGTCCCAGAGTGAGCAACACGGCCGGCATCTTGGTTTCCCGCAGGATCGGAAGTCGCATACCACTCACCGACAGCCGCGGAACCACATCGCGGAGGTGGCGTTCGACGAGGTGGGCCAGGGCCCGTCCACCCGCTGACTCGAAAGCCGGAACCGAGTAGTAGGTGACGCGCGCAATGCGGTCGGTGGATGCCTCGAGACCGACGTACACCTCGGCGCCAAACAGGTTCGCGTGGGCGGCCTGGGCGGGAGCATCGGGCTCGTCGGTCTGAATCAAGAGCGCTCCGCGGTCCTTGAGCGCTGCACACAAAGGCCTGCTCAGTGCACTGAAACCGCCGAATTGACCCACTGCTACTCGCCGTCCGTCGAGAGGCTGACCCGATCGCAGGCTCTCGGCTTCCCGTACCGCGGCGATGCCCGGCCCATCGCCGGTCTGGCGAGACAATCGGCGGAGTACCTCCACCGTTCCGGTGCGACACACACCGTCGACTTCGAGCCCGGCGTTGAGTTGGAAATCACTGACCGCGCGAGCGGCGAGGGGACCGAAAATTCCGTCGATGCGCCCGCAGTCGAATCCGAGTCGCGACATCACTCGCTGGAGTTCAGCCACGTCGTCGCCGCGGAGATTGGGTGACCTCAGCATCAGGACCCGGTCGCCGAGGTTCCACGCCGCCTCGACCAACGCACTCCAGGTGACGTCATCGCACACCCCGGTCGCCGGCAGACCCCGGTCCTCTTGGAACACGCGAACTGCCTGCTCAGTGGCACTGCAGTAGGTGGCGGGGGAGACCCCTCCGTCTGGGATGAAGCCGGCGGCGCCGAGTCGACGCTGGAGTTGGCCGACGGCCTCGCCCGAGTCGCCGGGCGAGAGATTCATCAGCCGAGGAATTCCTCCAACTCCTGAAGGAGTTGTCCCTTGCCCTTGGCCCCGACCATGCGCTTCTTGAGCTCGCCGTCCTTGAACACGAGGAGCGTCGGGATGCTCATGACGTTGTACCGCATAGCGATGTCGCCGTGATCGTCGACGTTCAGCTTGGCGATGGTGACCTGACCGGCCTTCTCCGAGGCGATCTCACCGAGAATGGGAGCGATCATCTTGCACGGGCCGCACCATTCGGCC
>SXGQ01091808.1_pt1 | contig 11428 bp, 10 predicted proteins | sample 3178371 | NCBI WGS metagenome assembly SXGQ01 (sample SAMN11356859, study PRJNA531348) | freshwater metagenome | isolation source: freshwater sample F1-20 | place: China: Fuxian Lake, Yuxi | collected 2017-12-25 | reverse complement strand
TGGAGTCACCTCTTGCTACCGCCCGAGCCCAATTAAGAAGTGCAGTTGAAAAACTAGATCTCTCTGAGTCGATGTGGAACACCCTCTCCACTCCTAGGCGGATTCTCGAAGTGGCAGTCCCGCTCCGTCGAGATAGCGGTGTAGTAGAGATGTATCACGGCTACCGAGTCCAATATTCGACGACGCGGGGTCCCTCCAAAGGTGGAGTTCGATTCCACCCAGATATCGATCTCGATGAAACGGTCGCGCTCGCCATGCTGATGACCTGGAAGTGCGCTTTAGTGAATCTTCCGTACGGTGGCGCAAAAGGTGGCGTAGCAGTTGACTCGAAGAGTCTCTCTTCTCGGGAAAATGAACGGCTCACCAGGCGTTACACCTCGGAGATATTGCCGATCATCGGACCAGAGCGCGACATCCCCGCGCCTGATGTCGGAACTGATGAGAAGAACATGGCATGGATGATGGATACATATAGCGTCAACGCTGGTTTCTCGGTGCCAGGTGTCGTCACGGGAAAGCCGATAGTGCTCGGTGGTTCTTTAGGACGAACAAGTGCAACAGGCGACGGTGTCGCTATCTCAACTCGCGAAGCGTTAAAGGACCTTGGAATCAAAGTCGAAGGCGCAACTGTTGCAATTCAAGGATTCGGCAAAGTGGGTTATTGGGCCGCAGTTGCCCTTGAGTCGATGGGGATGAAAGTAGTTGCCGTCTCAGATGTTTCAGGAGGAGTCAAAGGCTTTGGCTCAATCGAAGAGCTGCGCTCTCATGTGGCGACTGGAGCAACTCTTAATTCATTCAAGAGTGGGGAAAAGATCACTAATGATGAACTCTTACATCTTGATGTGGATGTCTTGATACCTGCCGCGCTCGCCGACTCCATTAATCATCAAAGTGCAAAAGGCATCAAAGCAAAAGTTGTCGTTGAGGGCGCTAACGCACCTACCACTCCGGAGGGTGATCAGATCATGAGAGAGAAGGGCGTTCTTGTGATACCTGACATTCTCGCTAACTCTGGCGGTGTAATCGTCTCTTATTTCGAGTGGGTTCAAGATAAACAGAACTATTTCTGGAGCGCTGATGAAGTCAAGGAGAATCTTGATTCGATGATGATGCGCGCTTTCGCCGATGTACGAGCCCTCGTGAAAGAGCGGAAAGTGAGCTGGCGCGATGCAGCCATGATGATCGGCGTGAGTCGAGTCGCAGAAGCACATAAACTTCGCGGTCTCTATCCGTGAGTTAGGAAGAGGAAACCCAGATGGTGATGGAAGTCGATGGAAAGCAGTATCACGTCCGGCTCGGTCGCGGCGACGTGGGGCGGTATGTCCTTCTGCCCGGAGATCCTGGTCGCTGCGAATACATTGCCAAACTCTTTGATAATCCGAAATTGATTGCAACGAACCGTGAATATGTCACCTATACCGGCAACTTAGATGGCGTCCCCGTATCTGTGACTTCTACCGGCATCGGCTGTCCTTCAGCAGCGATTGCAGTCGAGGAGCTTTATAGGTGCGGAGCTGACACCTTTATTCGCGTCGGGACCTCAGGTCATATTCAAAAAGATTTCGTCTCCGGAGATCTCGCAATAATCTCTGCAGCGATACGCGATGAGGGAACCACAAAGCACTATCTACCAATCGAATTTCCTGCAGTTGCAGACCTTGAAGTGACGCACGCTTTGCAGGAGGCTGCGAAGCGGTTAGGTGTGAGATTCAGGACGGGAATATCACAGTCGAAGGATTCGTTCTACGGCCAACATGAACCGGAGCGAATGGGTGTTGCCGATGATTTATTGCAGCGATGGCGAGCATGGGAAGTTGGTGGCGCGCTCTGTTCTGAGATGGAAGCTGCTGGCATCTACATCGTCGCTTCAATGCTTAGGGCTCGAGCAGGTGGTGTAGCGATGGTCCATGCAAAGGAGACAATGCCACCGCTCGATAATTTGTTGAAAGTCGCAGTGGAGGGATTGCGAAATCTCATCGCATCCGATCGCGCTGCAGGCAGATCTCTGACGATCTGATCATGGTCCTGATTAATAAGCTGAAATTCGGGCTAGACACCTTCGGTGATATGACTCTGGATGATCAGGGTCGGCTGGAGAGCGCTGGTGCCGTGATCAGACATGTTGTGGAAGAGGCAGTTCTCGCTGACAAACTTGGACTTGATCACTTCAATGTGGGTGAGCATCACAGAGATGATTTCGCAGTCTCGGCGCCAGATACGGTCTTGGCTGGCATTGCGACTCGAACTTCACGCATAGTCCTTGGCTCTGGAGTGACCGTTCTCTCAAGTGATGATCCAGTTCGGGTCTATCAGAGGTTTGCAACTGTCGATGCACTCTCCAATGGTCGCGCTGAAATCACGGCAGGGCGAGGATCCTTTACGGAATCGTTTCCATTATTCGGATACCAACTCTCTGACTATGGGCGACTCTTCGAAGAGAAGTTGGAACTTCTGGTCCAGATACTTGATGAGAAGAAAGTTTCATGGCGCGGAAGTATTCGAGCGCCGCTTGAGAATCAAGAGATATATCCAAAGACTGAGAGCGGGCGTATTTCGCTTCGAGTCGGTGTTGGTGGTTCACCTGAATCAGTTGTCCGTGCGGCTCGCCTTGGGATCCCGATGGCCCTTGCAATTATTGGTGGCGACCCAGCGAGATTCTCTGCTTACTCAGATCTATATCTTCAATCACTTGAGAAATTCGGCAGAGTGGCACTTCCGATTTCAATTCACTCTCCAGGACATATCGCAGATAGTGATGAAGAAGCGATCGAAGATCAGTGGCCCCATTACGAAGCTTCATTTGGCCGAATAGGTCGAGAACGTGGCTGGGGACCTATGAATAAGTCGCACTATCTGCAGGAAGTGAATCACGGATCGCTCTATGTTGGCTCACCCGAGACTGTTGCCAGAAAAATTGCATATGCCTTGGACTCTGTCGGTGCTACTCGTTTCGATTTGAAATATGCCACCGGACCGATGCCTCATAGCAAGTTGATGCGAAGTATCGAGCTCTATGCAACAGAGGTGGTCCCTCGGGTCAGGGAGTTGATCTCAGAGAAGGTAAGTGGGCGAGTGCTCTAGTCAGAGCTGAGCGTTGCGCAGTAGACTTCTGATTGTGATTCGCAAGGTTTTAATCCTCGCCTCTGCCCTCGTATTAACTGCCTCCTTGTCGCAGGCGTCTAGTTCGGAAGAATATTTCCCTGCCGATACTCCATTTTGGGTTGATTGTTCTCTCGGTTTTCGTGCGACTGACTGTGTTGAGAGCGTGGAGTTCAGCGATCCAGCATCTGAACGTAAAGATGCGAACGGACAACTCGACTATTCGAGCATCGTTTGGAAGAAGACCACTCCAGTCGTTAATCCTAAGTTTGTCTACAAGCAGACCACCTATGACATGAATAGTTTCTCGGGTGGCGATACATGTGAGGGAATACCTCCCAATGCCAGTGGCAAAAGCGTTTACTTACACGACGCTTGTTACACCGCCTCTGGTCTCTTAGCTGATGGGAAAGATCTCGTCTTCAGATTGATGATCAGCGCCAACGGACCTTTCTTCTATATCTATCAATGGGTGGATAAGGGAGAGAAGCGAACCTGGAATCGAGATGATGGCTGGGAAGCCAAGACAGTCCCAGATGGATCGACTTGGCGTATAGCGCTTCGTTCGAACTCTGTCGCAAAGAACACCGGGACCATCACCTCGAATATGAAGAATCCCTTAGTCACATTCGGAAAGAGCAGTGATGGAACTTCCCTTACATATATTCAAGGGACTGTCTTTCCGAATCAATGGCAATGTCTTGCACCTGGTCAAACTCGTGACCCAAGCACCGATAGAAGCCAATCATGCAAGCATCCTGAGTCATATGCTGAAACGGCGTCTACTGGATTCTCCATTGACTTGATGCCGTACGTCTTCCAGTTTGAGAAACTCAAGGGTTATGCCGCAGGTGGCATATTCGTTTCTGGCCCCACGGGACATCTTGGTCAAGTCCAGTACAACCAAGAAGAGGGCGCGATTGTCGTTCCCATGTCAGGTCCGCACTTTCTCTTTGATCGCAAGACCTTGAACAAAGGCTGGATGGAAGTCTCCATCAAAGGTGATGTCATACGCAAAGCATTTAACCTAGAGCCAAGTTTGGCTGGACAGATTGCGCGGGTTGAGATCTCGTATGAAGAAGGTAAATCTGATGTTGCTACTTACAACTCTCGCTATCTCAAGGAGCTTGATGTATTTGAAATCCGTGCCTACAACTTTGGGTTTTCAGCTCCAACTGTGACGCTTCGGATGCCACCGGTTAAGAAGAGTTCAAGTGCTTCATCTGGGGGCGGAAAACCAAGTTCTGCAACAAGTAGGAAAGTAAGCATCACTTGTGTGAAAGGTAAGGTAACGAAAATTGTCACTGGAACGTCACCAAAGTGTCCCAAGGGATATTCAAAGCGCTAGCGGCAAAATCCTTACTTCTCTCGTTTTGCCCTGATGTAATTGCGCACCGTAAGTGCGATTGTCAGGACGATAAAGAAAGCCGCTATGTATCTGCTTGACTCCTTAAGCGCAGGAATAGAGGCTGCTGCGTAACCTAAGGATGTGATTCCAACCCCCCAGAGGAGTGCGCCCAAGGCATTTGCTGACAGGAACTTGTAGTAGTTCATTCGACTTATCCCCGCAACTGGCGGAACGATGGTGCGAATCCATGGATAAAAGCGCGCCAAGATTATTGCGCTGTAACCATACTTTTCATAGAACTTTTCGGCTCGCAGGATCATCTTCTTGATGCGAGGGGATTCGCGTTTATCCAGATAGGGACGTCCATAGTGTCGACCCAAAACGAAACCAAGTTGATCACCAAGAAATGCAGCAATAAAGATGATCGTGACGAGAATGAATATAGAGGTGTCCTGGCGCGCTGCGGCAATAAGGCCCGCCGCAAAGAGAACTGAATCTCCAGGGAGAAAGAAAGCGATGAGAATTCCAGTCTCTATGAAGACGAAGAGAAAAAGAATCGAGTAGATCCAGAGTGGGGATGAGTCAATAAGGATGCTCTTAGTCCACTCCGAGATACTGATCAGAGGGATAGAAATTATTTGCATCAGAGAAATCTGGCTCTGATCAACTTACTTGAGCGCAGCTGTTAGTTGTTCAGTATGGGACGCGATGTGTTTGGCAGCGCTTGAAAGAATATCCGCGAGAGTGATTGGTCCACGTTCAGAATGAACCCCTGGTCGAGTCAGCATTGATTGGTCAACCTTCTTCAAAATATCTGAGGTCATCGAACGAGCCGCACGGACTGTGGCAAGGGAGAGGCGCCAATCGCGCGCAGAATAATTTAGATTTTCTGGGTAAGGCTCTTCGCTATATCCAACAATCTCAGGATTATCTTCAGTCAGCATTCTGAGAACTCGGTGAGAGAAATGAAGTTCGAAATCGCCCATATGGTGAACGACGAATGCGCCATTCCATTCACCTTCAGGTGCATTCTTATTCATTGCAGCGTCATTAGCGACTTCAGCGACTGCGACGAATTTCTCTCCGGAATCAATGTAGGACTTGATGATCTCGTTGCTCATGAATGCACTCTATCCAATAGGCTCCGCACTCATGAACTCTGCGGTGGAACTTTCCATGAATGTATCTATGACGGTATGGCTCGTAACCATTGGAGCAATCCTCGCCATGATCATTCTCGACCTGGTGACTGTAAGTTCGAAGCCCCATGAGGTTAAGTTCAAGGAAGCAACACTTTGGTCGATTTTCTATATCGCCGTCGCAGTCGGGTTCGGTCTCTGGGTGCAGACCCAATATGGCGATCCATGGGGAACTGAATACTTTGCTGGATACCTCGTTGAAAAATCGCTCTCAGTCGACAACCTCTTCGTCTTCGCGATCATTCTTGCTCAGTTTGCCGTGCCGAGCATCTATCAGCAGAGAGTCCTTCTCATCGGAGTAATCGTCGCTTTAGTACTTCGCGCAATCTTCATCGCGATTGGTGCCGCGGTCATTGCCTTCGCCTTCACATTCGTGATCTTTGGTGCCATCTTGATCTGGACTGGAATCGGTTTGATGCGCCATTGGAATGAGGACCCGGATCCGAATGAAAATTTCCTTGTCAAAAGGGTAAGAAGAGTCACTCCGATTACCAATGAGTATCACGGTACAAAACTCTTTCTGCGAATAGACGGCAAGCGTTGGGCGACTCCGATGTTCCTTGTGATGATCGCAATAGGAGCGACAGATCTGGTCTTTGCGTTGGATTCAATCCCCGCGACTTTTGGCGTCACACAAGAGCCTTTTTTGGTCTTCGCGGCAAATGCTTTTGCACTACTTGGTCTTCGAGCTCTTTACTTTCTTCTGAAAGGGCTGTTGGACAAACTGGTCTACCTCTCGCTCGGTTTGGCGTTCATCTTGATATTTATTGGAGCAAAATTGATCATGCTCTATCTTCATGAGATCTTTGATTCAGTCCCAAAGATTGAGACTTCATTTAGTCTGATTGTGATATCCGTAATCTTGGTCATCTCGACAATAGCGAGCTTAATCAAGTCAAAGCGTGATCCATCTGCGAAAGCGCACGCCGGCAAGATCCGTGGCGATAAGAAAGAGAGAGAAGCGAAGTAATTCTTGTGCGCGACCTCAGCACTAAGTGGTGGGCAAGGCCCCTTGCAAGTCGATTCCGACTAATAGTTTCTGGATCCAAAGATGGAAAGCCTGATTGGGTCGCATCGATTGCAGAGGGCGATGATGAAGGTCTCTTCGGTCCAGATTCTGCCGTTTGGAAGATTCATGGAAGCCTCTCCACCTTAGTCGGTGGCATTCGAGCTTTATTGTTGCAAGCTGCTCATCCGGCTGCGCGGAGCGGCGTTATTGAACATTCCCGCTATGAGAGTGATCCGCTCGGAAGACTTGCTGGGACAACGCGTTGGTTGACGCTCACCACCTTTGCATCAAAAAGTGTGATCAAACGCGAAGCAGCTCGAGTCAATGCGATGCATAAAGTTGTACAGGGTGAATTTCTAGATCAGAGCGGTCAATCGAAGCCTTATCGCGCCTCTGACCACCGCTATCTCCTCTGGGTACATTGTGCTTTCACTGACTCTTTTCTTAAGAGCTATCAGGCGCTCGAACCTGGAATAAGGCCAAACTTTGGAGATCTGACCTCACTGGAAGGTGAGCAACTGGCAGATGCTTACGTACGGGAATGGGCGCTGAGTGCGTTCCCTCTGGGGCTAACCGATGCTCCGAAAACCCTTTTCGACCTTGAGGAGACTGTAGAAGATTTTCGCAAAACCGAATTACAAGTAGATGAGAATGGAAAGAAAGTAGTTGATTTCATCCTCAATCCACCTTTCTCGCGCGTAGGGAAGTTCTTCTATTCAATCCTTGCAGGAGCGGCAATCTCGACTCTGGACCCTCGAGATCGAGAATTGCTGGGTTTGAAGCGACCAAGGACGATTAATCTCAAACTCTCAAAGTTATCCCTCAAGATTTTGAGCTCAGTGCTTGGGCATCGCTCGCCAAGTGAGAGAGTAGCTAGAACGAGAATTGAGGATTTTTCAAGATAGCGATACTTATTTCATTCATCGATAATGCTGAGGGCCGATTCCGACAAGAAGTAAGATTCATGCGTGGATAACTGGATACTCGCAGTCATAACTTTCTTTGTGGCTATGGATTTCGCCATTGATACCTACGTGAATTTCCTAAATCATCGCTCTTCGAAGAAGCCAGTCGCCGCCGAAATTGCAGAGCTATATGACCCATCCGAGCAGAAGCGGTCAGTTGCCTATTCAGCAGCGAACTATCAAGTCTCCCTAGTCAGTTCCTCTCTCTCGTTCCTCTTGATGATTCTTGCTTTGACCTTCAACTGGTTTGCCAGATTAGATGGATATCTACGTGAGAGATTTACGAACGAGATTGTGATCTCACTTCTCTTCATCGGAGTCTTAGTCCTGATCTCGAATGTGATCTCACTGCCGTTTAGTATCTACTCAACCTTCAAGGTTGAGGCAGAGTTTGGTTTCAACAAGAGCACCCCACTCACTTTCGTCACAGATCTAGTGAAGGGATTGGTTCTATCGATAGTCATCGGTGGGGGGCTCCTTGCCATCGTGCTCTGGATCTATCAGGAGTTGAACTCGACGTTTTGGATTTGGGCGTGGTTGCTCTTTGCCGGATTTTCGCTCTTTGTTTTCATGTTTGCTACCAAGATCTTCCTCCCCCTATTCAATAAGTTGACCCCGATTGAGGATGGCGAGCTCAAGTCAGAGATCTCGAGATATTGCGACAGCCAGGGATATTCACTCGGCAAACTCTTTGTGATGGATGGCTCGAAGAGATCGACTAAGGCCAACGCTTTCTTCTCAGGTCTTGGTCAGAGCAAGACGATCGTGCTCTTTGATACTTTGATCGAGAAACTCACTACTCGCGAAGTGGTTGCTGTCCTTGCACATGAGATTGGTCATTACAAGCGTAAGCACACGCTCTGGATGTTCCTCTTGTCGAATTTGCAGAGTTTTATCCTCTTTGCACTCCTTGGTTGGCTCCTTTCATATTCAGCGTTATCTGAAGCCTTGGGGGCAAGCGTGGGTAGTTTTCATCTCTCTGCTCTTGCATTCTTCTTGCTCTTCTCGCCAGTTTCGACTCTTATTGGGCTCGTAAATAACGCTCTTTCGAGGCGCAATGAATATGACGCGGATGATTTCGCGCGCGAGACTTATGACGGGCCCGTTATCGCATCTGCACTGAAGAAGATCTCGACCGACTCTCTCGCAAACCTCTCGCCTCATCCACTTTACGTAGCGGTCAATTACACGCATCCGCCGATGCTCGAGCGTCTTAGGAACCTCGCAAAGTAGGAAGTCCCAAGTAAGCCCTCTCTTTGAGGTCAATCGAGACCATGTCTTGATCAAAGCCACGTCAGAGGTTGCAGACTCCCTGGAGTTCACTATCTCTCGATAACCTTCTCCCGTGCGCGAAGAGGTTCGGTTTGCCAAGGCTCCGAACAGTCTCTATCCCTATTTTGCAGCAGTCTTCGTGGCGCTCTTGCTGATATCCAATATCGGCGCAGTGAAACTGATTGAGTTTGGCCCAATAATCACCGATGGCGGAGCAATTCTCTTCCCTCTCGTCTACATCGTCGGTGACATTCTCTCTGAGGTCTATGGATTCAAGGCAGCGCGCAGAGTGATACTCACCGCTTTCGCGGTCTCGATTCTTGCTTCGGCAACCTTCTATCTGGTCCAACTTGCGCCTCCAGCAAGTGACTGGGAGAACCAGGAGGCATTTGAATCAATCCTCGGGTTTGTGCCCCGAATCGTCCTAGCAAGTGTCATCGCATTCCTAGTTGGACAACTCCTTAACTCTTATGTTCTCGTGAAGATAAAGGAGCGAACCAAAGAGAGGAATCTGTGGCTTCGCCTCATGGGCTCGACTGCTCTCGGGCAATTCGCCGATACCCTGATTTTTTGCACAATTGCCTTCTATGGTGTCATCACAGGTATCGAGTTTCTCAAGTACTTAGTCATCGGATACTTCTACAAGAGCTCAATCGAGTATCTCTTTGTGCCAATCACCTATCAGGTCATTGCTTTCATTAAGAGGCGAGAACCAAGTTACCTATCAGAGTAACTCTGCCTACAACTCAACTGGTCGATTTGCTCTTGTAATTCCTCAAGAACTCTTCTTTGAGTTGAATAAAAGTGCCATCAATAATCGACTTCCTGATCTCCTCTACCAGTGTGACGATGAAGTGAACGTTATGAATCGTCGCTAAAGTCGATGCCAATATCTCTTTTCCGCGGAATAGGTGATTGAGATAGGCGCGTGAATGGTTCTTGCAGGTGTAACAACTGCAATCTTTGTCGATGGGGGAGAAGTCTTTTCGGTAGGGGCCGTTGGAGACGTTGAAGCGCCCCGTGCGGGAATAGACGGCGCTAGTGCGAGCCTCGCGAGATGGAGCGACACAATCGAAGGTATCGGCACCCTCTTCAATCGCAGCAAAGAGATCGGTCGGTTCCCCTATGCCAAGTAAATGGCGAGGTTTATCTTCAGGTAATTCTTCGTTGACCCAACGCAAGATGGTCGCGAGGCGAGACTTATCAAGTGCGCCACCGATTCCAAATCCGTCAAAGGAGATTCCAGTGCTAGTCATCTCTGCAAGGTCCTTCGAAGCCTTTCGTCGCAGTTCTTCATATTGAGCCCCTTGGATGACTCCGTAGAGCGCTTGATACGGACTAGCCAAACGTTCGCTCGTCAGGCGCTGGTGTTCATCGAGGCATCGAATAGCCCAGAGCCTGGTGCGCTCGAGTGCTTTCTCTTGATAACGCTTGGTGTTATGCAATGTGGTGCACTCATCGAAGGCAAAGATGATGTCAGCGCCGATTTGATGTTGGACCTGCATGGAGACCTCAGGTGTGAATCGATGCATGGATCCATCTAGATGTGACTTAAAGGTGACGCCGTCGTCATCTACATGTGCGAGTCGTTCCTTCTTATCCGCGATCACATCATCGGCTTGCCAGAGATCTGAATCCATGGCAATGACTTTCTTGAAACCAACGCCGAGGGAGAGAACTTGAAAGCCTCCGCTATCGGTGAAGGTGGGCCCTTGCCAGTTCATGAATTTCCCGAGACCGCCAGCCTCATCGATAATCTCAGGTCCAGGTTGTAGATAGAGGTGATAGGCATTAGCAAGAATCGCTTGTGCCCCTAAGTCTTCTACTGTCTCAGGCAGGAGCGATTTCACAGTTGCTTTCGTGCCCACTGGAATAAAGGCAGGAGTTTTGATCAATCCATGGGGAGTGCGGATCACTCCAGCTCGTCCTAAATGACCTCCTGCTCGTGGACCATCATCAACTCTCGCTTGGATTTCAAAGCCGAAGGAATCGTGAGCCACGTTGACATCCTATTGGCACTATTGGCAGGGGTGATTTCACTTGAAAACATCTCCTCGCTAGGTTTATTTCATGGCAAAAGATGCGAAGAAGCCTCGCGAGAGAGTCAAACTCGGCGTGGATTATTGGCGGCTCTGGTCGGCGACTGCCATCACAAATCTCGGCGATGGCGTCTCACTCATCGCTTACCCGTGGCTTGCTTCTGCGGTGACGCGATCCCCGCTATTGATCGCAGTTGCAGCGATGGTGGGGCGACTACCTTGGCTGCTATTCACATTGCCAGCAGGAGTGATCACAGATCGTTTTGATCGAAAGAAGATCATTGTCTCAATGGATCTCTTTCGCGGAGTTCTAACTTTTGCGATCGCTTCAATCTTAATATTTGGCCGATGGGATGTCCCCGATCTCAATTCGCTGAGAACTGGCATTACTTTTGATACTCAGTGGGGTCTCTATTGGGTAATTCTCGTCTCGGCTCTTCTCTTCGGCTGTGCTGAGGTCTTAAGAGATAACGCCGCTCAAACATTGATGCCAAGTA
>SXGQ01740554.1_pt1 | contig 11429 bp, 8 predicted proteins | sample 3178371 | NCBI WGS metagenome assembly SXGQ01 (sample SAMN11356859, study PRJNA531348) | freshwater metagenome | isolation source: freshwater sample F1-20 | place: China: Fuxian Lake, Yuxi | collected 2017-12-25 | reverse complement strand
TGGACTTCAAAATCACCGACGGTTTTGGCAATGCGAGCGCGGCGGACATCAAGGCGGTGCTCCGCTCGGCTGGTGAGGAAATCTGGAAACATTGCCCGAACACGCGCTGGGAGGTTCCCGGGTTTTACATCTACCACTCGGAGGGCAGCCCGATCACGTTGTTCGACCACAAAAGCGACGGACGCATCGCAATCGGGCTCACGACGCAGGGACCGTTCTGGTCGCAGTTCGCGTTTCAATTCGCGCACGAGTTCTGCCACGCGCTCGCGGGCCACGCGAACGACTGGAAGACCACGTGGACCAAGGCGAAGAAGGCGAACCACTGGCTCGAGGAATCCATCTGCGAGACGGCTTCGCTGTTTGCGATGCGCGCGATGGGTAAAACGTGGCAGACCACGCCGCCGTATTCGAATTGGAAGAGCTACGCGGAGTCCCTCACGAAATACGCGGCCGATCGAATCGATGCCGTGCAGAAGGAGAAGGGCGCGGCGTTTTCGTTCGCGAAGTGGTTCCTCGAGAACGAGGCGCCAATGCGCACAAACTCCACCGACCGCGCGAAGAACAATATCGTCGCCGTGGAACTGCTGCCGCTCTTTGAGGCGAATCCCGCAAGCTGGGAGGCGATGGTGTTTTTCAACCGCTGCGAAAACCGCGATCCCGAGAAGACGCTCGCGCGCCATTTCGCAGACTGGTCGGCAGCGGCACTGGCGGAGCAACGCGCATTCATCGGGAAACTCGCCGCGGTGTTCGGTATTCGCGCCGCCTAATCACGTTGCGCGCGCGGGGTTGACCCGGCGTTGTCAAACGCCCGTCTTACAGCTTTGGGATTTCTTGCAGCCGTCGTCGCTCCGGCGACTGCGGAGCCGTCGTTTGAAAAGGACGTCCAGCCGCTGCTGAAGCGGCATTGCTGGCACTGCCATGGCGAGGAGCCAAAGCTGCGCGGCGGCGTGGATTTGCGCCTGCGACGCTTCATGGACAAGGAGCTGGATGGCGGCGGTCACGTGATCGTAGCCGGTGAGCCCGCGAAGAGCGAACTGCTCACGCTCGTGAAAAGTGGCGAGATGCCGGAGAAAGGCAGCAAGCTCAGTCCGGAAGAAATCGCGATTCTCGAGCGCTGGATCGCCGCCGGAGCGAAAACGGAACGCGCGGAACCGGAGAGTCTGACGCCCGGACCATTTATCACGGAGGAAGACCGCTCGTTCTGGGCGTTCCAGCCGATCGCTCGTCCGCAGACTCCGCCCGCGGAATCCGGCGCGCGCATCCGCACGCCGGTGGACGCATTCATTTTTGCAAAGCTGAAACCTGCGGGCCTCGATTTTGCGCCCGACACGGACCGCGTGACGCGAATCCGTCGCGTGTGGCTGGACCTTCTCGGCATCCCGCCAACGCCGGAGGAAGTGGATGCATTTGTAGCGGACACGGATCCCGCTGCGTACGAAATGATGATCGACCGCGCGCTCGCCTCCCCGCTTTACGGCGAACGCTGGGGCCGCCACTGGCTCGACGCCGCGGGCTACGCCGACACCAACGGCGGGACGGATACCGATTCGAAGCGCCCGCACGCGTGGCACTATCGCGACTACGTGGTGAAGGCGTTCAACGACGACAAGCCGTGGACGAATTTCATCACCGAGCAACTCGCAGGCGACGAACTCGCCAAACTCACGCACGAGTCGACGCGCGGTGTTCTGCCGGATCGCGCTGCGATTCCCCTGCTCGCCGCAACGGGCTTTCTGCGCATGGCTCCCGACCCGACGGGCGATGGCGCGGACAATCCGCTCACGCGAAATCAGGTCATCGCCGACACGGTGCAGATTGTGACTTCGTCGCTCCTCGGTATGACGGTCGCATGCGCGCAATGCCACGACCATCGCTACGATCCGATCACGCACACCGACTATCACCGGCTGCGCGCGATTTTTGAGCCGGCGCTCGATTGGAAAGCATGGCGGAATCCTGCGATGCGGCTCGTCTCGCTCTATACTGCGGAAGAGCGTGCGACAGCCGATGCCATCGAAGCGGAGGCAAAAAAGATTGAGGAGGAGGCCCGGGCACTCAGCGCGAAACACAAGGACCGCATCTTCGAGGCACGACTCGCGAAGCTTCCCGAGGGCGAGCGGCAACAGTATCGCGACGCCCGCGCCGCGAAGGACAAGCGAACGCCGGAGCAGAACCAGCTTTTCAAGGACAAACCCGAATTGAACGTGGACGCCGGGTCGCTCGATCTTTTCGACCCGGCCGCGGACAAGGAGGTAAAAGCAGTCAAGGCGAAGGCGAATGAGCATCGTACAAAAAAGCCGGCGGAGCAGTTCGTGGCCGGTCTGCTGGAGACTTCCACGCCGCCACCGCAAACGTTCCTTTTCAACCGCGGCGACTATGATCAGCCGAAGGCACAGGTCCCGCCCGGCGAGCTCGGAATCATTGCCGACGCTCCGGAAATCGCGACCGACGATCCCGCGTTGCCCACGTCCGGCCGCCGCCTCGCTTATGCGCGCTGGCTCACGAGCGGGAAGCATCCGCTCGTCGCGCGCGTCATCGTCAACCGAGTGTGGCACCATCATTTTGGCCGCGGGATTGTCGGCACGCCGGGTGATTTCGGCCGACTCGGCGAGCGCCCTTCTCATCCGGAACTTTTGGACTGGCTCGCGGCGGAGTTTATGGACGGCGGTTGGAAAATGAAGCGGCTCCACAAGTTGATCCTGCTCTCGACCGCATACCGGCAGGCTTCCGTGAACCCCGCTTCGAAATCCGCCGACCCGGACAACCGGCTGCTCGCGCGCTTCCCGATTCGCCGTCTCGATGCCGAAACCGTACGCGACTCGATGCTCGCCGTAACAGGCCGTATGAATCCAGCCGCTGGCGGTCCCCCCGAGCCGGTGGGCATCGACAAGCTCGGCCGGATTGTCGTTGGCGATCAGGGACGCAACGCAAACGGGGAACCGCTCGACATCGTCCGCATCGGCGGGCGCGAACTCCGCCGCAGCATCTACGTGGAAGTGCGCCGGCGCTCGCCGCACACGATGCTCGACACGTTTGATGCGCCGGTTCTGTCGCCAAACTGCAACTCTCGCGCCGTGACGACTGTCGCTCCGCAATCATTGCTCCTCCTCAACGATCCGTTCGTAGTCGAGCAAAGCGAAGCGCTCGCCGCACAACTCCGCACCCTCGCAGCAGAGCGGCGCGATCGCGTGATCCTCGGCTGGCGACGCCTGTTTTCGCGCGTGCCCCGCGAAGAGGAAATCACGATGGCACTGGATTTCTGGAATTCGCAAATCGCACTTCAGCCCGCCATCAGCAAGGACCCGAGCCTCGCCGCAGCCGCCAGCCTCTGGCAGGTGCTGCTCGGCTCGAATCGGTTCCTTTATCTCGACTAGAATGAGACCTCACTTCTGCTCTCGCCGTCACTTTATCCGCGCCAACTCGTTCGGCCTTGGATCGCTCGCACTTGCGACTTTGCTGCGCGACGACGGGCTCCTTGGTGCGCCCGTGAAGCCGGCCATCGCGCCGGAGCGATTCGACCTTCTGCCGAAGCCGCCCCATTTTGCGCCGAAGGCAAAGGCGATGATCTCTTTGTTTATGATTGGTGGGCCGTCGCAGATGGACCTCTTCGACCCGAAGCCGATGCTCACGAAGTATGATGGGCAGAAGTTTCCCGGCGACATCCGCTATGACAACGCCGCGGAGGCTTCCTCAAAAGTGCTCGGCAGCCCGTGGAAGTTTTCGCCCCACGGACAGTGTGGAATCGAGCTGAGCGAATTGCTTCCGCACCTCGGCGGAATCGCGGACGAAATCACTCTCATCCGCTCGATGCACACCGGGGTGAACAATCACGGCCAGTCCATGTTTGCGCTACACAACGGACGGATTACCGCTGGACATCCCACGCTCGGAAGCTGGCTCACCTACGGCCTCGGCAGCGAGACACAGAATCTGCCTGCATACGTCGCACTCACCCACCCGAGCGGCATGCCGCTGCTGCATGGAGACAACTGGACCAGCGGATGGCTGCCGTCCATTTTTCAAGGCACACACGTTCGCCCAACGGAGCCGCGCATTTTGAATCTCGACCCGCCGGCGCATCTCGCCGGTGAAGCGCAGCGGCGGCAGTTGGAACTTTTGCGAAGCATCAACGAAACCCATCTCGCCGAGCATCCCGGCGAGAGCGATCTCGAAGCCCGCATCGCGAGCTACGCCCTCGCGGCAAAGATGCAGACTGCGGCGAAAGAGGCTTTCGACATCAGCAACGAACCGGCGCACATCAATAAGCTCTACGGCATCGATAAGGACGTGACGCGCGATTACGGCACACGCTGCCTCATCGCGCGGCGGATGGTGGAGCGCGGGGTGCGGTTTGTGCAGGTGCTTAATGTCGGTCAATCGTGGGACCACCACGGCTCCATCCTCGGCGAACTTCCTCGGCGCTGCGCCGAAGTGGACCAGCCCTGCGCGGCTTTGATTACCGACTTGAAGCAACGCGGTCTTCTCGATTCGACGGTCGTGCATTGGGGCGGAGAAATGGGCCGGCTTCCCGTGTTGCAAAACGACATCGGCCGCGACAAATGCGGGCGCGACCACAACACCTACGGCTTTTCCACATGGATGGCAGGCGGCGGCTTCCGCGGCGGATACGTCCACGGCGAGACCGATGAGTGGGGCCACGAAGCCGTGAAGGACGTGGTGAATCATTACGACTGGCACGCCACACTGCTGCATCTCTTCGGACTCGACTGGAAGCGGCTCACCTACAAGCGCGCAACCACGGAGCTTTCGCTCGTCAACGGACAGCCTGCGCGCGTCGTGAAAGAGATGCTCGCGTAGAACACCTTGACCCGAACCACCGGTCGTGCATTCTCGTAAATCGCTTTACAGCGATATACAGCATGCCACGTCTTCCGCGACCAGCTCTTGAAACGATTGCAGAAACATTCCGCGCGCTCTCGGAAGCCACGCGACTCGGGATTTTGCAGGAGCTTAAAGAAGGAGCGAAGACCGTGAATACGCTCGTTGACGCGATGGAACTGTCGCAGGCCAACATCTCCAAACAACTCCGTGTGCTTTTTGATGCAGGCTTTCTGGCGCGGGAGCAGCGCGGCACGCAGGTTTTCTATTCGATTAAGGACAAATCCGTTCTCAAGATTTGCGAACTGGTGTGCGAGCGTCTGAACAAACAAGCACTCGCAAATCTGGTGAACTACTCCATTTAGACCGCACAGAGCATGCGCGGCTCATTCATTTCCCGCGGCGGTTGGTGGGTTCTCATCCAAAGCGTCCTTATGCTTGCTGTGCTTACGCTTGGACCGCTCGGGAAAAGCGAGTGGAGCAACCGTGCGGCCTTTTTGGCTGGTTCCATTCTCATCGTGTGCGGCGCATATCTTGGAATCGCCGGGAAGATTGCGCTCGGGAGGAACCGCACAATTTTTCCGCGCCCGCTTCCGGATTCGGAACTCATTCAGGACGGGATTTATCGTCGAGTCCGACATCCGCTCTACGCCAGCCTGATGTTCCTCGGCGCGGGATGGGCGCTCGTCTGGGCAAGCGTTCCCGCTGCCTTTGCGGAAGTTGCGATGGTTGTGTTTCTGGACCGCAAGGCACGTCACGAGGAAGCGTGGCTCGCGGCCACATTCGAACACTACCGCGAATACGCTGCGCGGGTTCGCCGTTTCGTGCCCGGGATATACTGAACTCGAACATTCCTGTTGACATCCGATTCAAACCATCGCTATATAGCGATATACCGATTCTAGTATGAACATCATCACACCAAAACAACTCAGAACGCTTCAGGAATGCGGCGAAACAACATGCCTTATCGACGTTCGCACTCCTGCGGAGCACGCCGAAATGCACGTCCCGGGCGTCCACCTGATGCCGCTCGACCGTCTCGATTGCAACGCACTCGCCGGTTCGGAAGGCGTGTCAAAGGAAAAGCCTGTCTACATCCTGTGCCGATCTGGAGCGCGTGCCAGACAGGCAGCGGAGAAGATGGAAAAGGCAGGCTTCTCAAATTGCGTCGTCGTGGAAGGCGGTACGCTTGCTTGGGCGGAAGCCGGACTCCCGGTAAATCGCGGCGTCTCGAAGGTAATCTCGCTTGAGCGGCAGGTGCGGATCGCCGCGGGCGCGCTGGTGCTCGGCGGAGTGCTGCTCGCGAGGTTCGTCCACCCGTCGTTTATCTGGCTTTCGGGCTTTGTCGGTGCCGGCTTGATTTTCGCGGGCATTACCGACTGGTGCGGGATGGGAATGCTCATCGCGAAGATGCCGTGGAATCAATGCGCCGATAAGTCGTGTTGCACGAGGTAACACCATGATTCGGAAAACCATTGTTATCGTGGGCGGCGTCGCTGGCGGAGCTTCCTGTGCCACACGGCTGCGCCGGATGGACGAGCACGCGGAAATCATCGTACTGGAACGCGGACCGTATGCCTCGTTTGCCAACTGCGGTCTGCCTTACCATGTCGGCGGTGTGATCGAGTCGGAGGACGCTCTGCTTGTGGCCAAAGGCCCGCTCTTCAAGGACCGCTTCGGCATCGACCTGCGAACAGGAAATGAGGCGGTGAAGATTGACCGCGAGCGTCGCGAGCTCGAAGTCCGAGAGGTCGCAACCGGACGCCTTTACCGCCAGCACTATGATGCTCTGGTGTTAGCTCCCGGCGCGGCGCCACTGCGCCCGTCACTGCCGAGTATTGATCTGCCCGGCATATTTACACTCCGGAACATCCCCGACATGCGGCAAATCAAAACCTGGATATCAGCCCGCAATGCGAAATCGGCCACGATTGTCGGCGGCGGATTCATCGGGCTTGAGATGGCAGAGAATCTGCGCCACCTCGGCCTTGCGGTCACGCTCGTGGAGATGCTTCCACAAGTGATGCCGCCCATGGATCCCGAAATGGTCGCGCCGGTCCACGAGTATCTCCTTTCAAAGGGTATCCGGCCTGTGCTCGGCACCGCCGTATCCGGCTTCGCAGAAAGCGACGGGAGTATCGAAGTGCAGACCAGGCATGGGGTGGCCGACCGGGCGGAGTTGGTGATTCTTGCGATCGGCGTGCGACCGGAGACAGCGTTGGCAAAGGACGCGGGCCTCACGATAGGCGACCGCGGCGGAATTCGAGTGAACGGCGCGATGCAGACGAGCGACCCTCGTATCTGGGCAGTCGGCGACGCAGTGGAAGTCCGGGATCGCGTGACGGGTGCGTGGACGCTGCTTCCACTCGCAGGTCCGGCGAACCGCCAGGGCAGAATCGCGGCGGATGCTATCTGCGGACATAGTGCGCAGTTCAATGGCACGCAGGGCACTGCGATTTGCGGCATCTTTGATCTGGCAGTGGCCTCCACCGGCGCAAGCGAGAAGGCACTGCTCCGCGCGGGCATTAAAGGCTGGGACAAAGTCTACGTCCACGCGGCGAATCACGCGGGCTACTATCCGGGTGCATCGCGAATTCACCTAAAGTTGATCTTCCGCACGAGTGACGGTCTGATTCTCGGAGCCCAGGCGGTTGGCAAGGCGGGAGTGGACAAGCGAATCGACGTCATCGCGATGGCGCTCCAGAAAGGCGGAACGGTATACGACCTTGAGGAGGCAGAGCTTTGTTACGCGCCGCAATTTGGATCCGCTAAGGATCCGGTGAACTTCGCCGGAATGATCGCGGCCAATCATCTGAGGGGAGACAGTCCGCTGCTGCAATGGAGTGACCCGCGGTTGGCGAGCTTCGAGCTTCTCGACGTCCGCGACGAAGACGAATTCGCTGAGGGCCATGTGCCCGGCGCGCGGAACATTCCGTTGAACTCGCTCCGCACCGCGCTGGGGAGTTTGGACAAGTATCGTCCGCTGGCAGTTTACTGCGCCGTGGGCGGGCGGGCTCATAATGCGGTGAGACTGCTCCGCCAGCATGGCTTCAACGCTACGAACGTCTCCGGCGGCTACACGACATGGCGCCACTTCAATCCAGCCGGAAACAATTCGTAAAAATTGTAGAATCGACGCCACTGGTTTTGCGTCCAAGACTCAAAACCATGAAATCACGACTCGTCCTTGCAGCGGCAATCTCCACCCTTCTGGCAGCCTGCGGAGATGAAAAGCGGGCCGCCGAACTCGAGGCTCTAAAGGCTCAAAACGCCGAGCTCGCCGCCCGCATGGCTGCGAAAGAACGTGCTGATACCGAGGAGAAACTCCGCGCTGCGCAAACCGAAGCCGAACGCGCCGCCGACGCCAACCGAGCCGAGGCTGGGCGCCTCGCTGAAGAGCGTGCGGCAATTGACGCCGAACGGAAGCGGATCGATTCCGAAGCAGCGCGCATTTCCGCAGCCCAGCGCGCGGCAATGGAGGAAGAGCTTCGCAAGCGGGACGATGCTCTACGGATCGCCGAGAAAAAAGCAGCGGACGCAACACGCGCAAAAGCCGAGGCTGAACAGGCGCGCATCGCCGCGGAACGCGAGGCCAAGCGGCAACGCGAGGAATCGGAACGACAGCAGCCGCGCGGCCGGAACATGGAGTTCTTTTACACATCACTCGAGCCTTACGGCGATTGGGACGAAGTCGAGGGTTACGGCCCCGTCTTTCAGCCGCGCGAGGCTCAGCGCGACCGGAACTGGCGGCCTTACACCGATGGCGAATGGGTATGGACCGAGCAGGGATGGACCTGGCGCTCGAACGAGCCACACGGCTGGGCCACGGCGCACTACGGACGCTGGGTTCGGCACGCCAGGGAAGGCTGGATGTGGGTTCCCGGTACCGAATGGGCTCCCGCCTGGGTTTCGTGGAGGAAAAGTGAAAGCCACATCGGCTGGGCGCCGCTTCCGCCGGAGGCCCACAGCGATCGCGGTTTCAACGCCACTGTCGACGAATACTATGACATCGGTGTGCGCAATTATGTCTTCGTCCCGCGCGAACGGTTCGGCGGAGCCAAAACCTACGTCGGACATGCCATCGCGCCGGAGCGCAACATCACGATCATTCAAAATACGATCAACGTGACGAACATCACCTACCGCGGCACGGGAAACAGTGCCGTGATCGTGAACAACGGACCGGAGCTGGATTTCGCCAACTCTCGTTCCGCAATTCCGGTGCCGATCGTACGCCTTGAGCGCTCCGAAGTTCAGGATGCGCGCTCCGTCTCCGGACCGGCCGTCATCGCAGGCGGAATGCTTCGGCTCATCGCGCCCGTATTCGCCCACGAACGCGCGGCCACTCCTCCGCGTTTGATTCGCAAGACTGCCACACGGGAGATTGACCGCGGCTGGGCCGGCGATGATGCCGCAGCGCAGAAGATGGCCCGCGAAAAGGCGGCCGCTGAAGCGCGCAAAGCCGAGCAGGAGGAGCGCGAGGCGTTTGCAAAACTCGTAAAGGACGCAAAGCCGCTGCCGTTGCCGGCCACTCCCGCGACAAAGACACCAGCGTCCGCTCCCGTGTTGCCACGCCCGCTGCCACCGCTCGTCACAAAGCCCGCAACGGAGCCAAAACCGGTAGTGAAAGTGCCGGAGCCGAAGCGCCCGGCAGTTCCAGCCGAACCCGCCCCGGCAAAAGTCGTGAAGGAACAAAAGCCCGCCGCACCGGAGAAGGAAAAGGCCATCGCCGTTCCGAACTTTCCCGTACCGCCGGAAAGACCGGCTAAGCCCGCGAAACCGGAAGCTCCCGTGAACGCGGACAGGCCGGCGGCGCTCGCAGTTCCGCCAGCTCCCGTAAAATCTCCGCTTCCCGAAGAAGCCGCTCCGTCCGCTTTTCCGGAAAAGAAGCCCGTTACACCCGTTGCACCTTCACCCAAAACGACGAAGAAGCCATCGATCGTCGCGCCGTTGAAGCCCGTGCTGGCTAAGCCGGATGGTGAGATTCCGAAACTCCAGCTCCCCCCCGACGAGAACCCCACAACACCGAAAGCTGAGTTTCCGCCGGCACCGAAGCCGGAGACCCCGCCAAAAGCAGCTGAAATCAAGAAGGACGCAACTCCGGCAATCGAGAAACGGACCGACGAGAAGGATGCGGAGAAAAAGAAAGCTGCGGAGAAGGCAGACGACTTGAAGCTCTTGAAGAAGCAGCTCAAGCCCGCCGGTGAGATCCTGAAGCGCAAGGCAGAGTAAACGCTGAAGGAACTGAAGGACAAGTCAGCCGAGTAATTCGCGCCACGAATCCCGCAGCGGAATTGCACGCGGTCTGATCTTCACGGACAATCGCTCCATGATTCTCGCCACCGATCCAGTCTGCAAGACACACAATCCGGGAAGAGGACACCCCGAGCAAATCGCCCGCTACGGTGCGGTTTACGGTGCTCTGAATGCGGCGGGGCTCATCGGGAAATCGAAAGTCATCGGCCCGCGCGCACTCACGCACGAAGACCGGCTTCTTGCCCACGAGGCACGCTATCTCGAAATCGCCGAACGCGAGATTCGCGGCGGATACGACCACCTCAGCACTGGCGATACGAATATAGGCCCCGAATCATGGGATGCCGCGAACGCCGCTGCCGGCTGCGCAATTGCCGCGACCGAAGCGGTGGTAAAAGGAGTCGATAAGACCGCCTTCTGCCTGATCCGGCCGCCGGGTCATCATGCAAATGCAGTAAAAGGCATGGGGTTCTGCGTTCTGAATAACGTCGCGCTCGCCGCACGCTTTGCGCGTCGCAGGCTCGGCATCGAGCGCGTGCTGATTGTCGACTGGGACGTCCACCATGGCAACGGCACCCAGGATATTTTTTACGAAGACGGGAGCGTCTTTGTTTTCAACACCCACCAGTCGCCATGGTACCCCGGCACCGGTGCAGCGAACGAAACTGGCGCGGGCGAAGGCAAAGGGACCACGCTGAACTGCCCTTTCCCGGCCGGCAGCGGGCGGGCGGAAATTGTCGGCGCATTTGAAACGAAGCTCGTTCCCGCGATGGAAAAGTTCCGCCCGCAGCTCGTGATGATCAGCGCGGGTTTCGACTCCCGCGAAGGCGACCCGCTCGGGAATTTCCGGCTCACGGACAAGGACTTCGCCGACCTGACGAAGATTGTCCGGACAATTGCGGACAAGACCGCTGACGGCCGCGTGGTGAGCTTGCTGGAGGGCGGATACAATCTCGCAGGTCTCGCAAGTGCAGCGACAGCGCATGTGGCGGCGCTGTTTTGACGGCAGCAGCACAAGATTCGTGAATTGCCCGCATTTTCGCGGAAACTTTCAACCGGAAATCCTTCAGTAGGAGGTATCGCCGCGTTTTCCGATTCGGAGAACCGACGTACTTTTCCATGAGAATCATTCCATCACTCCGCAAACTCGCGCTGGCAGCGCTCTTCGTTTCACCCTGCATTGGCGAGGCTGCGCTCGTCATCAACAACATCACCCCTTCCACGCAAAACTTTGCCGCGTCTCTCTCCGGCCCGACTGCGGAAATCTTCTTCTCGCCGTTTGAGGATCGGCAGTTCGCATTCAGTTTCACGACCGGCCCCGACACTGTCAC
>SXGQ01274044.1_pt1 | contig 11430 bp, 9 predicted proteins | sample 3178371 | NCBI WGS metagenome assembly SXGQ01 (sample SAMN11356859, study PRJNA531348) | freshwater metagenome | isolation source: freshwater sample F1-20 | place: China: Fuxian Lake, Yuxi | collected 2017-12-25 | reverse complement strand
TGTCTCTATAAGTGCTTGAATCTACGCGGCTGTCTGGCAAATCGCAAGTTGGTCAAATGGCTTATGAGTCCCCTGCACTAACAGCTGTGCTACGGGCCCGCCGGTGGACGGGAGTTTAGCAATCCCTTCCCGCGCCTGTCGGCTGTGGATAGCATTCCCGCTTCGATCGATCAGCGACTCATTCTCTAGAGGTTGTACTTATGAAGCTGTATTACTCCCCGGGCGCCTGCTCGCTTGCCTCCCACATCGCCCTGCGTGAGGCGGGGCTGTCCTTCGAAGCGGTCAAGGTTGAGGGTCGCAGGCAAAAAACGGCGGGTGGCGAGGATTACTCGAAAGTTACGGCCAAGGGATATGTCCCCGCGCTACGCCTCGACGATGGGTCAGTCTTGACCGAAGGCACGGCCATCCTCCCCTACGTCGCAGATCAAAATCCTGGTTCGGGATTAGCTCCCGCGGCGGGGTCTATGGCCCGTTACCGGCTCCACGAGTGGCTGGGCTATATCAACTCGGAGCTGCATTCCAAGTTCGGCCCATTCTTTATTCCGGGGACGACGGACGAACAAAAAGCGACCGCGAAAACGAACCTCGGGCGTCGATTTGATTTTGCGCAATCTGAGCTCGGTAACAAACCGTTTCTCATGGGCGACACCTTTACGGTCGCCGATGCCTACCTGTTCACTGTTTTAGGTTGGTGCTCATTCGTCGGAATCGATCTTAGTCAGTGGCCGGGGCTCAAGGCCTACCACGGCCGGATCGCCGGTCGGCCTGCTGTCCAAGCAGCGCTGAAAGCGGAGGGGCTCATTAAATGAGTGCTCCAGCTTATCTCCTCGTTCAAGGCAAGGTCACCGATCTCGAAGGCTTCAAGGCGTACAACGCCGCACTGCCGCCAATTTATAAAACGTTCGGCGGACATTACATTACTGTGACACCGGCTCCTAAGGTTGAGGTCGCGGAGGGCGAGCCGCGAAATGAGAGTATTCTCATTGCAAAGTTTCCCTCCAAAGACGCTGCATGGGGTTTCTGGAAATCGGCAGAGTACGAAGCTGCGAAGAAACTTCGTGAAGGTAAAGGTGTCTTTTATGTCACGGTCCTCGAGGGCGTTCCTGGCACCTAACCTGTCATCACTTCAATTTTTGAGAGATGCCCGTCATGGAAGACAAATCACCCGGCACACAAATCTACTTCGGTGAACTGCTGTCGAGGCGTATGTCACGCCGTGGCTTTGTTGCTTCGGGCACCATAGCCACCGCCGTTGCCGGAACGCTCCCTTCCCTCGCGAACGCTACGGCGACATCCCGCCATCAACGTTCGTTTAAATCGGTCGGCCCAACTCGCGACGATGGCATTCTCCTCTCTCCGGGCCTACGTCATGACGTGCTGATCGGCGCTGGCGATCCCCTCTTTAAGGATGACGCGGGCCTTACCGCACAAGACCTTCGCTCATTGACTTGGCTCGACGGCCAGGCGGCGACTAAGCAAGAGAAGCGCTTCGGCACCAATAACGACGCACTCGCATTTTTTGCCTCGCCGAAAAAGCGATCTTCGGGCGTGCTCTGCGTCAATCATGAGTACGTCGTCCCAGAACTCTCGTTTGCCAACTTTTCTAAAGACCGAGCAGCCTGGATACAGGCTCATCCGGAGGCCGTCGCCTGGATGCAGGCCGCTCACGGGGTGAGCGTGCTCGATTTAGAGCGGGGTGTTCGCGGTTGGCGAGTCGTTCGTAGTGGAACTTACACCCGACGTATCACAGCCAATACGCCAATGCAGATCACGGGACCGGCGCGTGGCAATACGCTCATGAGGACTGATGCCGACCCTAGCGGGACGACTGTGCTTGGCACCTTCGCCAACTGCGCAGGCGGCAAAACGCCATGGGGCACTTATCTCACGGCTGAAGAAAACATTCAGGATTACTTTGGCGGCGCGCGAAGCTGGGCTGAAAGTTCGGCAGACGACTCTACTAAACTCGCGTACCGACGATGGCCTTTGCGCGAACGCTCCGCTTATGGTTGGGATTCGATCGACCCCCGATTCGATATCCGTCGCGAACCACGAGAGGCACTGCGTCACGGATGGATCGTGGAAATCGACCCGCTGGATCCGTCATCAACGCCCAAAAAACGCACAGCCTTAGGGCGTTTTTGTCACGAAGGCGCCAATACGATTTTGACGGCGGACGGTCGGGTCGCGGCATATATGGGTGATGACGCGAAGTTCGAATACGTCTACAAATTTGTCACCCGTGATCGATTTAACTCTAAGGATCGCGCTGCTAACCGCGATCTTCTTGATCACGGCACACTGTATGTCGCTCGATTCGATGCGGACGGTCGTGGCGAGTGGCTGCCCCTTGTTCACGATGAAAATGGCCCTCTCAATGGTCGCAACGGTTTTCGCAGCCAGGCAGAAGTCGTCATCAAGTGCCGGGCTGCGGCAGATCTATTAGGTGCGACACCCATGGATCGTCCGGAAGATGTCGAGCCAAGCCCCGTCACAGGTCGGGTGTATATGGCGCTCACTAAAAATGGCGATCGCGAGGTGCGCCGTGGTGATTTTCTCGGACGCGAAATAGATTTAGGACCCAACTTCGCAAATCCGAGACCGAAAAATGATTTCGGGCATATCGTCGAACTCGTCGAGGACAACGATGATGCCGCTAGCGTGAGATTCTCCTGGAATGTGTTCCTCCTTGCGGGTGATCCGAGAAACACAAATGCGAAGTTCCTGACAAAGGCTGAAGACATCCTTCCGGATCAACTCACGAGAGACGACGTGTTTTACGGTGGCTATACCGATCGCTCGCAAGTCAGCCCGATCGCCTGCCCGGATAATCTTGGTTTTGATCCGACCGGCCGCCTGTGGGTCGTCACCGATGCTGACGAAGAGCTCATCGGCAATAACGGATGTTTCGTCGTGCCGACGAGCGGCCCTGATCGCGGCTTGCTCAAACAAGTCATGAGCGCGCCCATCGGCTCAGAGGTATGTGGGTGCGAATTCACGCCGGACGGTACAACACTATTCCTCAGCATTCAGCACCCGGGTGAAGGTGGCACTGTGGAAAAACCTGTCAGCCATTGGCCGGATGGTCAAGGCTTACCCGCCCGATCGGCTGTCATTGCCGTCAGTCGTGATGATGGTTCACCTCTGTAAGGTCGCCGCGTGATTCGGGAATTCTTCGAAGCGGAGCGCGCCGCGCAACGCCCTCTCGTCGCCGCGTTCGTCATCTCGACGGAAGGGTCGACTTATCGAAAACCGGGCGCGTTCATGTTGTTTTCCGTATCTGGATACCAATGTGGGCTGTTGAGTGGAGGTTGTCTGGAGGGTGATCTCCAAGATCACGCCCTGCAACTGTTGAGCGGCAGTGGGCGATCGTTGGTACGGCACTACGATAGCCGAGGGTCAGACGATACGATTTGGGGTCTTGGCCTCGGGTGCGAGGGTGCGATGGACATTTTGCTGCTGCGGATTGACTCATCGAACGGTTATCAACCCTTGGCCGGACTTTTCGAAGCGGATGATGATCAAGGTAAAGCGGCTTTCGATATCAACGTAAAAACCGGGGCGGTATCGGTCAGCATCAATATCGAGACTACACTCTCGAACGACGTTTTTACGATCGCTTCTGAAAAGACTACTCGGCTTCTCCTCTGCGGCGCAGGACCCGATGCAGAGCCGGTCGTCACGCTGGCCCATTTACTCGGCTGGCGCGTGACGGCCGTCGATCATCGTCCTGCTTACCTTGACGCCCGGCGATTCGATCTTAGAACTCGACTCCTTCATGCGGACGGCTTTGCCTTGCCGAAAGACTTTAGGTTTGATGACTTCGATGCAGCGATCGTCATGAGTCATCACCTGACTGCGGATGAGCAGTACCTCAGGATGTTGGCAGATACGGGTATTTCCTATATCGGGTTGCTCGGCCCCTTGGCGCGACGCGAGCGATTATTTGCAAGCCTGGGAAGCGTCGCGAAGAAACTGGTGTCCCGCTTGCGAGCCCCCATCGGCCTGGATCTCGGCGCTCGGACGCCTGAGGAGATTGCCTTGTCGATCGTCGCGGAAATTCAGGCAGCGTTAAATCATCGCAAAGGCGCGCCGTTTTCATTTAAACGCTGAAGATCTAATTGCTGCGATAGGGATCACGAGCGCGGACGAACTTTCCGCGTTGGCTCGGCTTGTAGCGGATCTTCCGGCCAATAGTGCCTCGGATAGCGTCCGCGCATGTCCTTACGGACCTCCGTATAGGCATTACGCCAAAAACTCTCGAGATCAGAAGTGATCTGCAATGGGCGTTGTGCGGGTGACAATAACTTGAACGTCACCGGAACGGTATCGCCTCCAATACGAGGTGTGCTGGCAAGACCAAATACCTCTTGCATCCGCATCGAAGCACATGGCGCGAGATCATCTTCGTAATCGATACGGACTCGCGAGCCCGTCGGGACCGTCAGATGCGTCGGCATCAAGTCATCGAGCTCACGTATAGCGCGGTCGCCCAATCGATAGCGCAGCGCATCCATCAGCGGAATGCGTGAACAGTGTGATCGTCGCGTCACGCCTTCAAGCCAAGGCGACAACCAGTCCTCGAGCGAGCGCAGTAGTGAGGTCTCGTCGAAGGACGGCCATTGATCAGCACCACTCAACTGGTACCGCCTCGCAAGCTCGACACGCGCACAAAAAGATCGGGCTTCGTGATCCCAAGGTAAAACGCTGAGTCCCATTGCTCGGATTCCGGCAATGATCGCTGGAACCGCTTTCTCAGGTGGTATCGGAGACAGAGTTTTCTCTTCAAGAACGAGCTCATCTAGCCTGAGAATGTCGCGGGCGATGACGGCGTCTTCCGTCGAGGACCAAACGACTTCGGACTCTCGTTTCATGCGATGGCCAGCGATCTGATCGAGCACTGATCGGTCGAGTGCCGCGGCGAGCAGAATACGCGCCTCGCGGTCTCGGTCATCGAGATCGAGGGTGACGATAAACTCGCTACGCGCAAGACGGTCAGCCCCGCGAAACACAGCGCCTCTTCCATTAGCGAGCAGGTAACGCCCGTCACCAGACGATCGGCGTCGACCAATACGTTCTGGATACGCATACGCCAGAAGCCCGGCCGCGACGATCGCAGTCCGGCTTTTGTCGATCGGACGATCCGATAATCGCCTCTCAAAAATCGATGCAGATTTACGGACCCTACTGAGCGAAGCGCGATCGACCACGACACCGATAGGCACTTTTTCATCGAGAACGTCGAGGCGAGTCATGATGTCGGTGTCGCGCTCGCCCGATGCGCGTATTACATCACGCTCGCTGAGCAATGCTGCCAGTCGCGCGCCTAGTTTCGACTCTCCACAATCTGCAGCCTCGAGAAGCATGAGCGCCAGGCGCGGATGCATTGGCCAGTCTGCTACCTCCTTACCGCGCTCTGTGATCTGATTAAGCTCGTTCAGTAATCCAAGTCGACGCAGTAATTCGTAGGCTGCGGAAAGCATCGCGGCGGGGGGCGGATCTAGCCAGCGTAAGGTACTCGATTCCGTAGCGCCCCATTGAGCGAGCTCGAGCGCCAGCGGTGCGAGGTCCGCTTCAAGAATTTCGGCGGGTGTCTGGGCCGCGAGACTGCGGTGCGCCCCCTCACTCCACAATCGATAGCAGTGACCAGCAGCGACGCGTCCCGCGCGTCCTAAACGCTGTTCGGCCGAGGCTCTTGAGATTCGATACGTATCAAGACGACTCATTCCCGTGACGGGGTCGAATACGGCCCGGCGAACGAGGCCGCTGTCGATGACGACACGAATTTTCGGGAGCGTCAGACTTGTCTCGGCGATATTGGTCGCGAGAATCACCCGACGCAGTAAACGTGGATCGTCATCGAGCGCCGCATCCTGTTCCGCAGGCGACAACTCGCCGAACAAGGGAAATATTTTGACTCCTCGGTCTGAACACTCCCCCGGACCTGAGAGCATGTCTTGAACACGCCGAATTTCGCCTGCACCCGGCAGGAATACAAGAATGTCACCCTCAGTGTCGCGGACTGCTCGCTGTACGGCGAGTGCAGTCAGGCGTTCGGGCGAGTCCACATCACCCGGAAGTGTGGGAAATCCTTTCCCAAGGTAATGAGGCTCGACCGAGTACATTCGGCCGGTCGAAGTGATGACTGGCGCATCGTTCAATAACGTGGCGACCGCCTTGCCATCCAACGTCGCAGACATGACGACCAATCGCAGGTCGAGATCGAGAGTTTGGCGTGCATCAATGCACAGTGCGAGACCCAAGTCGGCTTGCAGACTACGTTCGTGAAACTCATCGAAGAGGATCGCTGCAACCCCCTCGAGCGACGGGTCATGCTGCAGCATCCGGGTGAGGATGCCTTCCGTCACAACCTCGATACGCGTCGTACGACTCACGCGAGTGTCGAGACGCATACGGTATCCAACGGTATCTCCCACGGACTCACCCAGGGTCTTCGCCATCCGCTCGGCCACTGCTCTCGCCGCCAGTCGTCTGGGCTCGAGCATGAGGAGCTTTCGGCCTTTGACCCAGGGCTGGTCCAACAAGGCGAGCGGGATTACCGTGCTTTTTCCAGCGCCGGGGGGTGCTTCGACTACGGCCGAGCGACCGCTGATCAAGGCGGCTCGGAGCGCGGGAAGCGCTTCGACGATCGGCAAGGAAGGCAGTGAAATCACGTCGTGGTCAGACTCGAATATGCGTCGTTGCCAGACGCCTCGGAATTGTATGCAATCAGAGCCATGAAGATCCTCAAACGTCTCGCCATCGGCCTGATTTCACTCGTTGTCTTGCTATGGGTCGGACTCACCGCCTGGGCGTACTGGCCTGGTGAACCGGAAGTGCCCATCGCAAGTCTTGCGACAGCCGACGATAAGTTCGTCGAAGTCGATGGAGTGCGCCTGCGCTATCGCGAATGGGGGTCTGCCGACGACACTCGACCCTCTCTACTTTTGATTCACGGATTCGGCAACTCGCTGCAAAGCTTTAGAGAGCTCGCCCCACGTCTCGCGGACTGCTGCCATGTCGTCGCAATTGATATGGCTGGCTACGGCCTCTCCGAGAAGCCCGTAGACTTCGACTACCACAACGGTCCGCAAGCACAGACGCTCATAACCGCCGCCAAAAAAATTGGGCTGCGTCGGGTGATCTATGTCGGACACTCATTAGGTGGCGCCGTAGCGTTGCAAGCGGCAGTCAAAGACGTCGAGGCCCGCGGGCTCGTGTTACTCAATCCGGGCATCATCCGAACGGGCGTACCTAAGATCGTGCAGGTGACCTTGCCTCCCCTTCCTCGTATGTCCGCGAAAATGTTTGGCAGCCGTGAGTTTCGTGGAAATTTTTTGAAGAAGTCTTATGTGAATCCCGAGATTGTCACTGAGTCCGTGATCGATGAGGTGATGCTCGGTGCGCGGACCGAAGGCTACATGTCCGGCATGACTTCGTTGATGAAGCAGTATCGCGAAGGTAAAGAAATCATCTTGGCGAAACAAGTTAAGGTTCCGACCCTAATTCCGTGGGGTGACCAGGACAAGAATAAGCCCCGAGGAGAGGCGGATGAACTGCAGTCAATGATTCCGGGTTCGAAGCTCGTCAGATTTTCGAATGCCGGTCATTACGTTCACGAGGAAGCGGCAGAGGGTGTTTCGAACACCATCAAGGAGTGGCTGACTGGAGTCTGAGTCGCCAGCAGGTTGTTGCGAACACTCCCCACGCGACCATCAGAGACGTTCCGCCGATCGGTGCGACCATGCCGAGGAATCGAGGCGCACCGAGCGTCATCGCGTAAATACTGCCGGAAAACAGTAATAGCCCAATGAGGATAAGTCTGATGCTCCAGCGAAGGCCCACAGACGCCGGATAGCTCCTCTGCAAAAGCGCAATACCCAATAGACCGAGTGCGTGAAAGAACTGATACGTCACCCCGATCTCGAAGCTGTCAAAACGCGCCGGCGGCAACACGGGCTTCAAAGCGTGTGTGCCAAAGGCGCCGAGCACAGTAGCCGTCGCAATGAGCACGCCGGCAATGGCGAGGTTTGTGGTGGAGTCGTTTTTCATTTCGGATTCTCGGCTTGCAAGGTCCGTCGCCCGGCGCGACACTCTTGCTAATCTTACCGGTGGGAGCCGCTCGTATGTTTATCTCTCGACTGATTGCGTACACTCTGGTCTTTGCGCTGATAACTTTGAGCTCCCACGCGGTTGCCAGCGAAAAGCCCACTAAAGATCTCGCCCTCGAAAGAGCCAAGCGTATTCTGCGATCCGGAATTCTGGTGGACGGTCATAACGATTTACCTTACGCCATTCGAGAGCGGCGTGAAGCTCCGCGTGATGTCCATGCCTATGACCTCCGCAAGCCAACCAAAGGCGATACCGATCTTGCCCGTCTGCGTGCAGGTGGCGTAGGCGCACAGTTTTGGTCTGTTTATATTCCAGGCGAAGGATCTGGGCCGTTTGCGCGACAACAACTCGAACAAATCGATATCGCGCGTCGAGTCATCGCTCTCTATCCTGATACGTTCATGCTTGCCCTGACGGTAGCCGATGTTCGCAAGGCCAAGCGCCAAGGAAAAATCGGCTCGATGCTAGGCATGGAGGGCGGTTATGGCCTCGAGAATTCTATAGGCGCCCTGCGTACCTACTACGATCTCGGTGTGCGCTATATGGCGCTCACTCATAACTCTCATACAGACTGGGCGGATGCTGCGGCACCGCTGCAGCCCCGCAGTAACGGGCTGACCGCTTTCGGCGAAGAAATAGTCCGTGAAATGAATCGTCTCGGCATGCTCATCGATCTCTCGCATGCCGCTCCGAGCACGATGGCGCACACGCTTCGTATCACAGAAGCGCCAGTGATTTTCTCGCATTCTTCGGCCAAGGCCGTATGCAATGTTCCTCGCAATGTACCGGATGACATCCTGCGAGAGCTTCCGCGTAATGGCGGAGTTGTGATGGTCACCTTCGTATCAAGCTTCATCAATTGTGAAGTGGGTAAAGTGCTGCAACCTGCCATGGCGGAAATCGGCCTTCGCGCCAGAGCGGCCGCCACGCCAGAGGACGCCGCGAAAATCCGTGCAGAGGGGTTCGCGGCTATCAAACTGCCGACGACGACTATCGCGATGGTGGCCGATCACATCGAGCACATACGCAACGTGGCGGGTGTGGATCATGTGGGGATCGGCGGAGACTTCGACGGGAACGATTGGTGGCCCGAGGGGCTCGACGATGTGTCGAGCTATCCCCAACTCTTCGCTGAGCTCGTACGGCGCGGATGGTCTGATCAAGACCTCAAAAAACTAGCCGGGGAAAACGTGCTTCGGGCCTGGGCAAAGGCCGAGGACGTGGCGGCTAGGCTCCAGCGAGAGCGCAACCCGTCGACTGTGGTTTACACGACGCCTCGAACTTAAGCGCGGAGTGCAGTTTTCAAGGCAAGCTCAGCAAGCGGAGCAACCTGCGCCGCATAGTTCTTTGCCTCGGGACTGACCGCCGTTCCGCGTTGAACGCGTCCTGCAATGCCATGACAAATACCGGCAAGACGAAACAAACAGAATGCCATGTAGTACTCGAGGTCGGGCAGACCCTCGAGGCCCAGACGCGCGCAGTATCGTGCGACGTACTCTTTCTCGGCGGGAATGCCGAGCTCTTTCAGATCGATACCTTGTAGACCACGAACCCCGCCAGAAGGCATTCGGTACATCATAAGGTGGTAAGCGAAGTCAGCTATCGGGTCGCCCAATGTAGAGAGTTCCCAATCGAGTACGGCCACGACACGCGATGCATCGACGTTGAACATCATATTGTCGAGGCGGTAGTCCCCGTGCACGAGTGAGGGTGCGGGCTCCTGCGCCGGTGCATGCTTTGGCAACCACTCAATGAGCTGTTCCATGGCTGGGACTCGGCCGGCCGCCTCGGCATCCACCGCATATTGCTTTGACCATCGGCCGACTTGTCGAGCGACGTAGCCTTCGGGGCGTCCATAGTCGGCGAGCCCTATCTGTCGGTAGTCGATGGCATGGAGATCCGCCAAGGTCTCGACCATTTGTCCGAATACGGACTGCCTCACCTCTGGAGAGAGTTCGGGTAGCGCAGGATCCCAGAAGATACGGCCATCGACATACTGCATCACGAAGAAAGCCGTGCCGATGACCGTTGGGTCTTCACACAACAACAAAGGCTTTGCGACCGGAAATTCCGTGTGAGTCGCTAAGGCATGCATCACTCGGTACTCGCGATCAACCGCATGAGCCGAGGGCAAGAGCACGCCCGGAGGCTTCCTTCTCAAAACGTAAGACGCGTTCAGCGCATCGAGACGATAGGTCGGATTCGATTGCCCGCCGGCAAACTGGTGAATACGTAACGGGCGCTGAAACCCCGGCAGATGCTGGGCTAGATACCGCTCGAGCGAAGCGACGTCGAACTCGAGCCCAGGACGGAACTCGTGAGTCACGCTCACGGTCGACCACCTCGCCGTGGACGAGTGTGTTGCGTTCGGAACGGTTGCGCGCGACGTGCGCCTTCGGCTTTCAATCCAGTCCCCGCCGGCTGCCATGCCGGAACCAGATGATTTTTACTCGGGCCGATCAGATCCGCACGCCCCATCCGACGCAGGGCTTCGCGGAGCATCGGCCAATTGTTTGCATCGTGATAGCGCAGGAAGGCTTTGTGCAAACGACGGATCTTGAGTCCCCTCGGAATCACGACTTCTTCACTTTGTCGTGTCACGCGTCGTAGCGGATTCTTGCCGGAATGGTACATCGCAGTCGCAGTGGCCATCGGGGAAGGCAGGAATGCCTGGACCTGATCAGCTCGAAAGCCGTTTTTCTTCAGCCAGACCGCGAGTTCCAACATATCTTCGTCAGTCGTACCCGGATGTGCAGCGATGAAATATGGAATGAGGTACTGCTCTTTTCCTGCCTCTTTCGAGTATCGATCGAATAGCTCCTTGAATCGGTAATAGGTTCCGACCCCCGGCTTCATCATCTTCGATAGCGGCCCCTCGCCGATCGCTTCTGGAGCGATCTTCAAATATCCGCCGACGTGATGCTGAGCGAGTTCTTTGACATACTCCGGGGACTCAATAGCGAGGTCGTATCGCACTCCCGAGGCGATCAGCACCTTCTTGATGCCCGGTAATGCCCGCGCTTTTCTATAAAGCTCGATGAGCGGCGTATGGTCTGTGTTGAGATTTGGACATACACCGGGGTAAACACACGACGGCTTGCGACAGGCGCTCTCGATTTCACGGCTTTTACACGCAAGGCGATACATATTGGCCGTCGGGCCTCCGAGGTCGGAGATGACGCAAGAATTTAAAAATAATTTTTCTTTTAAATCAGGCGTATTTGTAACTTTAAACAATACCATGGGATTAAGAGGCTGTATTGGATATCCATTACCAGATAAATCATTGTTTGATGCTTTAGAAGATGCAGTGATATC
>SXGQ01855192.1_pt1 | contig 11431 bp, 13 predicted proteins | sample 3178371 | NCBI WGS metagenome assembly SXGQ01 (sample SAMN11356859, study PRJNA531348) | freshwater metagenome | isolation source: freshwater sample F1-20 | place: China: Fuxian Lake, Yuxi | collected 2017-12-25 | reverse complement strand
GATGCCGATGACCTCCGAACCGACCTCTTTAACCAGATCGATCGTTTCTTGGATCGCCCGGCCCGAGCGGACAATGTCGTCAACGATGATCGCCGGATAAACGTCGCCCTCGCCGATGTATTGGCGAAACTGCCGTTTGCCTTCTTCCATTTCGGCCCAGTAGATCTGATCGGCGCCGAGCGCTTCGCGGACACCGAACGAGACCATGATGCCGCCCGCACTCGGGCTGATGACCGAGACACGCGGCAGGCGGCTTGAGATGGCCTTTTCCATCCGGAAGAGCCGGCTCAGGCCGACTGAGAGCACACGGGCGTTGTCGTAATAGCGAAATGCCAGCGGCATCTGAAAATAGTGGGAAGCATGTTTGCCGCTCGGGTAAACGAAGTGGCCTTTGCGGTAAGCACCGGTTTCCTTAAGGATATCCATCACGGATTCCGGTGAAGGTATGAGATCAACCATTCTTATCTCCTTAACGTTCGATAATTGCGAGAATCAAAACCCCTATTCTAGTCAGACCGCCCCAATGAATCAATGTTCGCCTGCGAGAACCTGCTCAAGGATCCGCCGTTCGCGGCGGGTCAGCCCCTCGGGAACCTCGTCCGCCGCGTACCAGCGGAGGTCGAGTATCTCGCTGCTCAAGATCTCGCCCGGCCCTTCACCGCGGGCACTATAGATGAACTCAAGGTGCCGGTCCACGGTCCGGACCTCGATCAGCCGGACGTCGCTGATCTCAATGCCGGTTTCCTCGCGAACCTCGCGGATGACAGCCGCCTCCGGCGTTTCGCCGCGGTCGATAAAGCCTCCCGGAAATCCCCAGCCCGAATACGGCCGCAGGAGATGCTCAAGCAGAAGCACTTTCCCCTCGCTATTGACGACAACCGCCGCGGCCGAGGCCGTGAACCGCGGTTGAGTCAGCCGGACGATCCGCTTGCGGGCCGCCGCCGGCAGCAATTTCCAGGATCTTTTTATCAGCTTTTGTATCAAGTGCCCCTCAAATCGCTCTGTTATATGGGTTTAACGATATCAGAAAACCGTGGAAACTTTAGGGTCTTCGCCGTTTTTTTATATAGAGCGCAAATTTCCCTTTTTCGCTCTCCCACATTGTCCACTCAATACCGAAAAAGAGGCCTTACTATAATGAAGTTTAACCGAAGTGTTCTTTCCCACCTTTTTGCGGGTGCCATTCTCGCTATCGCCTGCACAGCGGTTGCTGCCCAGGAATCATCCATCAAACGCGACCTTGCGTCGGCGTTCGAGCGTTACGAACTGAACGAGGTCCGTTTGCCGGAATCGGCAGTTGAAAGCGGTTCAATGACCCTTCGCCTTCCCGCGGGCGGACGCACAGAGACCCTCCGGCTTGTCCGGCATGATCTGCGGGCCGAGGACTTCATGGCCGAAGATACCGGCCCGATGGGCAGGACGCCGCTCGAAATGGGAGCAGTAAAGACCTTCAAGGGCTCGGTCGAGGGAGTAAACGGCTCCGAAGTTCGTGTCAGCCTCGGCCGCGACGGGATCGAAGGATTTTTTGAAACGGGGTCGGGTCGATATTTCATCGAGCCCGCCTCCAAATACAGCACAAGTGCCGGGCCGGGCCTTGCCGTCATTTACCGGGCAGAGGACTCGAAGAACGGGTCCGACTTCTGGTGCGAATCGGACATCCCGAGCAAGATCGAGTATGGCAAAACGCTCGCAGCGGGCGGTGCGGCCGAGGCCGTTCAAATGCTGCGGCGGATCGATCTTGCGACGGATGCCGACCAGGCTTACGTCAATATCTTTGGGAGTGCGGCCGCGGCCAATGCAGAGATACTCAGCATTCTCAACATGGTCGAGGGAGCCTATGCCACAGAGCTGAACCTGACCATCCGCGTGACGTTCATGCATACGTGGTCGGTTGCCGATCCATACAACGGGGCAAATACCTCACAGATGCTCGATGCGTTTAGGATTCACTGGAACGCGAATTACTCGGTTTTCAACTATCCCCGGACGGCGGCACATCTTTTCTCAGGCAAGAGCACGGCTCAATCGCAGGGCATCGCCTACCTCGGAGTGATGTGTTCGAACAGTTCGTACGCCTATGGCATAAGCGGATACATTAACTGGGCACCCGGCAAGTACCTCATCCCGGCACACGAACTCGGCCACAACCTTGGGGCAAACCACGCCGAGGCGACTCAGGGCTGCGGCAATACGCTGATGAACGCGACGCTTAGCGGCTCAACGCCGGTCAGTTTTTGCCCCTATTCCCGCAATGAAATAACCAACTACGTTTCGTCGTGGGGACAATGTATGGCGGTGGTCGCAAATCCGCGGTTCGATTTTGACGGCGACCGGCGTGCCGATATCGCTCTTTTCCGCCCCGAGACGGGCGCATGGTATCTGAACCGCAGCCAGGCTGGCTTTCAGGCGTTCTCGTTTGGGGCAGCCGGTGACAAAGTTGTTGCCGAGGACTACGACGGCGACGGTAAGGCCGATGCCGCGATATTCCGAGACGGCCAGTGGTGGATGATCCGCAGCGGAACAAACACCATTGATGTCCGCAGCTTCGGAATGGCGGGCGACATCCCGGTTCCGGCAGATTTCGATGGCGACGGCAAGGCCGATCTTGCGGTCTTCCGCCCCTCTAACGGCTTTTGGTATCGTCTTGTCAGTTCGAACGGCAGCTTTACCGGAGCGCCTTTTGGCCAGGCGGGCGATATTCCGATGCCCGGCGATTACAGCGGCGACGGCAGGGCTGACCTTACCGTTTTCCGGCCCGAAGGCGGTATCTGGTTCCGGCTCAATAGCGGCAACGGCAACGTCGTGGTCACGCAGTTCGGAATGCTTGGCGATAAGCCCGTAACGGGCGATTTTGACGGCGACGGCCGGCTCGACGTCGCCGTCTGGCGGCCGGCGACGGGTGCCTGGTACGTGCTCCGCAGCAGCAACGGCTCTTTCTATGGGGCAACGTTCGGCATTGCCGGCGATGTGCCCGCTCCGGCCGATTTCGATGGCGACGGCAAGACCGACATCGCCGTTTACCGGCCGGCGGACGGCATCTGGCATCGGCTCAATAGCTCTAATGGATCATATAACGCCGTCCGGTTCGGGCTGCCGACAGACGTTCCGGTCCAGGCAAGATAGACCTCTCATCCTCCAAAGGAAACTCGGGCGGCCCCGCGGCCGCCCTTTTTCTTCTTATGTCCGGCAATCCTTTTGGTCGAGACCTATTGATGATCGATAGTTGTCAGTATGCGATTCGAACTACGTCCTGGCTATGTTGAGTATTTGAGATCACGATCCGTTTGCCGTCTTTCGACCAATTGAAGGAATTAGTACGCCCCGAGCCAAGCCCTGAGATGTGAATCGCTTCGAGGCCGTTGAGCGGGATAAGCAAAAGGCTGACGTTGTCGCCTTCATAGAAGATCTGGCCGATCGAAAGCCCGCCTGGATGCCAGCGCATCAGACGTTCCTCGACCGTCTTCGGGAATACGAGTTTCCCCGAAAACGAGCCATCCTCACTCGACATGATCCCAATTTTCCACCGGCTGTCTGTTTCAGTATCGATAAAGTAATAAGCGATGGATGACCCATCGGGCGAGATCAATGGCCGAGCGGCGTAGCGTTTGCCTATCTGAACCCGAGAGCCGCCGTTAAGGTCGATACGTTCGGCAGCTAATGGAAGCGACCGTAGTCCGCGTTGAAAAACAACGGAACGCCCGTCCGGTGAGAACGAGGGGAATATGTCCTCCGGACCATCCGTCAGTTTTCGTACGTTCCTGCCCTCTCCGTCCGCGATCTTTAGAAAGTGCCGTCCATTTTCGGTCGCCGCAAAAACGATAGATCCGTCCGTTGGGGATATGGCCATTCCAAATGTCGAGTTGGAATTAACGGTCAGTTGTTTGGGCTGGCTGCCATCCGCGTTCGCCTTCCATATCTCGCGACGGCCTGATGCGTGAGACGTGTAGAGGATGTTGCCGCCTATATCTAACGCTACGTGTTCTATCAAACCGGATTCGCGGAGTACATCACGACGTTCTGCGGATCTCGTCCTTTCATTTATCTCAACGATACTTATCGTGGACGTCGGGCGCTTCTGAACGGTGATGAGATCACCGCCGGATCTGGCGAGCCAATTGTAACCGTTTAGGTGATTCGTCAGTTGCGTAGCGGCTCCGGTCTTTGCCGCTATCGTCCACACCTGGCTCGCGGAAGGTTCGATCGAATGGGCGATGAAGGCAATATTTTCGGCGTCGGTCCAGGTCACATTTTCGATGATGTCCCATCGCTGGTCCGCGGCCGATATTTCGGTGCCTTCTTTCGGATCAACAATAATTATCCGGGAACCGCCAACCTCGTCGTGTTCGTTTACGGCGGCGGCGATAGCCTTGCCATCCGGGGACCACGCGACCGGGCTCGCATTGAAATTTGCAAACGACCGCTTGCCGTAGTCCGCCCCTAACAGGACACGAGCATTACTTCCGTCCGAATCGGCGATCAAAAGCTGGGTCTGCTTTTCAGATGATCGCGACCGGGTGAAGGCCATCTGCTTTCCGTCAGGTGAAAAGCTTACCGACGCTCCCGTCGTTATCCCACTTATCTCTTCGACCGGTCCGCCGAGTATCGGCATCCGCAAAAGTCTCGGATCGGCAAGGTTGGCTGAAAATGTTGTTGCGTAGATAAAGTTGGAGTCAGGCGTTACAGCAAGGCCGACAAAACGCGTCTCGGTTGGAGGCATTATCCGCTGTTGTGCTCTCGTCGCGAGATGATGGAGCCAAAGGCTTTCGCCACCGGACTCCGTTTGGGAAAACACCGCAAACTGGCCGTCGGCCGATGCCGCTACGTTCGTGATACTCCCGGTTGACGTCACCTTCTTCAATTCAAGCGAGCGGCCGGGTTGGCGATCACCCGGTGTCACGAAGTAGAAATATCCGAAGCCCGCAAAGATAACTGCGGCGATGCCCGCAAGCATTGCCGTGAACCTCGTGGCCCATCCGGTTTGTTTTGTAGATCGAAGCTGCGAACTTGAGGCGGCATTTTTATCGCTCGAGGTTACTATCTCTTCCTCGATCACGACCTGCGAACGGCTGTGGGTCTCGATAATGACTTCGTTGTGTTCGACGCCGAGTTCCTCGACATCCGCTACGAACGAATAACCTTTGCCGGGAATAGTTACGATGAACTGCCCACCGTCATCCCGGGTGCCGAGTATTTCTTTCGAAGCGCAGATATCTGTACGGAAAGATTATTTTCCTCGACAAACTGTCCTTGCCAGACGCCGTCGAGGATCTCCGATTTCGCAAGCTGTTTGCCGCGATTCTCGACCAGGAAGCAAAGCAGGTCGAATGCCTTTGCTTTCATCGGGACCACTCGTCCGGCATGCGTCAGTTGGCGCCCGGCAGAGTCAAGTTCGAATTCACCGAACCTGAAATGTGCTGCCGAGAGTCTTTCCATATTGATTAGGAATCTTTAGGAAGATTTAGCCAATAAATTAAGGACATACAGTTCCAGATGATCGAAACTTGCAACGTCCCAAGACAAATGCTTCGTGGCCCGAAACTAAGCCGGAGTCTGGAAAGGATAACAGAGAATCCATCTGTGAACAATAAAAAAGAGGACAGATTCCAATGGACCGAACCCAGGTTAAGCGAACCGAAATAACACTGGAAACTCAAACACGGACGACGATCCGTTGGCGGAGCATTACGCTTCGTCCGCTTATGCCCGACACGGCCATCGATGTCGAGCCGGCCGATCTTATTGCCGCAGAGGCTCTGCGGGACGGTACCTTGCCCGGCACGAGTCCGAACAAGACCAAAAATTACAGACAAGAAAGGAAGAAAGATGAGACCGACAAATAGACTTTTCATTTCGTTATTGCCGATATTTGCGGTAGTGCTCGGGTGTTCAAACCTGGTGCCGCGAGGGGGCAACCATTTTGAAGGTGAAAATGCGGCCAGTGCCGCCGCCGCGATCAAGAAAAAGGTCGGCACGGCAAAGGTAAGGGTGATCCGCGGTGAGATAAGGCCAAACCTTATGAAGCTGGTCATACAGTCCGAGACAAATCCTAAGGATCAGGACGAATACACCTTTGAACGAGGTTCGGTTTCGGGCCCGGAGCCGGTAAAGATACACACGGTCTTTGCCGACTATGTTCCGCACGCTACCGATATCGATGAGATCAATTTCGCGGCATTGCCCAAGACTATCGAGCGTGCGAAACAACTGGCCGATCCTGAAGGGGCGACGGTCGATCTTGTCTCGATGGATAACCAACACTCCAAGACGAGCGATCCGCGATTGACCGGCGAGGAAGCCAAGGCATGGGCTCTAACCTGGCGGATCTTCGTCGAAGGCACTCGGTCGAAGAAATACTTCTGGGCCGATAAGAATGGCAACCTGAACGAAAAGGCTTACTAGCTGAGCGTTGGTCGCAACATTGGTTGGAGAAACAATTAGCTTGACGAAGGGCAAGATATAAGCAGGAGAAATCATCATGACAAAAGGAAAAATGTGGGAATTCCAGAGCGATCTTCAGATCACAGGCTCGTGCGGCGTTGAGTTGACTGCCGACGTGCCCGGGACGAAGAACTTTTCGGCCGGCCTCACAAAGCAGGCCTTTCAAGTAACGGATCATAAGAATGGCCAGAAAGTATGGCTCGATTTCCACGGCTTTGGAGCCGGCGGATCGCTAGGGGTTTCCATTCTAGGTAACTTCGGATTTAGTGGTTCATCTGAGGACTTTTTTTCTGTCGGTACCCACTTCTACGGAGGAGCTCTCAACTACGGAGCTATTGAACTCGATGAGATGGTCAATCGCGAAGCCCTGATCTATTCGGGCAGCCTAACGGCGAGTAAAGGCGGCGGGCTGACCTTGATCTTTGTACGACCGCTCCCCGTTTTTCCGTTTCCCGTTGCTTGGCATTCGATTGTTGCGGTAGCAGGCCTGTCGCTCTCAAGTAGTTTTGGCGGAAGCCTGTCGCAGTACTACGGACTGCTTACCCGTTCTTCAAAATAGGCGAGTCAAGTCTCGGCAAGAAACGGCGAAAGAAGGTCGGTAGAAAAGAACCATCGGTATTCCTATCATCTGCCGGGTTTTGTGGAAATAGGATGAGTTGTTCGAGACCGGAGATCCGGGCGGTTGTTTGTGTATTGGTAAATCAGCGAGGTACGCAAAGATGCGTAGTGGATTTCGTCAGTACTTGAAATGAGGAGTATCGATTCCTATGGTCAAATTTTCTGTTTTTGCAGTTCTGTTCTTTGCGATGCTTTTTGCGTGCTCGGAGGCTAGAGCCCAAATGGGTGCGATCGCGGCTGTTGATGAGCCCGCGGAGCGGCCAAAGCCGGCTGAGGGCGGCGGAGCATCGGCTGGCGGACGAGCCGGCGGAAGCACGACGGGCACTTCATCCCGCAGGCGTGGCAGCACAAGAACGTCCGCCAAACAAACTGCGGCGACGACAAAAAAGCCCGCTGCCCCGATAAAGCCCGTTGTTCCGCCTAAGTATGACGGCTTCGTCGTCGGTGATAAATACACGTTTCTAAATTTCGAGGTCGTCTCGGCCGAAAAGCCTTATCACACTCGGGCAGCGAAAGCGTCCGGTGCGAAGGGGCTCGTTCAGGTCGAGGTGCTGATAAATGTCGATGGCTCCGTGCTAACGGCGAAGGCCCGGACAGGTAACAAAGAGCTTTGGCCCGAGGCCGAACGTGCCGCACTTGCGTCCAAATTTAATCGCCCGACATTCGGCGGCAAACCAGCCCGAGCGATCGGGTTTCTGGTTTACCGTTTCGGCCCGGCCGAAGACTGAGTGTAAAGCGGTGAAGTGTAGAGAATAAAATTGTGAAGCTTGATTCCTTTTTCGTTCTGCTCTCGGTGCCGATGTTGCTGTTTGCGTTGCCAATTGGCACCGCCGGCCAAACTCGTGAGGTGACCGTCTATTTCTGGGAGTTTAACCGCGACGAACCGGGCGACGATATGATCCCTTTCAAACGCGTTGTTGATGCCAAGGCACCGCTTCGCCCGACGATCGAGGCTCTGATCGCCGGCCCGACCGACGCCGAGGATACTGACAAATATGCCAGCGTCGCGTACGGCGAGATAAAGCTTAGCGATGTCAGAGTAAAAGGCTCGACCGCTCGCATCGATTTTGTCCGCGAGATCCGCGAGGACTACAACCCCGGCGACCTCGAAACGCTTCGGTTCGAAGCCACCGTCATTCGCACCGCAAAGCAGTTTCCGAACATCAAAAAGGTGATCGTCTGCGTGAACGACAATATCGAATTCGGTATCGGCTTGGTCGAAGGCCGGCCAAAGCCGTGTCCGGCGAAATGGTAGCGTAAATATGACAGGTACAACTGCAAAGATCGTCCTCGCTATCGGTTTGACGGCGCTGTTTACGTCGGCCGTTCTTATCGCCACATTCGCCGGATTTCTTTATTTTCGAACCGAGCCCGAGCCGATGATCGTTACCGCTCCGGCCGATGGTCGGACGCCGCCTTCGGTGCCGGCCGGGCCGCGACAAAAAGGCCCGACGGTCGTCAAGGCAGACGAGATAACCCAGATAGCACTGCACCGAAGCTCGATGAGGTCGACCGCATCGACCAGGCCGGCGGCGTTCTTTGGAAACATCAATGTCCAGAATTTCATCTCGGAAAGTACGACCCTCACATTTTTCGCTTCTGGCCTCGCCCAAAAGGTAGAATCCAGCGAACGCACCGTCGATGGCAAAAAGACTTCGAGCGGCCCAACGAAGTATGAAGTGAACATCGGCCGCGAAGCCTTTGCACAGCTTGCCGCGGTGATTGCGGAAAACGACTTCGCAAATGAGCCAGACTCAATGAACATCACGTCGTTGCCGATACGGGTGGAACTGACCGTGACATACGGCTCCAACAAGAAGCTGATCAAAGCAAGCAATGCGGGACAGGACACGCAGGAAATGAAAGCAATGCTCGGGGCCATCGACCGCCTCGCCGGACGAACTGACTGGCGATCCGGACGTCAGTGACGGCACCTTTGGTGCTAAAATGGCCGTGTGATTTCTGCGGCTCTAGATCCGGTTGAAGTGGGCGAGGTTTTGCCGTGGGCGGCGGTCGAGCGGGTGCATTGCTCGCGGAACGGCATTTATCAGAAAGACGGCCGGCTTGTCTCGCTGCTGACCGATTTCGGCCGGATCAATCCCTGCTATCCTGATTTCCACGGCGATACACGCGACACTATCCACTACACAGGCTCCGGCCGCCGCGGCGCCCAAAAGCTCGATGCCGCAAACCGAGCACTTCTCGCCGCCATCGACTCAGGTCACTCGGTGCCTCTTTTCAACAAACTCGGTGTTAACCGCTGGGAGTATCTCGGCAATTGGTCAGTCACCGACGGCCGTTACATTTACGATGAGGCCCGCGAGCGGATGGTCTGGAAGTTCACACTCGTCCGCTCCGCCGCCTAGATCTCATCTCCCGATCCGGCCGCTCACCATCGTGTCCGTTTTAGGTTGTTCTTGCGAGGCAAATGTCCGCTTTTATTCTTCGGCCACGTAGTATCATATCGATGGTGAAAATTAGACGTGCAAATGATGCTGACCAAGATGCGGTTTGGGAGATCATCCGTGAGGTGATCGCCGGCGGGGATACCTATGTCTTTGATCCGGGTTCTTCGAAAGAAGAAATGCTCGAATACTGGTTCTCGCCCGAGAAGTCCGTTTATGTTGTGTCCGAAGCGAGCAGCCACGAAAACGAGGTCATTCTCGGCACGTTCTGGCTAAAGCCTAATCAACCGGGCCTTGGCGATCACGTTTGCAACGCCGCCTATATGGTCGCTCCGGCGGCCCATGGCAAGGGCATCGGGCGAAAGATGGCCGAGTTCTCGCTCGAAGAGGCCCGCAGGCTTGGCTTCACCGCAATGCAGTTCAACTTCGTCGTCGCCTCGAACACGGCGGCCGTCCGCCTCTGGCAGTCGATCGGGATGGAGATCATCGGCACAATTCCAAAAGCCTTCCGCCACAAAACCCTCGGCCCAACCGATGCTTACATAATGTACCGAAAGCTCTGAGCCTTCAGTTCATCTTTCCCGCATGACAATTGGTCTTAGCAACCTCATTTGAGTCGCTTTACGCAAAATGCGTATGTTCTTACGCATTTTGCGTAAAGAGGTCAACCTCCCTCGGGCGTCACTGTCGCGGCATTCCGGCTTTGATTGCTTTGTCTTCTAGTTCCTTAGCCTTTGCCGGATCAAGCACCTGAAGAACTGCGATCTGCGTCCGGACGCCTGCAAAGTTCTTTAAATTCATATACGCGAGCCCGAGTCCCAATTGCGCGACCACTTCCTTGGCGTTGAGTGCGATCGATCTTTTATAAGTTTCGACCGCCCGTTCGTTCTGCTTGGTGTTCAGATACGCGTCGCCGAGATAGGCGAAGGCGAGAGACGAGTTCGGCAGTAACTCGGCGGCTTTGGCGTAGTGCGGGATCGACTCTGAATAAAGTCCGCGGTTGTAAAATGAATTGCCCAAGCCGAAATGGGCATCCGCGATCTTCGGATCAAGCCGTACTGCTTCCGTCAGCGGGGCGACCGATTCCTGATATCGCTTTTGAGCGTTGAGGATCTTTCCCAGATTTGTGCGGGCCGAGGCATCGTTCGGGTTAATCCTGATCGCCTCCTTTGTGTAGCGTTCGGCATCGGGATAATCTTTGGCCTCGTACAATGAATAGCCGAGGAAGTAGTTCGCGTTGAAATTGTCCGGAACTATCGCAAGCTGTGACCGAAAGGCCGCCGCGGCATCCGCATACCGCTTCAAAAGTATGCAGGACCGGCCGATGTATTCGTAAGGCTTGCTGTCGGTCTTGTCGAGTTCTGCGGCACGCTGAAAGGACGGCAGGGCGTCCGTGTATTTTCGCACGTTGAAGAGCGACATTCCTCGGTTGTAATGTGCGGCTTTGTTGTTCGGCTGCTTTACCGTGATCTGCCTGAACGTTTCCGCCGCAGCCTCATACTGTTTGGCGTTGAACTGCTCCAGGCCCGCTGCGAAATCCGGGTCCTGAGCATTCGCAACTGCTGCTGAAAGAAAAAGAAACGCGAAGGTAATGATGAATAGTTTCTTCATTGTTGGGGCCTCAAACCGAGGAAATCATAATACCAAAAGTGAACAATGTCACCCCAAAAGCGGAAATCGCGAGCGCAGGAATTTACGGGTCCGATAGCCGTTCGGCGGGGAAGTATCTTACAATCCATTCTTTATATGACGATCGACGAACAACTGGAATTTTTGGGCAAAGGCACCGTTGACCTGATCCGCGAAGAAGACCTGCGGGCGAAGCTGGAGCGTTCGGCAAAGACCAGCAAGCCGCTTCGCGTAAAGCTTGGGCTCGACCCGACGGCGCCCGATATTCACCTTGGCCACACGGTCGTTATCCGCAAGCTGAAGGCCTTTCAGGACCTTGGCCATACGGTGATCTTCCTAAT
>SXGQ01802752.1_pt1 | contig 11431 bp, 9 predicted proteins | sample 3178371 | NCBI WGS metagenome assembly SXGQ01 (sample SAMN11356859, study PRJNA531348) | freshwater metagenome | isolation source: freshwater sample F1-20 | place: China: Fuxian Lake, Yuxi | collected 2017-12-25 | reverse complement strand
GATGGTCACCGCGGGCGTCTACCTCATCGCGCGCATGAACCCGCTCTTCCACGCGGCGCCCTACGCCCTCGAGACGATCGTGGTGATCGGCGTCTTGGGCCTCCTGATGGCCGGCGCGATCGCGCTCGTCCAGACCGACATCAAGCGCATCATCGCCTTCTCGACGATGAGCCAGATCGCCTACAGGTTCGTCGGCGTCGGGCTCGGTGCGTACTGGGCGGGCATCTTCCACCTCTTCACGCACGCCTTATTCAAGGCACTTCTGTTCATGGGCGCCGGCCTCGTGATCCACGCGCTGCACGGCGAGCAGGACGTCCGCAACATGGGCGGGCTGCGCTCCGTCCTGCCGAAGACCTACTTCTGCATGCTGGTCGGGGCGCTCGCCCTGGTCGGCATCTTCCCGCTGTCCGGCGGCTTCTCGAAGGACGCGATCCTCGCGTCGGCGCTCGAGGTCGGCACGCCGCTGGCCTGGGTGGCCCACATCGGCGGCCTCGCCGGCGCGCTCCTGACCGGCATCTACACCTTCCGGCTGATCTTCCTCGTCTTCCACCGGCGGATGTCGCCGTACGCGGAGGCGGTCGCCCCGAAGGCCGTTCAGCACCACGGCGAGGGCCCGAGCTCGATGCTGTGGCCGGTCTACATCCTCACGATCGGCGCGATCATCGTCGGGTTCCTGCAGGTCCCGGGCCTGACCCACGTCTTCTTCGACTGGCTCGAGCCGATCGCGCCGGCCGGCATGGTCGAGCCGAGCGCCGTCCAGGAGTGGCTGACCACGCTCGTCGCCGTCTCGATCGGCGTCGTCGGGATCGCCATCGCCGGGCACCTCTACCTGCGCGAGTCCGACGTGACCGAGCGGATGCGCCTCGGGCGCGGCCGGTTGATCGGCCACGCGCTCGAGCGCCGGCTCTATTGGGACGACCTCTACGAGGTCGCCTTCGAGCGCCCTGCGCAGTGGCTCGCGGCGTTCCTGCGCCGCGACGTCGACCGGCCCGCTCTCGCCTGGCTGCCGACCGATGGCCTCGGCACCTTCACCGCGTTCCTCGGCCGCAGCGTCAGCGTGATCGAGAACGGCGTTGTGCGTTCGTACGCCCTCGTCATCGCCCTTGGCGTGGGCGGAATCCTCCTCGCTCTCCTGGTGCGCGCCGCATGATCACCGCCACCACGCTCATCGTCGTGCCGCTGATCGCGGGCATCGTGATCCTGATCGTGCCGTTCGCGCAGCGCCTCGCGGGCTACCTGGCCCTGCTCGTGGCGCTCGGGATGGTCGGTGCGATCGCGGGCTTCGTCTACCGCTTCGAGCCGATGGCCGGCTACCAGTTCGGCGACGACGCCGAGTGGATCCCGCAGCTCGGCATCCGCTGGAGCGTCGGCCTCGACGGCGTCGGCCTCGCCATGGCCGCGGTCACCGCGCTCGTCGTCGCCTGCGCGCTCGGCTACGGCCTGTGGGCGGGCCGGGACCGCACCCACGCCACCTTCGGGCTGATCCTGATCACCGAGGCGTTTCTGTTTCTCGTCTTCGCGGCGCGCGACCTGTTCGTGTTCTACGTCGGGTTCGAGGGCATGCTGATCCCCTTGCTCGTGCTGCTCGCCGTGTGGGGCGGGGAGGACCGCCGCCGGGCCACCGTGCAGGTTGTCGCCTACACGGCCTTCGGCACGCTCCTGATGCTGGTCGCGATCCTCTGGCTCGGCCTGACCGCGCCCGGCGGGCCCGACTTCTCGATGGCCGCCGCGGTCGGCCGCGGCACCGACCTCGTGTTCTGGGCCTTCGCCCTCGCCTTCGCGATCAAGTCACCGCTGTTCCCCCTCCACGGCTGGGTGCTGCCCGCCTACCGCCAGTCCTCGCCCGAGGTCGCGGCCGTCCTGTCGGGCGTCGCCTCGAAGGCCGGCGGCTTCGCCTTCCTGGCCGTGCTCGTCCCGCTCTTCCCCGAGCAGTCGGCGCGCTACGCGTGGCTGTTCATCGCGCTCGGCCTGATCGGCTTCCTGTGGGGCGCGCTGCTCGCCTTCCGCCAGCCCGACGGCCGCGGCGTGATCGCCTACTCGTCGATCGCGCAGATGTCGTTCGTCGTGCTCGGCATCTTCCTGCTCAACGCGCAGGGCTCGACGGGGGCGACCTTCCAGATGGTCAACCACGCGCTCGTCTCGGCCGCGTTGTTCCTCCTCGCCGGCTGGCTCGAGACCCAGGCCGGCTCCGGTGACTTCCGCAAGCTCGGCGGCCTCGCCCGCAGCCGCCCGGTGCTCGCCACCGTGGCCCTCGTCCTGGGCATGGCCGCGCTCGCCGTGCCCGGCTCGAGCGTGTTCGCCTCCGAGTTCCTGATCCTGCTCGCCGCCTTCGCCGACGCCTGGTGGCTCGGGGTGATCGCCTCCGTGGGCATCGTCTTCGCGGCGATGTACATGCTGCGCTGGATCTCCGCCGTGCTGCACGAGCGCGAGGGCGCCCTCGTCGGCCAGCTGCGCCCGCCCGACCTGCGCAGCGGGGCCCTGCTCGCGATCCTCCCGCTCGCGCTGGCCCTGATCGCGCTCAGCGTCGCGCCTGCGCAGCTGACCGAGCGCGTCGACCCGTCGTCGCAGATGAACGTGTCCGGCGCCTACGCGGAGAAGGAGGCGCGGTGATCGAGGCCCCGAACGTCGACGTCCTCGCGATCGCCCCGGAGATCGCGCTGCTCGTCGGGGCCTCGCTGGTTCTGATGGTGGCCGCGTTCCTGCGCGGCCGCGACCGCGGCATCGGGATCATCCTCGGCATTGCCGCCTTCGCCGTCAGCGCGGGCTTCGCGATCGCCGCCTGGGGCGACCCGCCCGTCGTGACGATCGCCGAGGCCCTGCAGGTCGACCAGTTGACCCAGGCCGTGCGCATCCTCGTCGCCGGCTGCGGCATCCTCACGCTGCTCGTCGCGCTCGGCTGGCCACGGATGCGCGAGGCGGGAGCGGAGTACGCGGCGATCCTGCTCTTCGCCGCGACCGGCATGACCCTGATCGCGGGCTCCAACTCGTTCGTGACGCTGTTCGTCGCGCTCGAGCTGTTCTCGATCTCGCTCTACGTCCTGAGCGCCTTCGACCGCAGCTCGAAGGCCTCGCTCGAGAGCGGCTTCAAGTATCTCGTGCTGGGCACGATCGGCTCGATCATCCTCGTCTACGGCGCCGCCTTCCTCTACGGGGCGACCGGCTCGTTCCAGTTCGACGGGGTCGCGGCGGGCCTCGCGGAGGCGGAGCCCGGCTCCTGGCTGGTGGTCCTCGGCGTCGTCCTCGTCCTCGCCGGCCTGCTCTTCAAGATCGGCGCGCTGCCCTTCCACATGTGGGTCCCCGACGTCTACGAGGGCGCTCCGACCAGCATCACCGGCTTCATGGCCGCGGCCACCAAGATCGCCGCCTTCGTGGCGCTGGCCCGCGTGATCGCCGAGCCGCTCGCCCCGGTCCGCGACATCTGGGAGCCGGTCCTCGTGGTGGTCGCCGTGGCCACGATCATCGTCGGCAACGTCGCCGCCCTCGTCCAGGACAACGTCAAGCGGATGCTCGCCTACTCGTCGATCGCCGCCGCCGGCTTCGGCCTGATCGCGATCATCGTCGGCGGCGAGGCCGGCTCGCGGGCGCTGCTCTTCTACCTGGCCGCCTACGCCCCGATGGCGATCGGCGCCTTCGCCGTCATCACGCTCCACGAGCGCGACCACCGCGGCATCACCACGCTCGAGTCGATCCGCGCCTGGGGCTTCGAGCGGCCCTTCGCCGGGCTCGCGATGGTCGTCTTCCTGCTCGGCTTCGCCGGCTTCCCGCTGACCGCGGGCTTCCTCGGCAAGTTCCTCGTCGCGGGCAGTGCCGTCGAGTCGGGCTGGGCCTGGCTCGCCGTCGTCGGCGCGATCGGCTCCGTGATCGGCATCGCCTACTACCTGCGCGTGATCCTCGCGATGTACGACCGCTCGGCGCGCAGCGGCGTGCACGCGGCCGGGGCGCCTGGGCTCGCCTCGGTCTCGATCGCGATCGCGCTCTGCCTCGCCCTGGTCATCGCCGGCGGCGTCCTGCCGGGCATCGGGATCGACTGGGCCGGCGAGGCCGCCAAGGTCCTCGCCGTCGGCCGCTAGCGGCGCCGCCAGCGCCTAGGATCAGCACCTGCACCGTCGACGCGGGAGGACCCGATGCCCGAGAACACCACGATCACCTGGTACGGCCACGCCACCTGGGGCATCCAGACGCCCGGTGGCGTCCACGTCGTCGTCGACCCGTGGATCGGCGGCAACCCGGCGAGCCCGGCGGGCGCCGAGGGCCTCGCGGGCGACGTCGTGCTGGTCACGCACGGCCACGGCGACCACATCGCCGACGCGGTGGCGGTGGCCGAGCGCGGCGGGGCGACGGTGATCGCGCAGTACGAGATCGGGACGTGGCTCGGCGAGCAGGGCGCGGCCGACGTGATCGGGATGAACACGGGCGGCACGGTCGAGGTGCGCGGCCTCAAGGTGACGATGACGCAGGCCTTCCACTCGAGCGCGCTCCCCGACGGCGCCTACGGCGGCGACCCGGTCGGCTACGTGGTCGAGCTCGAGTCGGGTCAGCGCATCTACATCGCGGGCGACACCGGGGTCTTCGGCGACATGGCCCTGATCCGCGAGCTGTACGCGCCCGTGCTCGCGATCCTGCCGATCGGCGATCTCTTCACGATGGGCCCCTTCCAGGCCGCGCACGCCGTGCGCCTGCTCGGGGTGCAGCACGTCCTGTGCTCGCACTGGGGCACCTTCGACGCGCTCACCGGCACGCCCGACCAGCTCGAGGCGGAGCTCGCGACGCTCGGCCTCGGCCAGGTGGCCGTGCACCGGCTCGCCCCGGGCGACGCCCTCTAGGCCGTGACCTTCTCGATCGTCGCCTGGGATCGCGAGACCGGCGACCTCGGCTGCGCGGTGGCCTCGAAGTTCCCGGCCGTCGGCGCAGTCGTCCCCGCGGTCGAGGCCGGTGTGGGAGCCATCGCCACCCAGTCGTTCGTCAACGCCCGCTACGGCCCGGACGGGCTTGCGCTGCTTCGGGCCGCACAACCGCCGGAGGCGGTTGTGCGCCAACTGACGGGCGCCGATGACGGCCGCGACGTGCGCCAGATGGGGATCGTCGACGCGCAGGGGCGGTCGGCCACGTTCTCGGGGGCGGGATGCCTCGCATGGGCAGGCGGGGTCGCGGGCGACGGATACGCGGTCCAGGGCAACATCCTCGTGGGCGACGCAGTGGTGGCGCGCATGGAGGCGGCGTGGCTGAGCGGTGCGGGGATCCCGTTGGCCGACCGGTTGCACGCCGTGCTGCAGGCGGGGGATCTGGCCGGCGGGGACCGGCGTGGACGGCAATCGGCGGCTCTGGTCGTTCAGCGCGTCGGGGCGGGATACGGCGGCGCGACGGGCAAGCTCGTCGATCTGCGCGTCGATGACCACGTCGACCCCGTGCCGGAGATCCGCCGCCTGCTCGACATCCACCAGCTGCTGTTCGGGTCGACACCCGCGGAGGAGTGGGTTTCGATCGATGCCGTCACGGCCGGGCGGATCCGCGCGGCGCTCTGCACAAGCGGGATCGACGTCGCCGTCGAGGGCGGCTTCGATGTCGGACTGGAGCACGCGCTCCGCGAATGGGTGGTCAACGAGAATCTCGACGAGCGCTGGTGGGGTGGCGACCGAATCGACCCGGTCGTCTTGTCGCACCTGCTCCGCTAGACGATCTTCAGCGGCTTGCGGATGCGCTGCACGGGATCCTGCGTGCGCATCGAGTGCAGGCGCTCGGCCAGCTCGCGAATCGCCACGGCGGCGGGGGAGTCGGGCTGGGAGACTGTGAACGGCACGCCGACGTCGCCGCCCTCGCGCAGCGCCGGCTCGAGCGGGATCTGGGCGAGCAGCGGCACATCGAGGTGGTTGGCGAGGGTCGCGCCGCCACTCGATCCGAACAGCTCGTCGCGCTCGCCGCAGCAGGGGCAGACGCGGTAGGCCATGTTCTCGACGACGCCCACGACGCGCATGTTGACGCGCTCGGAGACCGCGGCGGCCCGCTCGGCGACCCGCTGGGCGGCGGCCTGCGGGGTGGTCACGACGACGGCCTCGCTCTTGGGCAGCAGGCTGCCGAGCGAGATGGCCACGTCGCCGGTGCCCGGCAGCATGTCGATCAGGAGCACGTCGAGCTCGCCCCAGTGCACGTCGGAGAGGAACTGCTGCATCGCCTTGTGCAGCATCGGCCCGCGCCAGAGGACGGCGCCGCCCTCGTCCATGAAGTAGCCGATCGAGATCGTCTTGAGGCCGTGGGCGACGGGCGGCACGATCATGCTGTCGACGGTGACGGGGCGCTGGTGGATGCCGAGCATCCCGGGCACCGAGAAGCCGTAGATGTCGGCGTCGATCACGCCCACCTCGAGGCCCATCTGCTGGAGGGCGATCGCCAGGTTGACCGTGAGCGACGACTTGCCGACGCCGCCCTTGCCGGAGGCCACCGCGATGATCCGCGTCTTCGGCGAGACGGAGAGCTCTCCGGCGGCCTGCGGCGGACGGCCGCCGCGCAGGCGCGTGGCGAGCTGGGCGCGTTCGTCCTCGGACATGCTCGTGAAGTCGACGTGGACGGAGGTGACGCCCTCGACCGTCTGGACCTCCCGGCGGACGTCCTGATCGATCGTGGCCTTGAGGGGGCAGCCGGGGATCGTCAGGGCGACGCCGACCGTGACGTCGCCGGCCTCGCCGATCGCGATCTGCCGCACCATCTGCAGCGTCACGAGGTCCTGCTTGAGCTCGGGGTCGATGACCCGGGTCAGCGCCTCGCGGACCTGCTCCTCGGTGATCGCCATAGCCGAAGGCTACCCGTTCCGGGGCTGGGGGCCGTCGAGGGTGCGGATCACGAGACCGTCGAGGGTCTTGGGGTAGAAGTACGTGCTCTTCTGCGGCATCACCTGGCCCGCCAGCGCCACGTTCTCGACCTCCCGCACCGACGGGGCGCGCAGGATGAAGGCGACATCGCCCGACTCCTCGACCTTGGCGGCGGCGTCGTCGGAGTGGGCGGTGTAGCGGATCCGGTCGGTGGTGGCCACGACGTCGGCCGTCAGGCCGAGCAGGGGGCCGAGGATGCGGTCCTGGAGCAGGACGGCGTCGATCCGCTCGAGCGGCGTCCGCGCACGCTCCTCGGGCGGCGCTGCGACGAGCAGGGGCGGATGGTCGCGGCGGACGAGGCCGAAGACGCCGTGGTCGTGGGGGATCGGGGCCATCGCCTGCTCGAGCTGGACGACGCCGTCACCGGCCTCCCGCACCTCGAACCCGGCTGCGACGAGCTGCTCGGGCAGGGACTCCTGCTCGGCGGGGGCGATGCCGCCGACGATGCGGTGGATCGGGAAGATCACGAGGCCCGGGCTTGCGCCGTTCGTGAGGTACATCATCATCGTGTTGGCCGAGGGGTCCTCGGGATGCGCGTCGCGGAAGGCGAGGGCGGTCGCGTAGCGGTGGTGGCCGTCGGCGATCAGCAGGTGCCGTTGGGTGAGCGTGGCGTGGATCCGGTCCGTGATCTCGGACTCGGGCACGCGCCACATGCGCAGGTGGGTGCCGTGGTCATCGGTCAGGTCGATGACCGGCGTCGGCTCGGAGCCGGCGCGCAGCGCGGCGTCGATCTCGCCGTCGGGGTCGTCGTAGGTGACGAGGATCGGCGAGGGCTGGGCGTGGGTGGCGCGCAGGAGGCGCAGGCGCTCCTCGACGATGCTCGGCATCGTGCGCTCGTGGGGGAGGATCGTGCCGTCGCCATCGGGCAGCCCGACGAGCGCGATCATGCCCTCGCGGACGCGCTGGACCCCGTCGGGGCCGATGAAGGTCTCCTCGGTGCGGTACAGGCAGGGCGACTCCTCCTGGACCAGCGTGCCGTCCTCCCGCCACTCGTCGAGCAGGCGCCGGGCGTTCTCCGCGCGGCCCACGTCGGGCAGGATCAGGCGCACGACGTTGCGATTCGAGCGCGCGACGAGGCGCATGCGGTCGGCCATCGTGATCACGTCGTAGGGCGGCGCGACGACGGAGAACGCCGGGTGGCGGGCCGGGTCGTAGCGCAGCCCGCGGAACGGGCGCACGTGGAGGGTCTCGGCGGGAGTGCCCATCGGGCTCGGCATGGTATCGGGGCTCGCCCATCCGCCCTGCCAGCCGCCTAGACTCACGGCATGGCCGCCGATGCCCGCACGTCCGTTTCGGAGCTCGTCGAGGGCCAGCTGGTCGACTCGACGTTCGCGGTGCTTCGCAAGGACCGCCGCCGCACTCGCACGGGCAGTCCGTACCTCGCCCTCGAGCTGGCCGACCGGACGGGGCGCGTGCGCGCCACCGTGTTCGACGACGCTCCGATACTCGACGGGCGCTTCGAGGCGGGTGACGTCGTGCGCCTCCTCGGCTCGGTCGAGTCGTTCCGGGGGCGGCCGCAGATCGTCGTGCGCTCGCTCGAGCGGGTGGAGGCGGAGGCCGACGCCCTCGACTTCGTGCCGGGTGCCCGTCGCGACGTCGACGACCTCGAGGGCTTCCTCGAGTTCCTGGTCGAGGAGATCCCCGACGCCGCCCTGCGCGACCTGGCGGCCGCCGTGCTCGCCGACGAGCCGCTGCGGGCGGCCTTCCGGGCGGCGCCGATGAGCGTCGAGCACCACCACGCCTACGCGGGTGGCGCGCTCCAGCACACGGTGGCCGTGGCCACGGCCTGCCGCGAGCTCGCGCTTCTGCACCCGCGCCTCGACCCGTCGGTCGTCGGCGGCGCGAGCCTGCTCTTCGCCGTGGGCGCGGCCGACGCGTTCGTGCCCGGCCCCGTGCTCCTGCAGTCCGAGGAGGGGCGCCTCCTGGGCATCCCGCGCCTCAGCGCGCGCCGGATCGAGCACGCGGCCGAGCGCCTCGGCACGCCGCGCGAGCGGGTCGTGGCGGTCCTGCACTGCGTCGACGCCGATCAGCAGCGGACCCCCGAGGCGGCGTGCCTGCACGGGGCGATCGGCCTCGACGCCGCGGTGTCGACCGCGCTCGCCCGGCAGGCGGGCCGGGCCGCCGCGGCGCAGTAGACTGCCCCGTGTGCGCATCGCGCTCGCCCAGCTGAACCCGACGGTCGGGGACCTCGCCGGCAATGTGGAGCTGGTGGCGTCCGCCGCGGCGCGGGCCGCGGAGCTCGGCGCGGACCTCGTGGTGGCGCCCGAGCTGGTGGTGTCGGGGTACCCGCCGGAGGATCTGGTGCTGCGGCCATCGTTCGTGCGGGCCTGCGAGGAGGCGGTGGCGCGGCTGGCGGGCGAGGTGGCGGTGCCGGTGGTCGTGGGGTCGCCGTGGGCCGGGCCGGACGGGGTGCGCAACAGCGCGTTCGTGCTCGAGGGCGGGGCGGTCGTGGCCCGCTACGACAAGATGGCCCTGCCGAACTACAGCGTCTTCGACGAGCAGCGCACCTTCCGGCCGGGCGACGGCCCGCTGCTCGTGCAGGCGGGCGGCGCGCTCGTCGGCATCACGATCTGCGAGGACATCTGGGTCGCCGACGGGCCGGCGCACGCCGCGGCGCGCGGCGGGGCGTCGCTCGTGGTCAACCTCTCGGCGTCGCCGTACCACCTCGGCAAGGGGCGCCAGCGCGACGACCTGATCGGCGCGTTCGCCCGTGACGAGGGCTGCGCGGTCGCCTACGCCAACCTCGTCGGCGGGCAGGACGAGCTCCTGTTCGACGGGCGCAGCCTCGTCTTCGACGCCGCGGGGGATCTGGTCGCGCGGGGGGCGTTCTGCGCGGAGGACCTCGTGATCTGCGACCTCGACCTCCCGAGCGGCCGCGGCGCGGGGGCCATCTCGATCGCGGCGGAGATCCCCGTCGGCGCGCCGGGCGGGCCGGTCGACGCCGTGACGGCGCCGCTGCCCGGCTCCGAGCTGGAGGAGCTGTGGGGCGTCTTGGTGCTCGGGTTGCGCGACTACGTGGTCAAGAACGGCTTTCCCGGGGTGCTGTTGGGCGTGTCGGGCGGGATCGATTCGGCGCTGGTGGCGGCGCTGGCGGCGGATGCGGTGGGGGCGGATCGGGTGCATGCGGTGTCGATGCCGACGCGCTTCAACGTGGAGGAGACGCGGTCGGATGCGCGGGTGGTGGCGGAGAACCTGGGGGTGGGGTTCCGGGAGCTGCCGATCGAGCATCTGCGGCTCGCGTTCCATGAGCTCCTGCCGGAGGTGGAGGGGCTGGCGGGGGAGAACCTGCAGGCGCGCCTCAGGGGCGTGATCCTGATGAGCCTGTCGAACCAGCACGGCTGGCTGGTCCTGACCAACGGCAACAAGTCGGAGGTGGCGACGGGCTACTCGACCTTGTACGGGGATTCGGTCGGGGGCTTCGCGCCGATCAAGGACGTGCCGAAGACGCTGGTGCATGCGCTGTCGCGGTTTCTGAATCAGCGGGAGGGGCGGGAGGTGATCCCGTGGTCGACGATCGAGCGGCCGCCGACGGCGGAGCTGCGCGAGGGGCAGCGCGATGATCAGTCGCTGCCGTCGTACGGGGTGCTGGATCCGGTGCTGCACGCGTACATCGAGGAGCGGATGGGGCCGCACGAGATCGCCGCGGCGGGATTGTGCGATCTGGACCTGGCGCTCAGGGTCGCGGGCCTCGTCGATCGGGCGGAGTACAAGCGCCGTCAGGGTGCGCCGGGGCTGAAGGTGCATCCGATCGCGTTCGGACGCGACCGCCGCATGCCGATCACCAACCGCTACCGCGAGGAGCCATGATGCTGATCCACCACACCCAGGACCCCCAGTGGATGGCCGACGCCTACGTCGTAGCCCGGGAGGCGGGAGGTCCCGCCATCTGGATCGACTGCAACGGCGCCCACGACGAGCTGCACGCCTTCGTCGCCGACAACGACCTGCAGGTGCAGGGCATCCTGCTCACGCACCACCACATCGACCACATCTACGACCTCGACGAGGTCAGGGAGCGCTACGGCGTGCCCGTCGGCGCCAGCGCCCGCGCGATCGAGCTGATCCGCGCGGAGGGGCACTACACGGGCCCGATCGAGCACGTGCTCGACGAGGACGGCACGTTCGAGCTCGCCGGCCTCGAGGTGCGCTCGATCCCGACGCCGGGTCACGCCGGCGGCCACCTCGCCTTCCTCGTCGACGGCACCGACGTCTTCACCGGCGATGTGCTCTTCAACGGCACCGTCGGCGGCACGCGCGCGCCCGGCCACACCGACCTCGCCGACCTCAAGGCGTCCCTCAGCCGCCTGCTCGAGCTCGACGATGCGGTCGTCGTGCATCCGGGCCACACGATCCCGACGACGATCGGCGCCGAGCGCGCCGCGAACCCGTTCGTGCGCCACTTCCGGGGCGAGGATGCCGCGCTCGAGGAGCCCGTCACCGCCTGGGGCGAGCCCGCCACGCTGCTGGTCTGGGGCCCCGACTACGACGGCGGGCACAAGGCGCTCGTGCGCTGGGCCGACGGGTCCGAGGACATCGTCGGCGGCTCGAAGGTCGCGCGGGGCTAGTCG
>SXGQ01651694.1_pt1 | contig 11431 bp, 11 predicted proteins | sample 3178371 | NCBI WGS metagenome assembly SXGQ01 (sample SAMN11356859, study PRJNA531348) | freshwater metagenome | isolation source: freshwater sample F1-20 | place: China: Fuxian Lake, Yuxi | collected 2017-12-25 | reverse complement strand
TTCACAAACTGTTGGCTCAGCAAGGTGCTTTCTTTGTAGAATTTCTGAAGCTTGCCAAGGGCAATTTTTTCAAGCATTTCCTCCGGCTTGCCTTCGGCTCTAGCTTGCTCCTTACCGATTTCGATTTCTCGTTCGATGGTAGTTGCATCCACGCCGTCTTTGTCTACTGCTACTGGGTTCATCGCAGCAATTTGCATCGCCACGTCTTTGCCAGCCTCTTCTACGTTGGTACCAGAAGTATTCACAAGGCCTACCAATACGCCCAATTTTCCATTGGAGTGTACATAGGAAACCACCTGATCGGCATTGATGACTTCGAAGTGAGAGATTTCAATTTTCTCTCCGATTTTACCAGTCATTTCGATGATTTTTTCCGCTATCGTGCTGCCTTCCATAGTTAGGGAAAGCACTTCAGCTGTGGTAGTGGATCCGTTGCTTACTGCTGCATCAATTAAGGAGTTAGCAAAAGCGCCAAATCCTTCGTTTTTGGCAACGAAGTCAGTTTCGCAGGTAAGTGAAAGCAAGATACCTTTTGCCTTGCCGTTGGTCAAGCGAGTGACAACTAGGCCTTCTTTAGTTTCACGGTCAGCTCTAGATGCAGATACTTTCTGACCTTTTTTTCTGAGGATGTCCACTGCATTTTCGAAGTCGCCATCGGCTTCGGTTAACGCTTTTTTGCAGTCCATCATGCCTGCGCCGGTCATTTGTCTCAGTTTGTTTACGTCTTGTGCAGTGATTGCCATGGGATGTTTCGTTTAAATAGTTCGTAGGAATCGGTCCCGCTGAATAGGGTCTGTTGGAATTAGATTTGGCGCAAGCGCCAAGTAAAAACAAAAAATTGAACATCGACTTACGCCGGATGTTCAATTTTTTAGTTGCAATACATAAGTGGATTATTCTTTTATTTCTGCGTCCACAGCTCTTTTTGCCTCTTCCTCTTCAGAAATTTTGGCATCATCCTTATCTTTCTTGCGTTCAGATAAGCCTTCTTCGATGGCTGCACCAAATGCGTGTACCAAAAGAGACACAGACTTGAATGCGTCATCGTTTGCTGGAATTGGGAATTCTACCTCGTTCGGATTGGAGTTGGTATCTACTAAAGCAAAAACAGGAATTCCTAATTTTTGAGCTTCAGCGATGGCAATGTGTTCTCTCTTAATATCTACTACAAATAGCGCGGCTGGAAGTCGGCTTAAGTCGGCTATACCGCCCAAGATTGTCTCCATTTTTTCCTTTTGACGGGTTACCATCAAACGCTCTTTCTTAGCCAAGTTTTTATAGCCATCTTCTTTCATCAACTTCTCTAGCGAAGACATCTTCTTTAGAGATTTGCGAATAGTAGCGAAGTTGGTCAACATTCCACCCAACCATCTTTCGGTTACGTAAGGCATGTTGAGACGTTGTGCTTCTGCAGCAACGAGGTCTTTGGCTTGCTTTTTTGTAGCGACAAACATGATTTTTTTGCCGGAACGTACAATTTGCTTGATTGCGTTGGATGCTTCTTCGAGGCAAGCAAGCGTTTTATTAAGGTCGATAATATGGATACCGTTCTTCTCCATAAAGATATATGGAGACATTCTTGGATCCCACTTTCTCGTCAAGTGTCCGAAGTGAACACCAGCATCCAGTAAGTCTTTGTATTCTATTTTTGACATGAATGAAATTGGTTTCTATGAATTGAAGTAAATTCCTAATTAACGCTTGGAGAACTGGAATCTTCTTCTTGCTTTTTTACGTCCTGGCTTCTTACGTTCTACCATTCTAGGGTCACGAGTAAGGAATCCTTCTTTCTTTAATGGACTTCTGTGTGACTCATCTGCTTCACAAAGTGCTCTAGAGATGGCCATACGAGCGGCTTCCGCTTGTCCTTTGATTCCCCCACCGTCTACATTAATTTGTAAGTCGTAAGCTCCATCTACGCCAACAAGCGTTAACGGCTGCTTCACTACAATTTGGTGTAGCTCAAATGGGAAATAAACTTCAATTGATTTGTTGTTAACGGTGATTTTACCGTTACCTGGCGTCATGTAAATTCGGGCTACCGAAGTTTTTCTTCTACCGATGGTATTGATGGTTTCCATGCGTCAGCAATTAAAGTGTGATGGCTTTCGGCTGCTGCGCTGCGTGAGGATGCTCAGATCCTTCATACACATACAAGTTGCCGTACAACTTACTTCCTAATCTGTTTTTAGGCAACATGCCTTTGACTGCTTTCTCTATCAGGATAGTTGAAGATTTCTGCTTCAACAATCGAGGTGTAGAGATTCGCTGTCCTCCTGGGTATCCAGTATGACGCACATATACTTTTGCATCCCACTTGTCACCCGTCAATCGAACCTTGTCTGAATTGATTACGATGACATTGTCACCACAATCAACATTAGGAGTGAAGCTAGGCTTCGTCTTTCCTCTCAAGATTTTCGCAACATCACTAGCCAAGCGACCTAGAACTGCAGACTGGGCATCCACGATCACCCACTGCTTTTCTACGGTGGAGCTGTTGGCTGAGATGGTCTTATAGCTCAGAGTATCCACTTTGTAACTGTTTAATTTTTAGCTTATTAATTAATTATCGACCCCAAAAAGGGACACAAAGATAGGAGCATTTATTTTTCTATGCAAACTATTTGCATTCCTAAACCCTAATTTTCGTTGGTTTAGCTGATTTTTTTTAGTTTACTCTCCCAATAAGCGTGAAATCCCCGCACTACCTATTCTTTTCAAGCTGCTGTACCAAGACTTGAAAATCTTTTGGGTAAGGGGCTTCTACAGCTATTTTTTTGCCATTAAGGCCAAAAAATTGGATGCTAAAGGCATGCAGGGACACGCGCTGCATGATGGGAAGTTCCTCGGTCTCTTTTTTTAAGTTGAATCGGCGCTTTAATGCCGAGAGAAATAAAGGTTTGCCTCCGTAGAGCGTATCCCCACAAATTGGAGCCTTTAAGTAGGCTAAGTGCACCCGAATCTGGTGCAATCTGCCAGTAATCGGACTACAAGCGATCAGCGTATGGGCAAAGTAGGTCCGTACCGTGTTCACGATCGTTTGGGCTGGTTTTCCATCCTTACTTACCTTGGCAATACCCTTGTTATTGGCAGCCAGGTTGCGATCCACGAGTAGGTTCTGAAAGTCATGAATGCCTTCCACTACCGCATGGTAAATTTTTTCCACCTGCCTATTTTCAAACTGCATAGCTAGATGTCGATAGGCCTCGGGATGCTTGGCAATCACTAAGCAGCCGGAGGTTTCCTTATCCAAACGGTGACAAAGCTGTGCATCCTCCCAATAGTTTTTGGCTAAATCCAAAATGTTCTGGGCCTCGTGACGGTCGTCCAAACTCGATAGGTAGGGTGGTTTGTTGATGACCAAGAAATCCGAATTTTCCAAAAGAATCAGGTCTTCAAACGTTATTTTTTTCATGGAGATTTTGCCCAGTTTGCAGCAGCAAAACTAGCCATTCCAATTCGGTCCAAAAAGTATTGCTAGAATTACTTCTCAAATGACATGCGTGGGAGTGAGCTTCGGAAAAGAAAATATGTGAGTTAGCCCTTTTTCTGAAACAAGGGTACTCAAACCTCTTCGATTGGGTCGCTCTTCTTTTTTTCTTTTTCTAAGGGGAGCTCAAAGCTAAAAATGGATCCCTTCCCCACCACTGAGGTAACAGAGATTTTACTTTTATGACCTTCTAAGATATGTTTGACGATGGCCAACCCAAGTCCTGTGCCTCCCTTGCCCTTAGATCTACTCTTTTCTACTCGGTAAAAGCGTTCAAAAATGCGTTTTAAATCCTCAGGTTGGATGCCAGGGCCATTGTCCTTGACCTCTACCAGGACTTGATTCTTGCTCAACTTTAAGCTAACCTTGACCTCTCCGCCGTCATGGTTGTATTTCACTGCGTTGAAAATTAAATTTTGGCATACCCGATAAATTTTCTGTCGGTCCGCTAGCGTGAGATAGCTTTTAGTGGGTTCAGCCTCTACGGTAATGTGAACCTCTCTCTTACTTGCCTTATGCTCCAACTCTTCGACTACTTCAACTACCAACTCGAGCAGGTCAAATTCTGAGAAGGAAAATTTGATGACTCCAGACTCCATTTGGTTGAGGGTGAGCAAATCGTGAACTAGGTGATCTAAGGAATCCAAATTTTTTGCAGCTTTTTTGAGGAACTTCATCCGCACCTGTTTGTCATCAATGGCTCCATCAATTAGGGTATGAATGTAGCCTTGAGTTGCAAAAATTGGAGTTTTAAACTCATGAGAGATGTCTGCAATAAATTCCCGCCTGAATTCAGCATTTTTCTTTAGGGTATCAATTTCGCTCTGTCTTGCGAGCGCATACGAATTGATCACTTTGTTTATTTTTTTTAATGGGGAGAGTGAAGATCGTATCGATTTGTCTTGAATTTCTGTCAGGTCTTTTTTTTGAATTTTTTCCAAAAGGCCATAGATATTTCCGATTTCGCGAAAGACTAGAAACTCTAACGAAATACTTAAAAGTAGGTAGGAAATGGAAAAGGATAAAAGCAGCGCTGCCCACAGTGTGGACGCAGTGGAGGAGGGAATCAGGAATAGAAAAGCCGTTACCAAACCAGAAATGGCAAATGCTAGAATTAAAGATAAGCCTCGAGACCCTGCCGGCATGTTAACTTAAATCAAATTTATAGCCTACTCCTTTTACAGTAGAGATGTACTCTTCCCCGATTTTTTCGCGCACTTTTCGGATGTGAACATCTACTGTTCGAGCCAAAACGAAAACATCAGATCCCCAAATATTGTGCAATAGCTCGTCTCGGTTAAATACTACATTGGGATTGTTGGCGAGAAAGTACAAGAGCTCAAATTCCTTTTTGGGCAGGGTAATTGTTTTCCCCGCCTTGTCTATGGTATAGCTGCTGCGGTCAATTTTCAAGTCACGTATTTTTATATGGCTTTTTTCTTTTTCCTTTTTGGAATCTCTTCTGAACAAGGCTGCAATGCGGCTCATCAAAGCACGAGGTTTGATCGGCTTGGTGATGTAGTCGTCGGCGCCCACGTCAAATGCAGCTACCTCCGAATACTCTTCCGATCGAGCAGTCAGGAAAATAATAAAGGCATGCTTGAGCTCTGGGATTTGCCGGATTTGTATGCAGGTTTCTACTCCGTCTAGGTTGGGCATCATGATGTCTAGTAGAATGACATCCGGATGAAATTTGATTGCCGTTTTTACCGCTTTGAGTCCATCTTCAGCAGTAGCTACTTCGTAGCCCTCTTTTTGCAGGTTGTACTTTAAAATTTCTACGATGCTTGGTTCGTCATCGACTACCAATACCTTGATTTTTTGTTTATCTGCCATGGGAAGAATTACTAAATGTTTGTGAAAAATAATGAATATCTACGGCTTCAAATCAAATTGTAAATTAACCTTTCCAAGACTAAACCAAAAGTGCCCATTTTTTCGACTTTTTCTTGCCCTTTGTTAAGTTAGTGTGAATCGCCTCGCGAAGCTAATTTTTCAACCCTTTGGCGCTTCGGATGTCGATATTCAAGGAACCTATAAATAGGTTGGCTTTGATTTTAACTGGGATTTTTTGCGCATCCTTGGTAATCCATACTTTCACAGGGTACTCCCCTCGGAATAGGCTATTTTTAGGTATTTGAGGAGAAAAACGATAGGTTTCCTTGCTCCCGAGGCTTGTCTCGAGTGTTTCAGTCCCTTCGAATATTAATTTTAGGTTATATATTTCTTTATCAAAAAAACCTCGGATTAAAATTTCTTGTCCCTTCCGCATCTCAGTGAGGTCCAAGGTGCGTAAGTAATAAAACCCGCTGACCAAATCTTGTACTGTACCTGGAAGGGAGAATACTTTAACCTCCTTGATTTTTTTGTTTTCCCTATCGTAGAGCTCTAGGGTGGCTTTTTTATTTTGTTGGTCAAAATAAATCTTTTCATTTCTTCGGTAGCGTCCCTCTTCGATGTAGCGGTACGAGAGCCGAGGCAATAGACTTTCGGCATTCAGGTGAGTTCCCCAGTTGTCATTTACTTTTCCAAAAAGCGTAGCGGCACCTATGGTATTTCCAAACGCATCAATTTTAAAATGAGGCTGAGCATTTTCAAGAATTGGTTTTTTCCCCACGAGCAGTCGCCCCTCAGCCAGATCAACCCAGCCATAACTTACATCAAAGAACAATTCCTCTCCATAAGTGAAGGGAACTGTCTTCCCTAGTGATTGTGCCGATGTCACGGAAATTGGAAAATAGGCGAGCAAGAGGATCCAAAAATACCGCCTCATTAGATAACTGACATTTTGTGACAAAAACGAAAGAGTTTTGGGATTAATTTCACCAAATATGTGGTTTTGAAGGTTAAAAGTACAAATTTGCATAGCGAAAACAAGGCAGACTAATACCTTGTTATTTGTATTGCAAATTAGTAACTTGTACATTTTAACCTATACCCAAACTCAAGATGAGTACGATCAACGCAGAAAAACTCAAAGCATTACAGCTCACCATTGACAAGCTTGAAAAAACATACGGCAAGGGTGCTGTGATGAAGCTTAGCGACAATAAAGTATTGGACATTCCCGCCATCTCTACGGGTTCCTTAGGTCTAGACATGGCCCTGGGTATTGGAGGTATCCCTAGGGGCAGAGTCATTGAGATTTATGGTCCAGAATCCTCCGGAAAGACCACCTTGACACTGCATTGCATCGCCGAAGCTCAAAAGGCGGGCGGGATGGCGGCATTTATTGATGCGGAACATGCATTCGACAAGAATTATGCAGAAAAGCTAGGGATCGACACTGAAAATTTATTGATTTCTCAGCCAGATAATGGGGAGCAGGCCCTAGAGATTGCAGAGCATTTGATTCGTTCAGGAGCGATTGACATTATCGTGATTGACTCTGTGGCAGCTTTGGTACCTAAAGGAGAACTGGAAGGTGAAATGGGCGAAAGCAAAATGGGCTTGCAGGCTCGATTGATGTCTCAGGCCCTTCGGAAACTGACTGGAGCGATTCACAAAACAGGTTGTGCGTGTATTTTTATCAACCAGCTCCGTGAAAAAATCGGAGTCATGTTTGGAAGTCCTGAAACGACCACAGGAGGTAACGCCTTGAAGTTTTATGCTTCCGTGCGCTTGGACATCCGTCGTGTAGGACAGATCAAGGATGGTCCAGATAATGTTATGGGCAACAGAACCCGTGTGAAGGTGGTGAAAAACAAGGTTGCTCCACCTTTCAAAGTAGTTGAATTTGACATCATGTATGGTCAGGGCATCTCCAAGGTGGGCGAAGTCATTGATCTTGGAGTGGAGTTAGAAATCATCAAAAAGGCAGGATCTTGGTTTTCCTACAATGGAGAGAAATTAGGTCAAGGTCGCGATGCAGTAAAAAATCTACTGCTAGACAATCCAGAGTTGCTTGAAGAACTGGAAGGAAAAATCAAAGATGCATCAGGAATGCTTCCCACCGAACCGACCATTTCTTTGGAAGATTAAAGAAAAGCAACAAGTAACAAAAAAGGTCCCGTCCCATCCCGCACATGCGGGACGGGACGGGACCTTTTTTGTTGTCTTTTAGTTGGTCCTAATGGCTTCTACAGGATCCATCCTAGCAGCAAGTGTGGCGGGCACGATTCCAGCTACCACACCAATTGCAGAGGAAACACCCAAGCCTAATATTACATTATTGAAAGACAATGCCAGTTCAAGACTTCCTATAGGAATAAAGCTCAACAGGTACACGAGTAGGATTCCGGAACCTCCACCAATTAAACTCAAGCAAACTGCTTCAAAAAGGAATTGGAAAAGGATGAAATAATTTCTGGCACCTAGGGACTTTTGAATTCCGATGATATTGGTTCGCTCTCGGACGGACACAAACATGATGTTGGCAATTCCAAAGCCGCCCACCAAAATAGAAAATCCTCCTATCACCCAGCCTGCAACTGAGATTACATCAAAAATGGACCCAATGGTATTCTGAATAAATTCCGTTTTGTTGAGGGCAAAGTTATTTTCTTGGGTAGGCTTCAGTCCCCGCTTGGCCCGGAGGAATCCAGCCATCTCATTTTCTAAGGCCACTAGTCCTACATCGGTATCTCTACCCTTGGCAGCGATGGTAGGCTCTAGCCCATCACGACCAGTGTAGTACATTTTACTAAATGCCCCAAAAGGCACCAAACAGGCCTCATCTTTGGAAGGGAGCTCTAAAAATCCTTCCCCTTCCTCTTCAAAAATGCCGATGACGGTAAATTTCATCCCCTTGATTTTCACTTCTTTGCCCAAAGCTCCTTCGTTAGGAAAAAGGGTAGTGGCGATTTTTTTTCCGATGATAATCAGGTTTCGAGATGCATTGATCTCTGCCTCAGAGAAGTAGCGCCCTTCTTCCAAGGCTACTTCAAACACATCTTGGTAGCTGTAGACAATCCCAGATAGGGAGGTGCCTTGGTACGAATTACTTCCTGCCTGAATGGTCGCAGAGGAGGATGCGGAAATGGTCACTCCATCTGCGTTTTTTAAGCGATCCTCCAAAAATTTGTATTCCGCATAGGTGCCAGGAGGCCGTTGAAAATACTTCCACCAAGGGTAATCCTGAGGGCCACTCGCAAACGAGAAACGATCCACCCGCATTACGTTGGTGCCCAAAAAGGCAAAGGATGACTTGATTTTTCCCTCCAACGAATCTACCAAAGTAAATACAGCAATGATTGCAAAAATACCAATTGTCACCCCCAATAGGGAAAGAATGGTTCGTGTGAGGTTGGATTTTAAGGCCGTAATGGCAAACCTAAAACTTTCCCAAGAAAGCTTTATAAATAGCATAGAATAACTAGTTGGTTAAAACAATTTGTCAAGTTAGCTGAAATTGGGCATTTTTGTTATTAACTTTGCATTTTTTAAAGTAAAATCCTAATCGAGTTTTGAATAAAACAAGCACTCTTCACTATCCCCTATGAAATTATCTGATTTCAAATTTGAAGTTCCCAAAAAACTGATAGCGCTCTATCCCACTGAAAATCGTGACGAGTCCAGATTGATGGTTGTTCATCGGAAAACTGGAGAAATTGAGCACCGAACCTTCAAAGATATCCTAGATTACTTTGCTGAAGGGGATGTATTTGTGACCAACGACACCAAGGTTTTTCCTGCTCGTCTATACGGAAACAAAGAAAAAACGGGTGCTAAAATTGAAGTTTTTTTATTGCGCGAACTAAACTCAGAATTTAAACTTTGGGATGTATTGGTGGATCCTGCTCGGAAAATCAGAGTAGGAAACAAGCTTTATTTTGGGGACAGTGACCTTGTCGCTGAAGTCATAGACAACACCACCTCAAGAGGTAGGACCATCCGTTTCTTGTTTGACGGCACCGACGAGGAATTTCATAAAACAATTGATACCCTAGGTGAGACGCCGCTTTTGAAAGAAATTATCGAGCGAGCTATCGAACCAGAAGATAGAGAACGCTACCAAACTGTTTTTGCAAAGAATGTAGGTGCAGTAGCAGCACCTACTGCAGGAATGCACTTTACGCAACAACTGCTAAAGCGCTTGGAATTGAAAGGAATAGAAATAGCACCGATCACCCTTCATGTGGGTCTAGGTACTTTTCGCCAAGTGGATGTGGAAGATCTGACCAAGCACAAAATGGACTCAGAGAATTACTTCATTCCAGAGCGAACCGTCAATTTGGTAAACGAATCCTTGGATCAAAAAAAGCGGGTGGTGGCAGTAGGTACCACTTCCCTGAAGACGATAGAATCCTCCGTAACAGCAGGAGGTAGACTTAAAGAGAGTAGCGGCTGGACGGATAAATTTATCATTCCTCACTACGATTTTAAAATTGCCAATGCGATGATTACCAACTTCCACTTGCCAGAGTCCACACTACTCATGACTGCCTCTGCATTTGGTGGCTACCCCTTGATCATGAAGGCCTACAAAGAAGCCATTAAAGAAAAGTATCGGTTCTTCTCCTATGGAGATGCGATGTTGATCTTGTAAATCGAATCAGTCCCGCACCAGCGGGACTTTTTTTTCCATTTCGATTTTGTTCCACTATGTTTTCATCCACAGAATGCAGAATCATTTTGAGCGTAGAAATATGATCAAACAGGAGGTGCGTTTCAAATGGAGCTTTATTTTTGTACCAATTCAACGCACATGAACAAAGCAGCAGTACTCGTCGCCGGGGGAAAAGGAATGCGGATGGGAACCACCCTACCCAAGCAATACCTTCCCTTAGCAGGAAAGCCAGTGTTGATGCATACGTTAGAAAAATTTTTTAGCGCAGACCCAAGCCTACTTTTGATCCTAGTTTTACCTAAGGAAGACTTCGATTACTGGGATTATTTGTGTGCCTCTCATGCCTTTGTACTTCCGCATAAGTTGGTTGCAGGAGGGGAAAGTCGCTTTCAATCTGTAAAAAACGGATTGATGGCGCTCCCATTTCAGGAGGGTCTTGTGGCTATTCACGATGGGGTACGCCCCTTTGTGAGTGAAAACGTAATTCAAACCAGTTTTGAGCTGGCAGCTGAAAAAGGCAGTGCGATTCCAGTGGTTGCCTTAAAGGACTCCCTGCGAAAAGTAGAAACTAGTGGAGAAAGTAGCTTTCAAGATCGAGCCCACTTCCGTTTGGTTCAGACTCCCCAAACCTTTCAACTCAAGCCGCTCCTGCAAGCATTTGCGGTGGAGGAGTTGGCAATTTTTACGGATGATGCCACAGTCTACGAACACCAAGGATGGGAAATCAGTCTGATTGAAGGCAACACTGAGAACATTAAATTGACTACGCCCGAGGACTTGGCCTTTGCTGAATTCTTGATGTCGGCTCGTTGAGCGAGAAAGAGGAACTTGTTTACCGACTAGTTTGGTGCCTTTACCGATTTTTTGCTGGAATTCATCGAATGGGTTACCAAAGGCTAGGGTTGGCCCACTAGTTTTGTTTGACTAAATTTAATAGACATGAACAACTTCGCTAAACCACGTAACGACGGGAGTATTGCTTTTGGAGTGATCATCTTAGTCATTGGCCTTATCCTCCTTTTCAGAAAGTTTGGACTTTACATCCCGGATTGGGTACTGACCTGGCCGATGATTTTGATTGCGGTAGGTACCTACACGCTCATCAGTCAGCAGTTCAAGAGTTTTTTTGGATCTGTGGTGCTCTTCATTGGAGTCTACTTTTTACTCAAACGAGAGTTTGACCTTGATTTAGGCCTAGATCAATTTATTTGGCCTGTCGGCTTGATCGCCCTCGGTATCTACTTGATTCTCCATAAAAAGCAGGAAAATAAAGCCCTGGAGGAGGTGCGTAAAAATTGGGAGTCTTCTCGAAAAAAGAAAACAGAAGCATCCAGTTCTGAGAAAATCGAGTCAGCCGAAGTGGTAGATGATGCTGCAGCCTCGCAAGTAGAGCCTACCAAGGCTCCAGATTCAGGCTTTATCCGAGCTAC
>SXGQ01028683.1_pt1 | contig 11431 bp, 7 predicted proteins | sample 3178371 | NCBI WGS metagenome assembly SXGQ01 (sample SAMN11356859, study PRJNA531348) | freshwater metagenome | isolation source: freshwater sample F1-20 | place: China: Fuxian Lake, Yuxi | collected 2017-12-25 | reverse complement strand
GGCACGCTCGGCATCGTCTTCACGGTGTTCGGGTGGTACATCTTCTATCTCATGAGCGGTGCGCTGGAGCAGCATTGGGGCGCATTCCGTTTCAACCTCTTCCTGCTGCTCAGCTACGTCCTCACCGTGGCGCTCTCGTTTCTCGCGCCGCTCAACGGTGTCACCAACCTGTTCATCCTGGGCTCGGTCTTCCTCGCGTTCGCCTTCCTCAACCCGGACTTCGAGCTGATGCTGTTCTTCATCCTGCCGGTGAAGATCAAGTGGCTCGCGATCATCACGTGGGCGCTGAACCTCGTGCAGTTCGTGCGCGGCGACCTCGGCCTGCGGCTGCAGATCGCGGCGCCGGTGGTCACCTTTCTCGTCTTCTTCGGCCCCGACATCCTCCTCCGCCTCCGCAGCGGCCGCCGCCAGGTGGAACGCCGCGCGGAGCGGGCCGCGGATGAGGTCCGGGCACGCCACGTCTGCCACGTGTGCGGCCGCACCGACCGCACCAATCCGGAGATGGACTTCCGCTACTGCTCCAAGTGCGCCGGCGACCAGTGCTATTGCCCCGATCACATCCAGAACCACGCGCACGTCGTGGCCCCCGATGAGGCGGCCCGCCGCTGATCCGTTCGCGGGCGCCGCGGGACTCGCGACGCCCGGCGCTTGGCTAAAGTTCGCCACCGCGTTGCTGGAAAAGACCGGGGTTGCCCTTGGCCAGGTGGCGACCGACGCGCACGACGAGGCGCTCTATCTCGTCCTGCACACGCTCGGTCTGCCCCTGGAGAGCGGTCCCGCCGCGCTGCGCCGCCCCTTGAAGCCGGAGGAGCGCGCACGGCTGGAGGCCGTCTTCCGCCGACGGGTGGTCGACCGCGTGCCCTCCGCCTACCTCACGCGCGAGGCGTGGCTCGGTCCGCACCGGTTCTTTGTCGACGAGCGCGTCATCATCCCACGCAGCTATTTTTTGGAGCTGATCCCCGGCGCCCTGGCCGCCGGTCTGCCGCGGGGCACGCACGTGCGTCGCGCCGTTGATGTCTGCACGGGCTCGGGCTGCCTCGCGATCCTGCTGGCCCACGGATTTCCGGAGGCGCAAGTCGACGCCTGCGACCTGTCGGCCGATGCGCTGGATGTCGCCGGCGTGAACGTGCGCGACCACAATCTGGCGGAGCGCGTGCGGCTTTTCCGCAGCGACGTTTTCGATGCGGTGCCGCCGGCCGCCTACGACCTGATCATCAGCAACCCTCCCTACGAACCCAGCGCCCATGTCGACACGCAGGCGCCCGAGTTCGCGGCGGAGCCGCGGATGGCCCACGACGGCGGCCGGGACGGCCTCGTGATCATCCGGAAGCTCATCCGCCAGGCGGTGACCCGCCTCGCGCCGCACGGCATGCTCGCGATCGAGGTCGGCGGCCTGCACGACGCGATCAACCGCGAATTCGCCGCCCTGCGGCCGGAGTGGCTGCCGACGCAGGACGGCAGCGATTGCGTGGTCGTTTTCCGCGCCGCGGCGTTGGCGGCGGCCGGCCCGGTCACTCGTCCGCGCCCCAACGCCACTGCGGCCGTTCGCCCTTCTGCGAGCAAATCGCCACGAGCAGCGCGCTCGCGACGAGCACGGTGAGGATGTGCCGGCCGGTGTGGCGGCCGGTGACGATGGCCGCGCCGATCAGGGTGGCGAAATAGACCCCGAAGACCGGTACGCCCTGCCAGCGACGGGGCACGCCCCAGCCCCAGCCGTAGCGTTTGGCCGGGAACCAGGCTTCCTCGCGGGGAAGGGGCACGGTACCCCGCCGTGCGTCAGCGCCGGAAGGACTTCGTGAAGTCCTCCGCGACCTGCTGCACGACCTTCTTCTCGTGCCGCGAGTTGGCGATCAGCTCGTTGAGCTTCTTCTCCCACGCGGCGCTGTCCATCGGCAGCTCGACGTTCTGGTTGATGAGCGACGAGTAGAGGAGGACGTTGGCGAGCTCGACGGAGCCCATGCCCTCGGCGCCGGGCGCGATGAGCGGCGAGCCGTCGAGGATGGAGTCGACGAAGTTCTGAATCAGCGTGCAGTGCGGATTGCCCGCGTTGTCGAACGGGATCTCGACGTTCCAGACCTCGGGCTTGGCGAAGCCGCTCTTCGACGTGCGGCTGAACTCGATCATGTCGGCGTCGTTGCGGGTGAAGGTGATGCGGTTGTTCTCGAGCACGACCTTGCCGCGCGTGCCGCAGATCTCGAAGCGGTTGGTGCCCGGGGACTCGCCGGTGGACGAGATGAACACGCCGGTGGCGCCGTTGGCCCACTCGAGGTAGGTGGTGATGTTGTCCTCGACCTCGATGTTGTGGAACCGGCCGAGCTGGCAGAAACCGCGCACGCGCGCGGGCATGCCGCAGAGCCACTGGAGCATGTCGAGTTGGTGCAGGCACTGGTTGAGCAGCACTCCGCCGCCCTCGACCTTCCATGTAGCGCGCCAGCCGCCGCTCGCGTAGTAGGCCTCGGTGCGGAACCAGTCGGTGATGATCCAGTTCACGCGCACGATCTCGCCGAGGTCGCCGTTGCGGATGAGATTCCGGAGCTTCAGGTAGCGCGGCTCGACGCGCATCTGGAACATCCCGGCGAAGACCTGCTTCGGCCGCTCCTTCGCCACCGCGATCAGGCGCTCGGCGTCGGCCTTGTGGGCGGAGATCGGCTTCTCGACCATCACGTGCAGCCCGGCCTTCAGCGCCTCGATGCCGAGCGAGGTGTGCAGGAAGTGCGGGGTGGCGATGACGATCGCGTCGATCTCCCCCGAGCGGATCATCTCGCTGGCGTCGGCGTAGGTCTTGAGGCCCGGCTTGCCCTTGAACGACTCGAGGCTCGGCGCGAAGGCGTCGCTCACCGCGGCCAGCGTGCAGCGCGAGACCTTGTTCTCCAGCAGGTACCCGGTGTGGAACCGGCCGATATTGCCCAGACCGACGATCCCGAGGCGGACGTTTTTCATAGGTAGTTGCGGACTATCGCCGTGGTGAAAAACAACCGGCAACCACTTTCTGCGACGGAACGGCGCCGGACGCGATTCCACCAAAACCGGCCGGCTGCCTACTAGGCGCGGGGCCGCGGAACTGCTAGGGTGTCGGTCGATTCCCCGCCCCATGATCCCGTTCCGTTCGCCCTTCGGCCGCGCCTTCGCCGCAGCCTTGATCGTTGTCGCCAGCCTGTTCGCGGTGCCCGCGCCCCGCGCAGCCGAACGCTCCGCCGCCTCCGGGATCGTCGAGGGCCGCGTGCTTCACGGCGGCAGCGGCGAATATCTGGAGAACGCGCGCGTCACCATCGAGGGCACCAACCTCGAGGCCGCCACGCGCTCCGACGGCTCCTTCACGCTGGCGCCGGTACCGGCCGGGACGGCCCGCCTGCGCGTTTTTTTCACCGGCCTCGCGCCCCAGGTCTTCGCGGTGGACGTGCCCGCCGGCGCCACGGTGCGTCGCGATATCACCCTGGCGCCGGCCGCGGGGCGGCCGGGTGAGACCGTGCGGTTGGAGGCTTTCGCCGTAGCGGCCTCGCGGGAGATGGACGCCGCGGCGATCGCGATCAACGAGCAGCGTTTCGCCTCAAACCTCCGCACGGTGGTCGCGACCGACGAGTTCGGCACGGTGGCGGAGGGCCACGTCGGTGAGTTCATGAAGTTCCTGCCGGGAGTCACGATGGAGTACGCCGGTGGCAATGCGCGTGAGATCTCCATCAACGGCGCGCCGGCCGCTTACGTGCCGGTGACGGTGGACGGCTTCAACCTCGCGAGCGCGGTGGGCAACGGCACGGGGCGCGCGGCGGCCGTCGACATGGTCTCGATCAACGGACTCTCGCGGCTGGAGGTCTCGTATTCGCCGACGCCCGATTCGCCCGGCTCCGCCCTGGCGGGCTCGGTGAACATGGTCTCGCGTAGCGCGTTCGAGCGCGCGCGGCCGGTGTTCAACGGCAGCGCCTACGTGATGATGCGCGACAACCGACGCGAGACGCATCGCACGGCGATCCCGCGCGAGACGCGCACGCGGAAGGTCTATCCCGGTTTCGATTTCTCCTGGGTCGTGCCGCTGAACCGGAGCCTCGGCTTCAGCCTCTCGGGCGGCCGGACCACCCAGTACGCCGGGCAGGACTTCTCGCAGAACACCTGGCGCGGCACCGGCGCTGCGACCAACGGAGCCGCTTTCCCGCACACCACATTCGACCGTCCCTACCTCACGGCCTACACCGTGCGCGGCGGCGGCAAGGAGACGATCCGCAACTCCATCGCGGCCACCGTCGACTGGCGGCTCGGGCCGCGCGATCGCCTCACGTTCGCCCTCCAGGCCTCGACCTTCGAGGAGAACTACAGCCAGCAGGCGCTCACCTTCACCATCAACCGTGTGACGCCCGGCGCGTTCTCGCCGACCTTCACGCGCGGCGACACCGGCGCCGGAGCCGGCACCCTCCAGCAGACCAACGGCGGCACCTACCGTTTCAACCGCACCTACATGCCCACGCTCACGTGGCGCCATGACGGGCCCGCGTGGAAACTCGACGCCGGCGCCGGCCTCTCCCGCGCCCGCTACACCGGAGCCGACATCGAGCGCGGCATGTTCCAGAACACCACCACCCAGCGCACCAACGTCGCGATCGCGTTCGAGGACATCTTCTACCTCCGGCCCGGCGCGATCAGCGTGCGCGACGCGTTGACCGGCGCGGCGGTGGATCCGTTCAGCCTTTCCAGCTACGCCCTCACGGCCACGACCAGCGGTATTGTCGACTCCAACGACCGGCAGCGCACCGCGTTCGGCAATGCCCGCCGTGACTTCGGCGGCGTCGTACCCTTCTCACTCAAAACCGGCTTCGACGTGCGTGAGGCGCGGCGCGATCTGCGGCCGGTCACCACCAACTACGCCTACGTGGGCGCCGACGGCCGAGGCAGCACGACGCCGGTGGGAAATGACGACAGCGCCGCGCCCTTTTGGGCGGCCGCGCTCTCCGAGCGTGCGTTACCTTGGGGTTTCCCCGCGGCCCAGTGGGTGAGCCAGGCTAAGACGTGGGAGGCTTATCGCGCGAATCCCTCCCTGTTCACCATCGATCAGAACGCCCGCTACCGGAACCGGGTGGGCGCGTCCAAGTTCGCCTCCGAGGTCGTCTCCGCCGCGTACCTGCGCGGCGACGTGGCTTTGTTTGACCGGCGGCTCCGGCTGGTGGGCGGACTCCGTGCCGAGCAGACGAACATCCGCGCGCAGGGCCCCTTCACCGATGTGACCCGGAACTATCAGCGCGACGCCGCGGGCCGCCTCATCACCGTCGCCAGCCCCACTCCCGCCGATCCGGCGCGCCGCGTTCCCGCGACGATTTTTCCCTCCGGCACCCTCGGATTCTCGCAGCTCACCTACCTTGAGCGCGGGGCCGCCGTGGAAAAGGAGTACCTGCGGCTTTTCCCCAACCTGAACGTCGCGTTCAACGTGCGCGACAACCTGATCCTGCGCGCCGCGCGCTACACCTCGATCGGGCGGCCCGATTTCAACCAGTACGCGGGCGGCCTCACCCTGCCCGACGTCGAGGCTCCGCCGAGCCGGTCGAATCTCATCACCGTCAACAACGCCGCGATCAAACCCTGGGCCGTCGAGTCCACCAACGCGCGGGTCGAATACTATTTCGAGGGCGTCGGGCAGATATCCGCCGGGGTGTTCCGCCGCGATTTCCGGAATTTCTTCGGCGGCACCTTCTTCCCCGCGACGTCCGAGTTTCTCGCCCTCTACGGTCTCGAGCCGGCGACCTTCGAGCGCTACGAGGTCGCGACGCAGGAGAACGTTCGCGGCGGGCTTCGGACCACGGGCGTCGACTTCAGCTACAAGCAGGCCCTGACGTTCCTGCCCGCCTGGGCGCGCGGCGTGCAGGTCTTCGCCAACGCCAGCGCCCAGCGCGCCACGGGCGAGGCAGCGGAGAATTTCGCGGGCTACATCCCGCGCAGCGGCAGCTGGGGCTTCAGTGTGACCCGCGAGCGCTGGAACGCCCGCGTGAACTGGAATTACCGCGGCCGCCAGCGGCGCGGCGCGGTCGCGACCGGCGCCAGCATCGAGCCCGGTACGTTCAACTGGGGCTCCAAGCGACTCTACATCGACGTCTCGGGGGAGTACTCGCTGACGCGTCGCGTCGCGCTCTTCGCCAATCTGCGCAACATCGGTGACGCCACCGAGGATCAGCAGATCGCCGGCCCGAGCACGCCCGCCCACGCCCGCTTTCGCCAGCGCCTCGACTTCGGCTCGCTCTGGACCCTCGGTCTGAAGGGCACGTTCTGAGCGGCGAGGGCGGTGAAATCTGCGGTTCAAGTTCGCCACCGCCGGAACAGCCTTCGGCCCTCATGAACTCCGCATGGTCCGCGACGGGCGGCCGGCGGCCACACCAAGCCCCGCTGATCCGTGTCCATCCGTGGTTGCTCCCTCGCGGAGCTATTCGGAAGCCACTTTGAACGAAGCTCCGGTTGCGGCGGAGCCACGAAAGCGGGCGAGTGGGCGCGGCGCGTTTTACGCGAAAGTCCACGATGCGATGATGATCCATCGTTCTCCTTCCCACTCTCCCCGACCTTCCTGTTCTGCCCCGCCTTCTCCGACCGCCGTCACTCGATCCGGCGGATGAGCGGGGCCGCCTTTGTTTTGAACGGCTCCAGCCGCACACCGGCTGCCGCGAGTTCCTCCGCGGCGATCCGCTGCAACGCCTCCGCCTGCTCCTTCGCCATCCCGAGCTCGAAGGCCGCCGTCTCATCACCGCCCAGCGAGCGCGGGTCGCGGTTCGTGACGTGACCGAAAACCATGAGCGCCTCCAAGTAGTAGCCATGCGTGCTGGCGTGGTAGTGGTCGTGCGTCCACAGGCTCACTTGCCCGAAAGCGACCCCGTCGTAGGGATTACCGTCGGCGAAGCCCGCGCGGATCGCGCGCAGCCACGACTCGCCGACAGGGATCACCCCGCGCACCTGCGGCGTGGCGGCGGCCGCGCCATCGTAGGCCGCGCGCACGTCGCGTGTCATGCCCTCGAGGCCCTTGCCATGCCATGCGCCCTTTTCCGGGTAAACCAGATCGGCCCGCGGCCACGTCGCGATCAGGCGCACGTCGACCCGCGGGTTGTGGCGTGCGAACAGCTCCGCGAGCGCCCGCGCGGACCGGATCAGAAGCTCCGGATCACCGGGCTTGGCCTGGTTGAGCACGCTGTGGGACTGCATCACCACGACGTCCCAAGGGCGTCCGATCAGCGAGGCTTTCTTCTCCAGATGGAAATCGAAGCCCTGTCCCGAGGCGGTCTCCACGCTGACGTCGTAGGCGAGACCGGCGTCGCCCGTGAAAGCCTTGAACAATGCGGGCACTCCACCGACTCCTGCCCGGTTCAGGTCGTCTACCGTGCCGGGTCGGAAGAATCGCACGGGCGAACCCGACCCGAACAGGAAGCTGTTGCCGAGGAACAGTACCCGCACCGGCGCCGGGTCGGCGCCAAGCAGTCCCGCCGGAGCCAGCAGGAGAGTGAAAAGCAAGACCACGACGCGACGCGTGGCGGGGATCGGAAGGCCGGTACGCATGGGCGAAAGAGAACTCCGACATGAACCGCGGCAACCTTCCTAGCTACACGAAAGCCGCGTTGTCCTAATCCGCGATACCCGCACCGTTGCGGCCGAAAACCATGTTTTTCGGCACGATTTCACCCGGTCACGCCAGCGTCGTATTCATCCGCGCCATCAGCGAAATCCGCGGGTCAACTTCGCTGCCGCCGAGAAAGGCTTCGGCCGTCGATCCCGCGTCATAATCCGAGGCAAACAGCCTCGGCTACATCGGCACTTCCTTCTCCGTGTCCATTCGTGCCCGTCCGTGGTTTTCCCGGAGCGGAGCTATCCTGACGCCATCCTGTACCGCGCTTCGGTTACGGCGGAACCGGACCCGTGCTCAGCCCGATCCCGCACGTCTCAACCCGCCTCAGCGGGCGCTTTCCTCCGATTCCTCCTTCGGCTCGGGCAGGAACTGCGTGAGGATGGCGCCGATCAGGACGTAGGCGCCGGCGACGCACGCGCCGACCACCGCCATCCGGGCCGGGTCGGGTTTTTCGGAGGCCGACAGGGTGAGCGTGATCCACGCCGCGGCGGTGCCGAGGACGCGCCCGCCGATATTGGCGGCGAAGCTCTCGCCGGTGCCGCGCAGGTGCACCGGGAAGACGAGCGGGATGTAGTTACCCCAGAAGCTGAACTGCGCCACGGTGAAGAAACCGGCGATGAAGATGCCGATCTTGATCCAGGTGAGGCTGCCGGCGTCGGCGAGCTGGCCCGACATCCACCAGAAGAACAGTGGCACGAACAGGAGGGCTGGCACCTGGAAAAGTCGGAGCAGGTTGCGCCGCGAGATGATGACGACGGCGAGCATGGCGAGGGCGAAGCGGCCGGCGAGGCCGCCGATTTCCTGCCAGACCGTGACGCCCGCGACCATCTGGTCGCTGGCGTTGCCGGCCGCCTGCCGCATCTCCCGCTGGATGACAGGCTCGGGCTTCTTGGCCGCCTTGGCGGCCTCCATCGCGGCCCGGCCCTTTTCCTTGGCCTCGGCGCGCACCGCGGCGTGACCGGCCTCGGCGGGCGTGCCGATACGCTGGGCTCCGATGATCTGCGGGAGCTGTTGGATGGCGCCGAAGGCGATGCCGTAGCTGGAGGCGAAGATGATCGTGGTGAGGATCGTCGTCTTGCGCAGCTCCGGCGCGAAGAGCGCCGCCAAGCTCGGCCGTTTGAGGGTTCCCGTCTCCCGTTTGCGCTGCCAGATCGGAGATTCGGGCAGGAAGGGCCGGATGAGGATCAGGGGCAGTGCCGGGAACACGCCCGAGATCAGGGTGTACCGCCAGGCCTCGTGGCCGCCGTTGATCGCCGGCAGGTCCGCCGCCCAGCGCGCGGCGAGGATGTTGGCGCCCGCGACCAGCAGCCCGCCGAAAGAGGAGAAGGCCTGCGTGTATCCCAGCACCTTTTCACGCTGCGCCGGTTGCGTGAAGATTTCCGCCAGCCAGGCCACGGCCGCCACGAACTCCACGCAGACGCCGATGAACACCAGACAGCGGTAGAAGAGCAGCTGCTCCAGCGAGGTCGCGAAGCCGGCCGCGAAAGCGGCGAACGCGTAGAGCAGGATGCTGAACGTGAGCACCCGCCGGCGGCCGAGCAGGTCGGTAAGGTACCCGCCGAGCAGGCCGAAGACACCGCCGGCGATCGCCGGTACGAAGAAGAGCGTGCGCGCCCACTGCACGTAGGCTTCGCCGCCGGGCGACCACATGGCCGCGGCCTTCGCGCGGTCCATGCCGCCCGCCACCAGCTGCTCCACCAGCGGGGCGCTGAGGGAGGCGATCGCCGGCTTGATGATCAGCGGCAGCATCAGCAGCTCGTAGATGTCGAACGCGAAGCCGATCGATGCGATGATGCAGATCAGCCAGGCGGTGCGGGTCAGCGGCGCCGGCGCGGCGGCGGAGGGGCTCGGGGTCATGAGGGGAAGCGTGCGGGGGTGTAACCCGCCGGTTCAAGCGAGGATTCCGCCCGGGAGCGCGCCTGGGTTGACCGTCGCGCTACTCTCGATTTCGTCAAGGTGTCCCTGCACCCCACCATGATCATCCCGCACCCCCGTCTTTCCCTCGCGCCTCTTTTCCTGCTCGCCGTCGCCGCCCGCGCCGACTCGCCCACCACCGACTGGCCCGCCTGGCGCGGCACCGGCGGCACCGGAGTCGTCGCCGGCGCCAAGCCTCCCGTGCAGTGGAGCGACACCCGCAACATCCGCTGGAAGGCGGAGGTGGCGGGGCTCGGTTTCTCGACGCCGATTGTATGGAAGGACCGCGTGTATGTCCTCACCGCGGTCGACACCGGCGGTGAACCCGCCGCGGCGCCGGCCCAGGCCGTGCCCGTACCCGTGGAGGGCGGCAAGGGCCGCGGCGGCAAGCGCGGCGGCCCGCCGGGCGGCTTCGGCGGCGGCATGAAGCCCTCCTCGCCGCACGAATTCGTCGTCCTTGCGCTGGACCGCGCCACGGGTCGGACGGTATGGCGGCAAGTGGCCCGCCGCGAGGTACCCCACGAGGGCAAACACGCCACCAACAGCTTTGCCTCGGGCTCGCCCATCACCGACGGCGAACGCCTCTATGTCACCTTCGGTTCACGCGGCTACTACTGCTACGATCTCGAGGGGAAACTCATCTGGGAAAAAGACCTCGGCGACCTGCGCACGCGCAATTCCTTCGGCGAGGGCGCCTCGCCCGCGCTCGCCGGCGACCACCTGCTGATCACCTGCGACCAGGAAGAGGGTTCCTTCATGGTCGCCCTCGACAAGCGCACCGGGCGGGAGGTCTGGCGGAAGGAACGCGCCGAACGCTCCTCGTGGTCGACGCCCCTCGTGGTTGAGGCCGCCAGCCGCCGGCAGGCCATCGTCGCCGCCGCCGGGCGCACACGGAGCTATGATCCGGCCACCGGCGAGATCATCTGGGAGGCCGGCGGGCTCACGGAAAACGTCATCCCGATGCCCGTCATCGGCCACGGTATGGTTTATGTCATGAGCGGTTTCCGCGGCTACGCGATCCAGGCGATCCGGCTCGACGCGAAGGGCGACGTCACCGATTCGCCCGCGATCGTCTGGAATGTGCGCAAGAGCGCGCCCTACGTGCCGTCGCCGGTACTTTCGGGCGACCGGCTCTACATGATCAAGAGCAACGAGGCCGTGCTTTCCTGCCTCGACGCCCGCACCGGCGCGGTCCTGTACCAGGACCAGCGGCTCGAGGGCCTGCGCGGGATGTACGCCTCGCCGCTGGCGGCCGGCGGATATGTCTACCTGATCGGGCGCGAGGGCGCCGCGATGGTCATCCGAGACGCCGCTCAATTCGAGGTGATCGCGACCAACCAGCTCGACGACCGTTTCGACGCCTCGCCCGTCATCCTGGGCAAGGACCTCTTCCTCCGCGGGCACCGGTACCTCTACTGCATCTCGGAAGGTTGAGCCAGGCGCGGCGGCGAGCAGAGGCGGAAACCAACCCATCTGGAAATCAGGAACGCGGGATCCCGGACCAAGCAGGCCTTTGTGCGACGCGAGGGGAGACCACGGGATTTCAGCGCACGATCATAAGGCGCCTCCGAACCGCTCCGCGAAGGGGCAACCACGGATGGACGCAGATGGACACGGATCAGCGGCGAGTGGTGTGGCCGCGGCCGCCCGCCTCCGCCGAGGCTACGGCGGGCAAGCCCGCCGCGGACCATGCTGAAACCGCGACGGCCAGTCTCCGAGGTCTCCCGCGTCTTCAACAACTTCCCGCACTTACCGGCCTTCCTGTTCCAACCGCTCTTTCCGCGCGTCCGGGGCCTTTTCGCGGCCAACTCCGGGCCTGGCCTGCAAGAGGGGATAACGCGCAAGCGCCGGCCTCCGTCGCTCTATTTTCCGCGTTTTCCGAGAATTCCGTGCCTGCCCTCAGTAGGCTTGGCGAAGGAGGGGGCCACCCGGTTC
>SXGQ01879267.1_pt1 | contig 11432 bp, 9 predicted proteins | sample 3178371 | NCBI WGS metagenome assembly SXGQ01 (sample SAMN11356859, study PRJNA531348) | freshwater metagenome | isolation source: freshwater sample F1-20 | place: China: Fuxian Lake, Yuxi | collected 2017-12-25 | reverse complement strand
GTTATTATTTATCCTGCACATGGAGCTGGCAGTGCTTGCGGAAAAAATATGAGCAAGGAAACAACAGACACCTTGGGTAATCAAAAGAAAAATAATTATGCCTTGCGCTCAACTATGACCAAAGAAGAGTTCATCAGACTCGCGGCACCGGCCTGCTGCACCACGTCTTTGATCGTTACGAGCCATGGCATGGTGAGCTTCGCACCCGCCCGACCGGATCGCTTGTCGCCGATCGAACCGGCCCGACGACCGGGTTTGCACTAGCCAACCTGCAAGAGCGAGGCACCATGTTCGTGGGCCCGGGCACCGATGTCTATGAGGGCATGATCGTCGGGGAGAACTCGCGACCAGACGATATGGATGTCAATCCGACCAAGGAGAAGAAACTCACCAATATGCGCCAGTCCTCCGGCGATATTTTGATACCCCTGATCCCGCACAAGCAGCTCAGCCTCGAACAGGCCTTGGAGTTCTGCCGTGAGGACGAGTGCGTCGAGGTCACCCCCGCGACGGTGCGGATCCGAAAGGTGCTGCTGGCGGCCGCAGACCGGGCCAAGGCCGGCCGAAAGCCGAAAACCTCCAATTAGGCTCGCCACTTTCGGCACAGCGAGGTCACAATCCGAGCCGAGTGTTCCGTAAGTGGCGTGCGGAGTTGTTACCGAGGGGTAACCTCGGGGGATCGATCTAGTCCTGCTGTTGGGACAAAAGTAAGGGAAGAGTGTTGGCTCTTGAACTAGCGGTTGCCGATGGCCCTGCCACGCCGGTCGCGAACGAGGTGGCCAGCCGGTCCCTGCGGCAAATTGTCTGGGCGCGCCTGCGCCGCGACAAGTTGGCCATGATCTGTTTGCTCACCCTGATTTTTCTGTACCTGCTAGCGATTTTCGCGCCCCTTATCTGTGACCTGCTGGGCGTTGACCCATATTCATTCGACAAGGAGTCGATCAGCGACAGCGGCGGCGGCCCGGTTGGACCCTGGGGCGGGATCAGCACCGAGCACCCACTCGGGGTGGAGTGGGGCACCGGGCGCGACATTTTCGCCCAGCTGCTCTACGGGCTGCGGATCTCACTGCTTATTGCCACCACCGCGACGATTCTCACGGTCTGCTTCGGCACCGTCCTTGGCATTGTCTCTGGATACGCGCGCGGCAAGACTGACGCCGTCATCGGCCGGATCATGGATCTAATTCTTGCGTTCCCGTTCCTGTTAATCATTTTGGCGCTGTCGGGCGTGCTGACCCAGCGCCTCACCCAACTCGGAGTCCCGGACGGCAATCCTTCGCGGATTCTCTACCTGATCATCGTTTTGAGTATTTTCGGCTGGCCGTATCTGGCCAGGATTGTGCGCGGTCAAGTGCTAAGCGTTCGCGAACGCGAGTTCGTTGAATCATCGGTGGCAATGGGAGCGAGCCGCTTCCGCATCCTATTCAAGGAGATCCTGCCTAACCTGTGGGCGCCGATCCTGGTGTACGCGACTTTGACCCTGCCCACCTATATCGGGACCGAGGCGGCGCTGTCGTTCCTCGGGGTCGGCGTGCTGCCGCCGGATACTTCATTCGGGGGCATGCTGGGCAACTCGGTTAGTTACTTCAGCGTGGTGCCCTCGTACCTATTTATTCCGGGCACAGTCCTAGTTGTGTTGGTCGTGACGTTTAACCTCGTCGGAGACGCAGTCCGCGATGCCCTAGACCCCCGAGCCGGACGGGTGTGAGCGACATGCCCACGCTTTCGGAAAGTAGCAATATCCGTAACTGCGTTGCTGGTAGGCAACGGGGACGCGATGTCATGGGCGAAGGTAACTTGGCCCGGATTATTTGGAGGAAAAATGAACAAGACCAGTAAGGGACTGCGCTTAGCCGCGGTCGGTGCAGTAGTTGCACTTGCACTTGCTGCCTGCGGCGGGGGCAGTGGTTCAAGTGATGCAGGCGGCGGTGCCGAACCAACCAAGGGTGGCACCCTTTATTATCTAACAAATGCGGAGCAGTTCGATCAGATCGATCCGCAGCGCATCTACACGGGCGAAGATCTGGCCTTCTTTAATGGCACGATCTACCGCACCCTCACCGCCTACAAGTTCTCCCCGGATGCCGCAGAGGCCACCTCAATCGTTGCTGACCTGGCAACCGATACCGGAACTGCGACAAACGGCGGCAAGACCTGGGAGTTCACCATCCGTGATGGCGCTACCTTCCAGGATGGCTCCCCGGTTACCTGCGCCGACGTTGCCTATGGCACCTCGCGCACCTTTGCAACCGACGTCATCACCGGTGGTCCGACTGACGCCATCTCGCTGCTCGACATCCCCACCCGCGAGGAGGGCTCATCGGCCTATAAGGGCCCGTATACCGGCGAAGGCCAGGAGCTGTTCGATAAGGCGGTCACCTGCTCGGCCGATGGCAAGACCATCACATTCAACCTCAGTCGCCCGGTGCCGGACTTCAACTACGCGGTGACACTCACCGCGTTTGCGCCGGTTCCGAAGGCCTCAGACACCGGTGAGAAGTACGGCGATGCGCCGGTCTCCTCCGGCCCCTACAAGATTGAGTCGAATAAGAACGGCAAGGGCGGCAAGATGATCCTAGTTCGCAACGACAAGTGGGATCCGGCCAGTGACGATTACCGCAAGGCCTACCCCGATATCTGGGAAGTTGACTACGGCCTCGACGTCAAGGTAATCGACCAGCGCCTCATCACCAGCTCGGGCAATGACGCCACCGCACTCGCACTCGGCCTGGAGCCGGAGCAATTGGGTGTTATCTACAAGAGCGCTACCGAAGCCAATCCGGAATTCGCGGGTCGGGCTATCAGTGAGCTGGATCCGTATGTGCGGTACCTCGCGATTAACGTGCAGAAGGTGCCGAATTTAAAGATTCGCCAGGCAATTGCGGTGGCCCTTGACCGTGATGCACTGCGCAAGAATGCCGGTGGCGATTTTGCCGGTGACTACGCAGATGGCGTGATCAAGCCCAATATGGGAGTCGACTATGCGCCTACTGGCATGTGGGACAGCCTGCTCGGGGCCAAGATCCCAGATGCCGGTGACCCGGAGTTGGCGAAGAAGCTGATCGCCGAATCCGGTGAAGCCGCACCGACGATCACTTTCGATTATCCGCAGTCGCCAACTGCGGACAAGGCAGCAGCGATTGTCGTCGATTCACTCGGCAAGGCTGGCATCACGGCCAAGCCGAACCCGATTGAGCCAGGACAGTACTACGGTGTGGTCTTCGATCCGGAGCAGGCGCATGAATTAATCAACGCAGGTTGGGGTCCTGACTGGCCGAACGCATCGACCATCATCCCCGAACTGTTCACGCCGACGGGCGGATTCAACCTATCGCAGTATGACAACGCGGAGTTCAACGCTGCTGTCGAAGCGGCGAAGATCGAACCAGACCGCGCAAAGCAAGCCAAGATGTGGCAAGACCTGAACACCTTGGCGATGAAGGATGTCGTTGTCGTGCCGACCAGGTTCGGCCGTGAGCAGCGCATCGTTGGCAAGCAGATTGGCCCCGTGTACCTGTGGCCCGCCTACGGCTCCTGGCCGTATGGCGAAATGTACGCGGTTCAGCAGTAATCAAGCCGGAGGGCGGGTGTCTGGCACCCGCCCTCCGCAACTGCGACCCAGGCACCCGCGATGCCATCCTGCGTCCCGATCAGATAGGCCAATTCTCAAGTGAGTGCATACGTAGTCCGACGAGTGATCAGCATGGTCATCTTGTTGCTGCTACTGACTCTTGTGGTTTTCATTCTTTTCAGTCTGCTGCCGGCAGACCCAGCACGCCTGACCTGCGGTAAGGGCTGCACCCCGGCCGTGCTCGAGGCCAATAGGCACAAGCTTGGGTTGGACTTACCGGTAATCCAGCAGTATTGGGAGTTCATGAAGGGGCTGTTTGTCGGCCGCATCTACGCAGCCGACTCACCGGACCCGGTGGTGTGCAACGCCCCGTGCCTTGGCTACTCCTTCAAGCGCGGTGAAGAAGTCCTCGTACTGATCAAGGATCGGCTGCCGGCCACCATCTGGTTGGCACTTGGGGCCTTCATCTTGTGGTTGGCTGCCGGCATTTCGGTTGGCGTCTACGCAGCCCTTCGTCGGGGTAGGTGGCAGGACAAAACGGTGATGGGCATCTCCTTGGCCGGCTACTCCCTGCCCTCATTCTTCCTGGGGTTGATGGCGATCTTCTTTATCGTGATTCGGCTGCAACTCTTGCCCTATCCGTCCTATGTGTCGCCGTTTGAGAATCCCATTCAGTTCTTTCAGACGATGCTATTGCCGTGGATCGTGTTAGCGATCCTCTACGCCGCCTTCTACATGCGGTTAACGCGCAATCAGATGCTGGAAGTTTTAGGCGAGGATTACATCCGCACGGCGCGGGCCAAAGGCCTGCCGGAGCGCATTGTCATCCGAAAGCACGCCTTGCGGGCCGGCTTGACCCCGATTGTTACGGCAGCGGGGCTTGACCTTGCGGGCCTACTTGGTGGGGCGATCATCACCGAGAGCATCTTCAGCCTGCCAGGGCTCGGTTCTCTCGCAGTCAACTCGGTAAATGATGCCGATCTGCCGGTGATCGTTGGCATCACCTTGGTGACCGCAACCTTCATTATCGTGGCCAATCTCATTGTCGATTTGCTTTATGCCGTAATCGACCCTCGGGTCAGGTTGGTCTCATGACCGAACATTCGAACTTGCGGCGCGCCTTCTTGGAGGTTTCGGATCTTTCGGTCCAGTTCCCAACAGAAGACGGCATCGTTCGCGCGGTGGATGGTGTTAGCTTTTCCATCGAACGCGGGCAGACGCTGGCTATCGTTGGTGAGTCCGGCTCCGGCAAGAGTGTGACAGCCCAAGCGGTTATGGGCTTGATCAATAAGCGCAATGCCGATGTCAGCGGGCAGGCGAACTTTGACGGCGAAGACCTAGTGGCCATGTCAGATGAAGACTTGCGCAAGTTGCGAGGCAACAAAATGTCGATGATCTTTCAGGATCCGATGTCTAGTCTGCACCCGTTTTATCGGATCGGCGATCAATTAACCGAAGCCATCAATGCACACCAGAAGGTGTCGAAGACTGAAGCCCGCGACCGCGCAATTGAGATGTTGCACAAAGTCGGTATCCCGTTACCGGCAAAGCGGTTCGATGATTATCCGCACCAGTTCTCTGGTGGGATGCGGCAACGGGTGATGATCGCAATGGCGCTCATCAACTCACCCTCCTTGCTGATAGCCGATGAGCCAACTACTGCACTAGATGTCACGGTGCAGGCGCAGATAATTGAACTTATTTCGCAGCTGCAGCGCGAGTTTGACACCGCGGTCATTCTGATCACCCACGATCTCGGGATCGTGGCGGATGTAGCAGATGAAGTTGCGGTGATGTATGGCGCGCGCGTCGTCGAGCACGGTAGCGTCGACGACATCTTTTATCACCCGCAGATGCCGTACACCCTCGGACTATTGGCATCGGTGCCGCGGCTGACTCAGGTGCGTAGCGATCGACTTGACCCGATACCGGGTAATCCACCCTCGCCACTTCGATTACCTACCGGCTGCGTATTTCATCCACGGTGCGTTTATCAAGATGAAGTTGTCGGCGACTTGTGCCGCACCCAGCGGCCCGACCTGGAAAGTGTCGGGCCCGGGCATGAGGTGCGATGCCACCTGCCGGCTGCCAAGCGCCAAGCGGCGGCCGAGGTGGCCTTAGCGGCGCTGGGGAGGTCGAGCACATGAGCCAGTCGGTGGAGCCGGCGGCTGGGGAGCCGGCACTAAGGGTAAGTGATCTTCGGACCTATTTCCCGGTGCGCTCCAAAGGCTTGTTCCCAAAGACCATCGGCCAGGTAAAAGCCGTAGATGGGGTCAGTTTCGAGGTATACCCAGGTGAGACTTTGGGTCTAGTCGGGGAGAGTGGGTGCGGCAAGTCAACAACTGGGCGCAGTGTCCTGCGGCTGATTGAGCCAACGAGTGGGCGCATTGAGTTTGAAGGGGTTGACGTAACGGGCCTGTCCAGCAAGGAGATGGTGCCTGTTCGCCGAAAGGCGGCCATGATCTTCCAAGACCCATACAACGCCCTGAACCCGCGGCACACGGTCGGCGCGATCATCAGTGCACCATTTGCCGTTCAAGGAGTCAAGCCTCCTGGTGGAGTCAAGGCCGCGGTTCAAGAACTCATGGAGCGCGTCGGCCTGAACCCGGAGCACTACAACCGGTACCCGGCTGAATTCTCGGGGGGCCAGCGCCAGCGCATCGGTATTGCCCGAGCGGTGGCGCTGCGACCTAAGTTCATCGTCTGTGATGAGCCGGTATCGGCCCTTGATGTGTCGATCCAAGCACAAGTAATCAATCTGCTGCGCGACCTGCAAGATGAGTTTGGGATCGCGTACCTCTTTGTAGCGCACGATCTTGCGGTTGTTCGCCAGATCTCTAATCGAGTGGCCGTGATGTATTTGGGTCAGGTGATGGAACTTGCAACGCGGGAAGATCTCTACGCGCGGCCACTTCACCCTTACACCCATGCGCTTCTCTCGGCGATCCCGGTACCGGACCCGCGTGCCCAAAAACAGCGTGAGCACATCATGTTGTCCGGGGATCTACCGAGCCCGGCGGCTCCACCGACCGGGTGCGTTTTTCACACCCGGTGCTTCCAGGCACAGGATATCTGCGCGGTCGAGAAGCCAGCCCTTGTCGAGCCCACGACTGGGCACCAGGTGGCGTGCCACTTCCCGATTTTGGAGTTCTTGGGCACCAAGGGGATCCTCGGGCCAGATCCGGGGTTGACACCGCAGGCGGGTGGTTCGCTAACTGGTGCGGCTGCTGGGTCGAATGATTTGATCCGCGAGATCGGCACGGACTACGGGGTCGGACCGGACACCCCGATTGACCCCGGCCCGAGCATTTGGCGATGAACTCACTGCAGATGAGTGGTAAAGAAATCGACTTCGGCCCGCAGCAAGTTTTCGGCGACGATCTCCTGGGGTGTCATGTGGGTTACCCCGCTTAACGGCAGCACCGAGTGCGTCCGGCCGGCCGCTAGCAGTGCGCTGGAGAACTGCAAGGTGTGCGCCGCGAGCACATTGTCGTCGGCCAGGCCGTGGATGAGCAGTAACGGGCGCTGGAGTTTGTGCGCCCTGGTCAATAGTGATGATTGGTCGTAGGCCTCCGGCGCGGTGTTTGGGTCCCCGAGGTAGCGCTCGGTGTAGGCGGTGTCGTAGAGGCGCCACTCGGTGACGGGCGCCCCGGCGACCGCGCAACGGAAGATATCTGGGCGCTCGAGAACGGCTAGGGCGGCAAGGTAGCCGCCGAAGGACCAGCCGACTATTCCGACTTGGGTGCGGTCAAGGTCTGAGAGTTCTTCGCCGAGGGCTGCGAGGGCGGCGACCTGATCGGCCAAGATGCCTAGGGCTAGGTCAGCCTGTATCAGGCGCTCCCAAGCGGGCCCACGCCCCGGCGTGCCGCGTCCATCGACGACCACCACCGCAAACCCTTGGTCAGCCAACCATTGATCGGATGCGTGGCCGCCGGCAATATGGGTGACCATCTGGGCATGCGGACCACCATAAGGCGACATGATCACCGGGAGCTTTCGTGAACCCGTGACATGGCCGGTTGGCCAGAACACGCAGGTGCGTAATCCGCTTGCGCCAACGGTGCTGAAGTTTGGCTTGATAGTCACATTCGGTGTTTGCGCGTGCGAGGTAAGCGAATGTACTCCCGAGGAATGCACGACGGTGAACTCGACCCGTGGCGAAATTGAGTTAGCGCTCGCCAATGCGTAGGTATCGCCATCAGCAACGGCATTATTCCAGCTTGCGCCCGAGGTGAGCGTCGTAGTTGTGCCGTCGTTGGTAATTCGGTAGAGATGCTGCTCCATCGGCTCTGGGGAGGCGACTGCTAGAACACCGCCGGCCGATGAGTCGACAATTGCGTTAATCTGCAATCCAACCGGTGAGATGAATACGCCATCACGGGTGATTCGGTTGGTATCAGATTCTGCATCGACAATGATGTCAATTAGTGCACCATCGGTGTCGAGGAACGGCAGTTCGCCATGAACATCAATCCAGGCCGGATCCGTTCGCACGGCGCGCTCGATCATGGCCCCGGCTTTCAGGTCAACCTGATTGATGCTTACTGTTCTTTGATCCCGCGATAGCACACTTACCACGCTGCCAGCCTCAGTGACGGTAACCGTTGCTAAATAAGGGAATTTGACGAGATCCCAGGTCAGTTGGGTGCGGGTGCCGTCAAGTGCAACCAACCAAAGCTCGACAATCGGGTTGGGTTCACCGGCTGCAGGATAACGATGGGCAACCGGCTCGTTAGTGGGCTTTGCTGGATCACTTATCCACCGGACTCTAACCGGTGAGTCATCCGAGCGTTCAACAATCAACCCGGACCCGTCGGGCAGCCACCAGTAGCCGCGTAACCTTTCAAGCTCCTCGGCAGCGATGAAATCAGCCAACCCCCAAGTTTCGGTATCACTAGTTGACTCGCAAAGCAATTGTGGTTGTGCATCTAGGTCGTGAGCATCGATAGTCCAGAGCGAGCCATCGACCACATAGGCAACATGCTGGCCGCCCGGGCTGACTCGTGGATCGGTAACCGAACCGGGTGCTGCCAGCTCTCGAGTTCGAATTGCGGGGTCGAGCACACTCACATAAGGGATCCCGGAAATCGCGAAGGCGAGCGCCGTGCCTGATTTGTCGGCGGTGAAATGGGTGATACCTGAGGTCACCTCGCGCATTCGCTCGCGGCGGGCGCGCTCAGCCGTGGGGAGATCACCGGTTGTCAGCAGCGTTGCTGCATCAACCAAACAAACCTCAATCGGCGGCTGCGCCGTCAGATCAAGTTGCCAAAGACTGCCCGCCGGGTCAATCCCACTGCTGCTTCGGATGAACAGCACCCGGTCGCCAATGACCTTTAGGCCCCGAGGGCGACCCAACTGGAATCCGCGGGTCCGGGCCTTTTGCCGCGGGAAGGATTCGGGTGTGTTCACGTGTGCATCGTGCCGCATTGGGTATGGGTCACTAATCTTCGGGGATGAGTAGACGCCTAATGCTGGTCCACGCCCACCCGGATGACGAAACCATCGGCACCGGGGTGACCATGGCGAAGTACGTGGCCGAGGGGGCTGAAGTCACCTTGGTCACCTGCACCCTCGGCGAGGAGGGCGAGATCTTGCTCGACGAGTTCGGGCACTTAGCGGCCGATAAGGATGACGCATTAGGTGCCCACCGGTTAACCGAACTTGGCGCCGCGATGGCTGAACTGGGCGTGGTGGATTGGCGTATCCTGGGCGGCCCAGGTCGGTTCCGTGACTCGGGGATGGTGGGCACGGCCAGTAATGCGAATCCGGAGTGCTTCTGGCGCACCGATTTGCTCGTAGCCGCAACGGAACTGGTGCAGGTCATCCGGCAGGTGCGACCGCAGGTGGTCGTGACCTATGACGACTTCGGCGGCTACGGGCATCCAGATCACATCCAGGCGCACCGCGTTACCCACTACGCGGTAACCCTCGCTGCCAGTTCCACGTTCGGCCCGGAACTTGGGTCACCTTGGCAGGTGACGAAGGTCTACTGGACAGCTTTCCCAAAAAGTGTCATTCGAGCGGGTATTGAAGCGATGAAGGCAGCCGGTGGTGAGCACGCGGACTCGGAGTTTGCGGTGCTGGACCCGGACGACATCCCGTTCGCCTGTGCTGACGACTTGGTGACCACGACCATCGTGGCCCCGGAGTTCTTACCGGCGAAAATGGCGGCGCTGCGAGCCCACGGTACCCAGGTTGATGTCAGCGGTGGCTTCTTTGCCCTGGCTGACAATGTTGGTGCCGAGGCGTTCGGTACCGAGTTCTACCGACTCGCGATGGGTCCGACGCCGACGACCCGGCCGGAAACCGACCTCTTTGCGGGTATTTCTACGTGACCCGGCTGCTCCTGCTCGCCGCCGCGTTCTTGGTCGGGCTGGCCACCGGCCTGCTCGGTGCCTTCGTGCAGGCGAACCGGTTGGTCACCGCCTGGCCATGGGGTCAGTTGGTTATCCCTTGGGGGGCGGCCCTGATGCTGCTACTCCTGCTGGCCTTGATCCGTGGCGGCGCCTGGTTGCTGCGCAGCCGGCTCGGGGCCTGGTCGGTACTCACCGGTTGGCTGGTGGGCACCATCGTCATGTTAACTCAATCCCCATCGGGTGATCTTGCGCTCGCTGGCGGAGCCCGGCAGTGGGCCTATTTACTCGGCGGGGTAATCCTTGGTTCGGCGGCGGCAACTTTCCCGGTGCTCGAATCGCAATCACACCTACGTTGATTTCTGCCGAATCTCGCTTACCATCAAGGTCACATCTACTTCGCACTGCGAACGAAAATCGCTAAGGGGTTGCCCGCGTGGCTGAGCATGAGCGTCGAGCTTCGCCCTGGCCAGCCTCGCGGCGGGCGTTGGTGGCCATCATCGGCATCGTGGTCGTGATAGGTGCCCTTTATTTGGGGGCCATCGCGGTGGCCGGTGATGGCATTCGCGCCGGCACCACCGTCGCCGGGGTGGATATCAGCGGTCTGAGTAAAGCCGAGGCCATCGACAAGCTGAACTCGACTATCGGTGCGGTGGCGCGCAAGCCCCTCCGGGTGCGAACCGGTGAGCGGCTCTTTGTCATTGACCCGCAGGCAGCGGGCTTGAAATTTGACGCCGAGGCGACGGTCGCCCAGGCCACCGGGCGTACCTGGAATCCGATCGCTCTGGTTAGCGATTTCATGACTCAGCGTGAACTCGAGCCGATCGTCTCGATCGACCAAAGTACTTTGGACGAACAACTTGCCGGGGTGGCGACCGGCATCGATCAACCCGCGCTCGAGCCCACTTTGATCATGACGCAGCGCAAACCGGTACTGACACCTGGCGTTGATGGGGTGGCACTTGACAGTGCGGCGACCGGCGACGCGATGAAGGCCGCCTTCATGCAAAAGCGCCAGCCGATCACCGCGGAGTTGGTCGATGTGGCGCCGGTGCTGTCTGCCGAGAGTGCGAAGCAAGCCGAGGCGTTCGCGCGCACCGCGATTAAGAATCCGATTTATGTTAATGCCGGGAACATCACCGCGACCATTCCGGCCGCAGCAATAGCGGACGCCTTGACTTTCACGAGGGAGGGTGATCAATTTGTGCCGGAACTCGACGGCGCAGTTTTGCATGAGTCCATTGCCGGTGAACTCGAGGCAGTTGAAACTCCGGGCCGAGATGCGACATTTGAGATAGTAGACAAGCGCCCGGTCGTCGTGCCCTCACAAGTTGGCTCAGGGATCGCCGACGACGAGTTATCGGCGCAGGTCGCAGCTGTTCTTGGTAATCAACCTTCCGGGCGCACCGTGACCGTGTCGATGGGTACGCGCGATCCGAAGCTGACCACCGAGCAAGCGGAGCAGTTGGGCATCACCCAGAAAATCTCAAGTTTCACGCAGCAGTTTC
>SXGQ01480932.1_pt1 | contig 11432 bp, 15 predicted proteins | sample 3178371 | NCBI WGS metagenome assembly SXGQ01 (sample SAMN11356859, study PRJNA531348) | freshwater metagenome | isolation source: freshwater sample F1-20 | place: China: Fuxian Lake, Yuxi | collected 2017-12-25 | reverse complement strand
GTATGAATATCTATCTTGTAAAGAAGGTGGAACTTTCCAGTTGGACCGTATCCACGAGGGTAACCTTCATAGAATCGAAAGAAACGATGCTTTCTTTTTTGCTTTGTTTGACAAAGACAATGGTTTGGAGTGTCTGAAGATTTGGAAGGGATCTACATCTGCGGTCTTAATCGAATGTAGGGATAAATTTAGAACAATGTCTCAAAGTTCTAACCACATTTGTATCTCAAGAAAATGGGTGATCAATAATTGTGAATTGGTCTACGAAAGAAACTAAAATATAAGTATTCTTACTGGTGATTTATCGTGTTGAATCATCACCTCTTTGTGTTTAGGACCTTCACCGATTACACGATAGTCTGAATTCTTGAAAACTAAAACTTGGTCATCATTACTGTAGACTATCCAGTTAAGTTTAGGTTTATCTAGATAAGTTTCGTTCATCCCTTTTGCTACAACCTCCCACTTTCCGTCTTTCATCGTAGCACTTATCAATGGTTTGATTTGAAAACCTTTATTTTTAATTACAAAATCAATCCCACCTTTTTCATCTTGTGGTGAACCTTTACAAAATACCAAAATATCGTCATCTGTAAGTCCAGTTTCATTCTTAATTTTTTCTAACGTTTTCTTTTCTAAAGCCCATCCTTTTTGATTTGTTTTCCATACAATATCTCTCAATTTTTCTGCTTCGATACCTTTTTTACCAAATAGTTTTTCCTTGTTGTTTGAAATCCATTTGATAAAATTTTCAACAGATTTGTCTACTTCAGTGAAATCTTCTAGGAAATAATCGAACATTTTGTTTCTCATCGCATTATTGGAGTACATATAATTCAAAATAGACCACCTATCACCTTCCTCGGCTGGGAAATCATCATCTATAAACCCTTCACGCGTTTTACACAGAGGTTCATTGATACTTCCGATATTATTTGGATACAACTCTCTAAGAATATTATTAATTAATATAGAGATTTCTTTGGAGTATATTTGTGATGGATTCATTTTTTTTTTGGATTGAAAATTTGATTGTTTTGAAATATTTAATAAATATACAACAAAAAGTTTAATTGTGAGTAAAAAATTGATCACTGAAAAGTTAGGGGTTGCAGAACCAACATTACCTTACATTACTATTGTTTATGAAGAATTGAAAGGTAAAACTATAGAGTTTTACAATTCAGATCTGAGTAGTTATAGTGAACAGATTATAATTACTCTCAAGGATATGTCTTTTATTTATAAAGAATATTTCTCGTTATTTGTTCAGTTTCCAGTTGAAAAATTAATTATTAATTTTTCCGCAAAAAAGAAGAACCAAAAAAATCAAGAATTACTTAAAGTAGGAATTAACTACGCTACTATGGGTGCTGCTTACGATATTGGTAAACGGAATGAAAATGTATCTTACCTGAAAAAAAGTAGTTCGAGATTACCCAAATACGTTTTGGAGGATATCAAAAATAGTTTGGTATTGAAGTCAGATTTTTATATTGAAATAGGTGATAACTTCGATGATGAACAATTGAAAAAATTACTTAAAGATTTGGAAGATACTATTTATCACGAATTTGCACATTTCTATGAATATTACAAACGTCTAGAGTCTGGATCCAAAGCTTTAGATTTTACTTTAGCCTATGTCGGTTCAAAAAATTATAACGTACCAAAACCTATATTCAAATTGTGGAATAGGTTTCTATATTTAATTTATTTTTCTGAACCATATGAAATGAGAGCTGTCACTCAAGAAATTTCCAATAAATTGAAAAGAATGTCATTAAGTGAATTTCGTGATACACCATATGGTCAAGTGATACAAAAAATGATGGATTTTGATGCCGAAGAGGATTATCAAAACATATTAGACGAAATATCTAATTACAATCCTAATTTAGAAACTAGTATATTAACACGTTTGTATGGTTGGTATTTACAAGATTATTTTAAAGACAGTTCTTTGACTGACAAACTTCCTCACAAAATTATAATGAAGTCTAAGGACATCAAAACATTGATGAAAAAATTTCAACCAAGAATTAATAAAGCTGGTAATGATTTGAACAAAAAGGTTTTAAAATTTGTCGCTCAATATTCAAAAGATCCTTTTGGAATTGATCTAGATAATTAACTATTGAATATTTTCTCTATTTTTGGTGCAGATGAAGCAATAACCGTATCTCTTCTATCTTGCATAGACAACTTAAATAATTTAGTTGGATCAAGAATATTCTGATTTTCAATTCTCTGATTCAGTCTATTTGCGAATTTTTGAAAAAATCCAGGTCCGTTCCAAGTAGCATATGCAAAATGAAACTTAAGTCTTGGATCTGACTCTACTATTTTTCGACTTTCAGGTTTTAGATATTTTCTTGAGTACTCTTCATAGGATCTTCCCAAAATTATACTTAACAAATTTCTTAATTTTTCATTAAGGGAACCTGTCGGCATATAGTAATGTTTCCAAACTTCCTTGTTTTTGTTTTGGTCAACTAGTCTCCAAAATTCTCGACCTTCAGAAGACGTATTCAATGTTCCACCATGTTTTCTATCCAACCCGAATAAAGTTTCTCCAGACCTTCCCATACCCGATTTGTAATGCCAAGCTGGATTGTAATACCCACCTTCCAATTTTTCAATTATTTTATCGGTAACTTGTCTAAAATTTTTAAATTCACCGTCATATTTGAAATCAGTATCAAAATTTAATTCAGAAGTGGAGGTGTCATCAGATGAGCTTGAAGGTTCTTTTGGGTCTAGAACAATTTTGAACAATGTTTTCAACAAATCATCTTGTTCATACAATAACTCATATTGTCTTCTGAGTTCTTCTTGCAGGTTATTGACTTTATTCATAATAATATTTGAAAATTAATTAATTGTCCAGTTCGGACAATTTGTCCAAAATAAGATTACCTAATAAATAGAGTTGATCTTTATTAAAAATACCTCTTTCGACATAATATTTTATCTTATCGAAAACTTTTTGGGGGTTTACAGGTCTTCCTTTGAATCCACTTTTTTTAACATTTACATCACCCATTTCAACATCTGGTGTATCAATAACTGGTTGAGTCAGTGGATTTTTACGAGGTCTTCCACGTTTTGGGCGAGTATCATTACTTGTGACAATGTCAACATTAGTTTCAGGTTCTCCCACAACCAAGTTAACAGATTGATCTTTACGAGGTCGTCCTCGTTTCAAGGCTGGTTTTTCTTCTTTAGGTGTGATGGTTCTCATCATTTTATCGAGAACCGATTTTGGTACGTCGTATTCGAAATATTCTCTTATAATCTCATTTTGATCGATAAGATTCATTTCGATTAATTTTTGAATATGCCCTTGAGATAATTTGAGTTTCATTGTATTTTTAACATAAATATATTTATGTTGTGAATGGTGATTTTTTTTAGTATAATTTTTTTAATTTTGATTGGATACATTGGTGGAAGTTGTTATCCAAGTAGTAAAAAAAACTTATTTAATTTTCGTAACTCCAAGTGATGGTGAGAAAGAACCTGTGTCAATTTTTGTTTGATTGAGATCACTATCAACAAAATTTAAAATATTTTTCACGATATCATTGGTAATTTCTTTTTTGTATCCCAATTTTGTTTCAATTTTGAAACCACTTTGTGAAGGTACAACTCTAGTTATGTTAATAACTCGATTCAATTCTGGAATGGAAAACCTTAATTTGATCATTTTGTTTTTGTTGTTTTCTATGTGTATTGAACCATCAGGGTCGATTTGAATATTCCTACCCAAAAGTTTGATAGTGTTTTGTTCTGTAATTTGGGTAATTGATTCACGGTTTTTTTTTCCAAAAAGATGTACATTCTGATAGATATCACCGTTGATCAAATCACCATAGAGTTCAGGATCCACAATAGATTCTTTCATAAGTTTTTCTCCGATGTAATCATATAATTTTGCGATTTTTTTCATCATTTTGTTTGAAACAAATTTAAACAAATTTTCAGTTTTGTCCAAAAATTTATTAGGATCTGACATAATTTTATCAAGTTTATTCTTAATAAATTTTTTACGCCACTCTTCTTTTTTTCCTCTTAAACCAACTAAATAATCTAAAGGACTTGTACTCAGAAGTTCAGTGAATACTTCAACGTTTCTTTTTTTAAAAGTATTGATCCATAAATCAATCATAGCATCAACTAATTCATCATCATTTTGGTAATCGTCCAAGTCTCGACCAATTTGTTCAAAAATTTCTTTTATTTCGTCAATATAATTGTATAAATCACTCCTAAGTTTTTCTTTGGAAAACTGTGATATTCTTTTTAAATGTTGATAAGTCTCAGTAGAAGTCAAGAAGTTATAAAATTTACGTTTGTCTATATCTTGAAGCATCATTTTTGTCGCAATTTCTGTAGGTCTTACAGTTGACTCAATATTCGAAATATAATATAAATCAAAGGCCAATTGTCTGAGGGGTTCAATTTTACTACCTATCAATTTTTTTGATGCTTGATAGTTTACTAGTTTTCTTAAATTAGCTTTTTTGGCTCTGTTCTCATCGTAAAAATGTTTCACCTCGTGAGCAATTGATGAAATACTTTCTCTGTAGTTTTCGAATAAAAATATTTTGAGATCTTCGACATCCCAATTTTCAGGGACAGCCAAGTCCAAACCAAGCGAAATCTCACCAAAAGGTTGTTTAAAAACTAAATTAGGTTTTTCATTACCAGAATCTACATTAATTTCACTAAAATGTTTCCAACCTAAAATTTTTGGTGAATCAACTTTGTCGGTTTCTGTAATCTCAACATTGAATTTGATTTTATTAAAAATAATATCTTCAACTTGAGCTGGTGGAATTAAATCAAATTCCAAATCATATTCAGTTTCTGATTCGTCTAAAACATCAATTAAATTTCTGATTAACTCTTCATATATTGAAACAGCCGTTTGATAAATGCCCTTGGGTACACCTAATCTTTCAGTTATTAATTTTTTCATACACTATAAATAGTTTTTATTGAAAATTTTGACTTTTTTATTTTTATCTTTATTTTTGAAATAAAAAAATGAAAAAATATTTAATAGTATTAATTCTAATTTTTATAAGTTATAATGTAATATCTGGTATTGTTGGATACAGACTAACAAGATCATCTGATTTTGATATTATAGGTATTGACATCTCACATCATAATAAGATTTATAATTTTAAAAAAATAGATAAAGACAAAAAATTTTGTATAATTAAAGCTACAGAAGGAAAATCGTTTATTGATCCTAAATTCAAATATAATTGGATACAAAGTAAAAAAAATAAATTGATCCGTGGTGCATATCATTATTATTCTCCTAAAGTTTCGCCACATAAACAATTTGATAATTTTAAAAAAGTTGTCCAATTATCAAAAGGGGACTTACCTCCATTCTTAGATGTTGAAGAATCACACATTAATGTTGAAGATTTAAACACTTGGATTAATCTATGTAAATTACACTATGGTGTAGAACCAATTGTATATTGTAACTATTTTTATTTTAAAAAATATTTGGATAAAAAATTAATAAAATGTCCACTTTGGATTAGGTCACCTAAAATTATTTCTTTGACCCCAAATTTTACAGATTATAAATGTTTATTTTGGCAGTATTGTTGGACTGGGAAAGTAAATGGAATAAGTGGTGATGTGGATTTAAATAGTTTTCTAGGTTCAAAAACAGAATTTGAAAACATTTTAATAAAATAAAAAAAATTCACTGTTTGAGAAGTGGTATTATTTCATATAGTTTGTTATACATCTTATTAATATCACCTTTGTTTAAATATTTATACGTACTACCATATTTACCCTCATAATTTGGGATATAGTTCTGTAGTGGTTGGTCTGGATATATTTTTGATTTGGGATCACTTTTAACAACTTTGTCTGTGCAAGGTCCAGCCAAAAATTTAGGTGAAGAGGATTTACACCATCTATGGTTAATGTTTTCTATATTAGAGTTATGTGCTGCTAATATTGCGGTATTGATTGCTTGATTCTTAACACCTTGTTTAAAATAATATCCTTTTGATCCTCTCATTGTAACTTTATCTCCTGTATAATTTGTTTTTAAACTATTGTAATATTGTGTAACTAATTTATAAGTTTCTGTTAATGCTCCTAAAAAACCAGATTTATATTTTTCCCAATCTAAATTATGTCTTTTACCTGTGGATGGTTTTATTTGTGCTGGACCTTGCGAATAGTCATTTTTATCTGCCCTAGGTAATAATTCACCCCAGTTTTGCCACCGTACTATCTTATTCAAAAAATTACCAAAATTAGTTTCCTTATTGAAGATTATCAATGTCATAACTAATAAATTCGGATCAAAGTTTGGATTTTTTTTTGCCCAATCAAAAATAATATCAGCTTCCACAACACTACCCCCAGGTCTAAGATCAAGTCCATAAGTATAAATTTTTGATGCATCATCTAAAATTTTAGCTATTTTACCTTTAGGGCTACGTGGGTCTAACCCCATAAGATATGAAGTATTTACAAACGTTTGTGGGCTTACCATTCCACCCATACTCTGCTCATCTATAACCCTTTTAATTATAGATCTGAGTTCAGATTCAGTTAATCTGATTATCATATATTAACGTCAACGTTTAACCCATACTATTTTCAAATCATCTGCAGGGTCAGCTATTTCTTGACCATCAATTGAATGAAATACTATAGGTTTACCAGTCTCGTCTATAGCACCAACAATACCTGTGTGCGTATTAAACGTTGGTTTCCCCAAATTTGCAGCCGTTTTACCTTGAACTAAAGCTAGTTCATAACGTTTACTAGGTTCATAAAAAATACCAACTCTATCACCTAGTTGTAAGTTTTTACTAGGATAACCATTGAGACTCTGCACAATCTTTCTTAGTTGTTTGTTTTCATCAGTATCTTGCTTGTCCTTGATTTTGTCCTCTATTTTTTTACCAGGTCTTTCAATTATTTTATTCAAAATTGGTAAATACTGATCACTATCTAATTGATCAAAAGCTGAATATACTCTTGTTCCTGGCCCATAGTAATATGAAGTCCAAGCGTTTCTACTTATATCTTTGCTTGAAATTTGATTGAGAAAGCCTCCACATCCTTTGTGTTGAATCTCTGGTAGTTTCCCATTTTCTAAGTCTTTTTTAGTTATTTGGTTCTTGTATTCATTTTTTAATCCTGGCCACAATTTAAACTCAGCTTTTTTTTGTTGATCTTGAGATAATCCACCTAACAATGGATTAACACCTAAAATTTTTGCGGTAATTGGACCAACAATACCATCTGGATTTAATTTATTTTTTATTTGAAAATTTCGAACAGCTAGTTTGGTCTGTCTACCATATACACCATCTATACCATCTCGATTAGGTCCTGATGAACCCAAATCATATCCCAATTCTTTTAGTTTCTTTTGAATATTAATTACTCGTACTCGAGGAATTATATCTTGTTCAAAATCAGAAGGTATTCGTCTTCCGAGACCTTGTTCTGATATTACACTTTTAATTATTCTGAGTAGATCAGACTCATTTAGTTTAATTATTTTTTTCATGCTCATCTATTTCAACATAAATATCGTTAATTTGAAAAAACGAATATTTATAAAAATGTTAAAGTTGAAATCTTTAGTGACCGAGATTATCATTTCAAGACACGCAAAAAATAGGTTAATAAAACGATTCTATGAACCTTCTGGTGCTATACCAGTATTAATGAGATATCGAGATGAGAATGGTGTAATACAAAAAGAAATTGTTGGTTCGTACAAAATTCCATCGGACATTAGACGAAATCTAAAATCGGACATCCAAAGTTTGGAATATTTGAAAATGGATGATAATGAACGTTATGGTATTGTTGTTTGGGTCTTCAAAATAGTACCAACTGATTCTAATTTGACATTTATTGATAAAGAGACTGAGAATAAATGTGTAGCCGAACTTAACAAGAATCCAAAAAACAGACTTTACTTTGATTACCCAGTAGAGGAAGGAAAAACAAGTTATGGGGATGCATTATTTTTGATTGTACAACATAACATACTTAAAACGGCATATTTCAAACCGTACGTTATGATAAAAAGACAAGAAAACGATCCTGACTCACAATTTAAAAAAATTTATTTTATCAAAGATCTGATCGATACTAAATTGAATCCAAAAAGTAAGAAACCAAAAGATTCGGGAGAGTCAAACCAAATTTGAGGTTTGTTTAAATTCACTTATTTTTACCTTGACAATGGGCTCGTTGGGAAAAACCTTTTGGGTTTTTACAATTAATCGATTTTTTGTATTTTTGAGACCATTTTTCAGTCATATCAGTCCTTGTTCCCAGCATATCTTCACCGTAGAAAAATCTCTTGAATTGACTCAGTTTTTCGTAATCATTTTTTTTGTACGGTTCAATAATATTATTCTCTCCATAATCTTCCAAAAAAAACTTCCCTAAATTTTCATTAAATTTCAGATTGAAAGTACCTTCATCTGATTTGTGGATAATTTTTGGGTCTGAGTACAAATCCCAAGACAATACATCTTGTATTTGACCTTCTAATCTCTTTTTTTGGTATTTTTTTATGATCAGACGAGTTTCTGGATTCAACTTTTTTGTTTCTATAATCAAAACGAGATTTAATGGTTTTCCGATTAAATTGTTCAATTCTCTTTTTGAATTACTTTTCAAGAAACTTTTCAAATCGGACTCGCTTATTATTCTTTCAATTGTAGTTTCTCGAATTTTGTAAATCATACACGTAAATATTTCAATTGTTTCGATTTTGAGGGATGAACATTAAATATTGTGTCGTATATTTGTCTTACAAACAACAAAAACTATGGACATAAGACAGGTGAAACGTATGGCAACTGATTTGATGAACAAACACGGGTTGTCCACTAAAGGTTGGAGATTCAGATTTGACAATGCCAAGGTCAGGTTTGGTTCTTGTAACTACACTGACAAGGAAATCACACTATCAAAACCTTTATGTGAACTCAATTCAGAGAAAGAAGTTCTTGATACTATCCTACACGAAATCGCGCACGCTCTTTGTCCGGGACAAAACCACAACAAAGTTTGGCAGAGGAAAGCAATTGAAATTGGTTGTTCTGGTAATCGTTGCTATTCAAGTAGTAATGTAGTCCAACCAAAACTAAAATACACGGCAGTTTGTGTTGGTTGTAAATCCGAATACAGTAAGAGCCGTATTGCTCGTAAATCTTGTTCTTGTGGGAAATGTTCAGGCGGTAAGTACAACCCAAACTTCAAATTAGTTTTTCAATCTAATTACTAGTTTCAATTTTAGATTGGTGATATAAAGACATAGGTATTTGTTGGTAAATTATTGATTAAATACACAATATCTTTATTACTGACTCTAATACATCCACCAGATTTTGGATAACCTAAACTTTGTTCTTTGTTAGTTCCGTGAATATAAATATCTCTACTAAATGTATTTATATTTTCTTTTTGTAGACCATGAAGTGTAATAAAACCAGTTAAAACTTCAGCCGAATGAAGTCTTCCATATTCATCTCGTCTTGTTGAATTTTTATTTGGTGCTAAAATAGTATTTGTTGGTTTTTTACCAACAAAAACCTGATACATTTTACCTAGTTGTCTTTTATCAATTTTTAATAACCCTGTTGGTGTTTTATTTGAATCATCTGTGTTTCCAAACCCTGCGGCTGCGGTTGAGATAATAAACTCTTTATTATTGGGGTATAAAAACATTTTTTGTTTTGATCCTCTTATAATTAAAATTGGAGAATTTTTTTTAATCAAGTTTTGATTTATTAATTCATTTCTAATTTGTAAGTTGTTTAATCCATATAGTTTTTGATTTGAATCTGGTTTTCTAAATACATTATATTCAAAAATTTTTGGTTTTTTTGAATTTTCTATAAACAATAAAAATTTATTGTAATTATTTTCAGATATAATTATTTTCATATTAATACCTCCCAGTGATATACACGTGAATTACTTGTGGAATCTTAGTACAAATTATGTCATTACCATCCATATCTTGACAAGGAATATCAGGTAAGTCTTTCACATATTCTCGTATTTCTCTAGGTGCTAAAAATCTACCGTTCGGATTTTTACGCATTATATTTCTTACCAACGGACCTTTTGGGTAAAGTTTGTCTCGATCATAATACTCTTTGAGTATTTCTAATATTTTGTTTTTTACATCCACCTTTATAAATATTGATTCGAACAAAAAAACGATTACATTTGAAATCATGACTAACAAAAAATTAATCAGATCTCAATACAACAGAAAAATTGGTGGTGTGTGTGGTGGATTAGGTGAATACACAAATTCTGATCCAACAATTTGGCGTTTGATTTTCGCAATTTGTATTTTTACTCCACTTCCGATTATAATATTCTATTTCCTGGCTTGGATTATTTTACCAGAAAATTGAATTATTTCTTTTTTTTCACACAATTAGGATAACGTTTACCAAACATTGTTTTCATAGCTTTTTGTGTGTACTCTTTCCGACATCTTTCAGTAATTTCGTTTTCTACTATGTGGTGACAAGGTTTCGGTGTTTTTTCAACCAATTTTCAACATCTTTCATAGTTGAAGCCAAAAAAGCACACTGACCAGTTTTGTAATCGTAGTAGTTGATTCTAACATCATTGGGATACATTCTATCTTTCACGGAATATTCAATTCCTCGATTTTTTCCGTAATCTATCTGTTCTTCCGACAAATTGTCACCTAATTTCTCAAAAGTTTTATAGGACATTGTCATAGAACCGGGTTCAATACGATAATTACCAGTCCAAGTCTGAGAAACATAAACTTTGATTGGAAATTTTTCTTCAATATTCCAAGAATCCTCTCTTTCTTTCAATATGTCTAGGAATTTGATCATAGGATGATTCTTCTTTTTACACTTGGTACCATTTTTCTTATTTGTTCTTCTGTGTACCTTCTTGATATAGGTGTATCCCATAAATACAAACTACCACCAACTTCAAGATCTGATGGTAAGGATGTTAGATTAGTATCTTGAAGATCTAGTTCACCTATAACTTTAAGTCCATTTGGTAATGATTGAAGATTTTTACAAGAATCTAACCATAGATATCCATTCACCGTGAGATTATCTGGTAGTTTTTCGATTTGTGAGTACATCAAATTCAAACTACCACCAACCTTTGTTAGATTTTTTGGTAGAAATTTTATTGGTGAATTTCGTAAATCTAGATCACCTCCAAAACCATTTCTTATGTATTCCTGTATTTTATCATTTGTTCTTCTAATCAATACTTTATCCTTTTCCTCTTTTGATCCTCGAGGAATAAAGATGTTATCATCACTTTCTTTCAATATGTCTAAGAATTTGATCATATAATCTCATTTAGTATATTGTTTCAATATCTCC
>SXGQ01002422.1_pt1 | contig 11432 bp, 10 predicted proteins | sample 3178371 | NCBI WGS metagenome assembly SXGQ01 (sample SAMN11356859, study PRJNA531348) | freshwater metagenome | isolation source: freshwater sample F1-20 | place: China: Fuxian Lake, Yuxi | collected 2017-12-25 | reverse complement strand
GCTGGAGAAAACTCAAGCACTTTGACGAAACCGACCACTACGGGGTGTGATTTTAAGTCGATGCGGCACGAGCGGGCGGGCTTTTGGAAACCACCCGCAGCCTCCCACACGAAAACCCCTCCGTCCCGAACACCGTTCTGTTCAATACGGCAAACCTCTCCGAATTGACAGGACCTGCTTCACTCGAAACGGTGATCGGCGCGGTTACCCATATCAACAAGAACTCGATATCCTCGCGAACGGAAGTTTTTGCACAAATAATCATCCCATCCGCCAAGCAAACGGTTGCCCTCAGATTTGGCAAAGAGCGGCCCAGCATCAAGAAGCGCTTGGCCCTGATAAACCGCAAATCCACCTCCCGTCCAAAGCACCTCAGTCAATCCGGATTGATTATCCTCGGGCCACTTGAAATAGCGCCAGTGGCTGTCTGTTGCACAGATATTTGCGGGATTTTCCCGCACTCGATAGACGGCTGCGATGCACGCAGTATCAAGCGGGCTCCTTTGAATTTCACTGAGTAACCGCAATGCACCACCCGGCTCGGGAATCACATCGTCCTCGACAAACATTACCCACTCAGAATTCACGCTTCCGAGGGCTTCGTTGTAAAGTGCAGCAACTCGGTGATGCTTTTCGACGTTTGAAGTCACTTTAGCGTCCGGCGTAGTGATCAACTCGCAGCTATAGTCGCATCCCGATTGTTCGAATGCGTCCCATCGACGTTCGAGTTCGAATTCAGTGCGACTGCCCGATGGGACTGTCCAAACGAACTTCGTGTGCTTCGGAAACGGCTCGGTCCCGAGCCAATCAAGCAATGCCGCTTGTGCAGAATTCCAATCTCCTCGCCAAAGCGTAACTACCGTTAATACCCCCAATCGGGTTGATGTTTCACCGAACAGCAATTGCGGCAATGCTACAGGTGGAAAGAGATTGAGCCATTCTCTCCGGTATTTTTCAAAATTGCTCCAGTTCGCTTCAATTCGGGGCTCCGGCGGCATCGAATTTGGAATACTGCCGGATGGATAGATGATACCAAGACCGTAGTCCGCGTTAACTACAATCATCGGCAACTCAGGTTCTTCCCATCGAAGACGAACCCACGCTTTCCAACAATCTCCGGTCCACTCACACGACTCACGGGGTACCCTCTGAATCAACTCGCAAGTCGGATTCAGGTCGTGAACAACGATCATTCCGCCGCTCGACAGGCACTTGCGCGCATTTCGTATATCCCGCGACACCACTTCCTCGTGGTGCAATCCATCAATAAAGATAAGGTCAAAACTACGGGTGTTGTTCAAAAAGAAACCATCCGAAGTCACCGAATAGATCGGATGAGGATACGATTGCTCAACCGAAGCTGGATCGACCCCGACCTTTTCCTTGCAGCGAATTGCGCGGAAGTTAGCGCCGGTATCGATTCCGATTTCCAAGTAGGACTGGTAACTTTGGCGGGTTATCAACCAGTTGATGATGTCAGAGCGCCGTGACAGTGCGGGCGGGCTGCTTTTGCGAATAGTCTTCTTGGCCGGTCTAACTACATTAAGTGCAGCGGCCATCTGCTCTCCCGTGCAATCCAGACCGAGAAAACTTATCAGTCGTTGAATTGTATCCTCAGGATCCCTCATCAGATCCGAAAATTCTACCGCGAGGTGAGCGTTCCCAGCACAGAAATCGGCCGCTTTCATCCAAAGAAAGCTCTGCGCAAGATGCGCACGAGGCCAGCCCATCGCGTTCTTCAGGGATTCCACAGAATCCTCCCACGGGCGTTTCGTCCAGATGAACTTTGTTGAACCTCCCCACGCTTGCAAGACGTCATTCGCCGACAAGGTAAGAAGTGGATGTTTCAGCCCGATCGTCGAATGCCCAAGCGCTTGTTGGTTCTCCAGCCAGCACGCAAGTCCATCCACCCGTTCGTTCTGGGCAACAGTTTCCACCATGTCAGGCTCTGCCCACCAACTTCGCAATGCTGCCGCCATCTCGGCGGACTCGAAATAATCAAACCAATAGGGCGCTCCCATCCAGACTCCAAGTTTTTCGAGAATTTCTGCTACCGCGCTCGATCCCGATCGATACGTGCCAATTATTGCGATTGTTTTCGGTGTCATGCAGTTGTTCCTCGATCGAAGCTCATGATGTCGCTATACCCCCCTTGTTGACACGCGATGCGCGGCTCGATCCCATAGGAACAGCCAAATGGGTGCATGTGATTGCCCATCCAGACATCAATTTCGCATCGGGAAGTCCTCAGACATTTGTACGCAGCCTCGATTCCAGCGCGGGAGTAAAGAATCGCGGTCGTTTGATAAGAACCACGCAACCGGCGCAGGTTCTTTGAGAATGGCTCCGCTTCCCGATAGTTCGATGTCGAGAGATACATCTGCAGCCACCCTTCGGGCAACTCAACAAGCGACTCGCGGTATCTGGCCAGCCAATCGTCCACAAAAAGCATATCGTCCTCGATGACTAAGAGCGACTGAATTTCCGACCGGAGAGCGGCCTCAAACACGCGCAAATGCGCCCGCCGACAGCCCGCCACTCCTTGCAAAAATTTCTCCGGCCCACCCACGAGCTTGAAGGTATGCAAGTGAACCTCGGAAGCCTCGAAGTCATTGATGTCCTCGTATCTCACCCGCACGCCATCCACGAACCGAAACCATACCTGTTCCCTTTCCATCATCGCCGACAACTTTTCGCGACGATCCGTGCGCTCCGGCAGACTGATGACTACGACATCATCCGCAAGTTGCCAGAGACCATCCGCCCTTTTGCGGACAATCTCTGTGGTTGCTTGAGGGCGGCTTGTTCGCCCGGTTTCGGGTAAAAAGAAGTGCGCTCCGGTTATACGCCACCCCATTTTCCGCAGGTCCGACTGCAAAGGCGACGCTGCTTCGTGGAGCAAAAGCGAAAGCTCCGTGTGCGAGTACTTCGCAGCCGCTTCGGAATTCGCAAGCGATTCCAGGCGAGCGACGCTCATTCGTGCAAAGCAGGGGCTCGGAACAAATCGATTGCCGGTAATTTTCACCTCCTCCAGCGCCTCGGGGGAAAAGTGGACTACTGTCTCTCCGGGTTTCAATTGAGCCCACAACTCTGCACCGGGGAGTGCTGCGGACGATGCCGACACGAAAACTACTTCACTCGTCCTGCACGCGGTCGCGATCGTTTTCAGGAGCCACGGCAGATTGTTGGCTTGATCGAGCGCGAGGGATGCGATCCGCACATCCCCTGTCGCTTCAGGCAACCAGAACTCTTCCTGCGAGAACCCGGCAAGGACGAGCAGAACCGGCGTGCCGGGAGGAAACCGCCATGTCAGCCAATTACGCTGAAACTCCTCCATTTCGTCCCGCGCGATGATGCACGCAATCGTCGTATCCCTCGGCACCCGCACCGTACCGGCCATCGCGATTGCAGCCTCCGCCTCCAGTTCGGAGCGCAATTGCCATGCTTCTTCCGTCCATGTTTCCGGCTCGCCGGAAAAGACGACCATCGCCTCCGGGCCACCGGTGAACTCTGTCGCAAATCCGCACTTCGCCGCCATTGCCTCGCCTCCCTCCACCAGCAACGGAACGCCCTCAGCAGTGATTGCACACTTTTCGGCAAATACCTCTTCGAGCGCCGACACCGCCAGCATCCCCGGCTGGACAACCAGCGCCCGTTTGAACGGCTGCCATTGCGCAACACCCGCAGGCCAGTCCTCCGCATCCGCGCCAAACTCCCCTAGATTCCACAGTTCCACGCCCTGCCGCGCACACGCGATAGCCAGCGACGGATCCTCCTCGCCCCAATGCACTGCCAGAACCGGTCCCAGCCAATGCTTTCGCACCGAGAAAAGCGAAAGCAGCAGCGCATCCATCGTATCCTTCGAGCGGTTTACCAGCACCACCCCATCGTGCTCCGTCGCCGGTCCCTGCGGCACCGTCAGTTTCCGGTCCGCAGCGCCCATTCGCTTCCACCAGCGACCATCGGCCGACACGCCATCCGGCGCGCCCAGCAGCAGCGCGAGCGAAAATGTAGCCTCCCGCCACCACGGATGCCCGAACAAATCCCCGCACACGACCGCGCCTTCACGCAGCTTTGCCTGCCAATATGGGAGCGCGGCAGCGAGCCAGTCCGGCGCGACCTCGCCCGGCAGCACCAGAAGGTCCAGCGAACCATCCGGAATCTGCGCGAGTTGCTCCAATCCATGCGCACCGAGCATCGCCAGATTGTCCATTCCCGCCGTCTCTGCCGCGAAAAGCCTGCGCAACACCGCGCGGTCCGCCTCCCACATCGGATGCCCGCTCGGGGTATGAACTTGAAAATGATCGATCATCCACACCTTCGCACATTCCCTCACCAGCTCCCGCCAGCGGCCGCCGGGGAAATACCCAATCACTGCCGCATTCGTCATTCGCGAATTCAAAACCGATGCAAATCCGCTCGCTTGCACATCCCGCATCCCAAACCCCGTTTCCCGCATCGCATAGCGGTCCGACTTCCGCCCGCTCCAATTCGTCCAGGGCCAGCCCGTGTGGATGACCGTCATCGGCACCATCGCACGGTGATCCTCATCAAAGCTCATCGTGAAATGCCAGTCGTCGTGTGCACCTTCCTTCGTCCCTGCCTCCCGCACCGGATAGCGGTTTGGCGTCGCGCCCAGGCAGAAGAGATTAAAATACCCGATCACATTCGAGTTCCGCGCCACCAGCGTCGTCCATGGCTCGATATCCCGAATCTGCTCAAATGCCTCCCGCTCCTGCACAATCTTCCGCCCCGCCGCTCCATAGAGCGTCCCCGCCTCCAGCGGCAGCCCCTCCACCCGTGCACGAAAATCGCGCGGAAGCAAAACATCCGCATCCACCAGCAGGCACCACGTCGCATGTTCGCCCGCAGATTGTTTTGCATCGGAATCTGCGGACGACAAAACATCCAGCGCCTCATTCAGCACCGCCGACTTGTGATACGCCGCGTCGAAATCCTTCCCGTCCGGCCGCAACACCTTGCTCAGCAGGACTTCCACTCCATGCTTCGCGCACAGCTCCCGCGTCTGCACATCCTCCGGCACCGTCACCACCAGCCACCGGTCAAAGTGCCGCGCGTTCCCGATGACACATTCCAGATAATCCGAGTAGTTGATGCAGATAGTAGCCGCGACGAGTTTCATGAAAACCGTATGCTTGGAGATGCAGGCGTCCCGACCGCCGTGTCGCGATGCGACCATGATTCGCCCGGTTTGGTTTCGCAGGCGACAGCGACCTTCGTTCGAGCGGTTGTACTGCTTGCGAAGGCGGTGTCGGCGCTCGTTCCTCGCTCTGCCACCGCACTACACGGTCGGCTACCAATCATAGATATACCGCTCCTCATCCGGCACCCGCAGGTCGATTCCGTAATGCGCCGGCTCATACGCAAACTTCGCTGGAGCCGGGTGCGACCAATGACCCGTATCGATCTTCGGAAAATAAATCTCCCGCCCGGCTCCAAGAAACGCTCCCCACCAAATCAGCGCGCTCTGGCAAAAAGCAATGCGCTGGAAGGAATGAGCCAGCCGCAGCGCATCCAGCCCGTCCTCCACATGCCACTCCCCGCCGAGGTCGCGCAGCGCCTGCCGCAGTGGATCATGCTCGCGGTCTGTGAGAAAATGCACCCGCCCCGGAGCCAGCGCCGCCAGCTTCCGTATATCGGTCTCCGTCATCATCGCATCCCCTTCCCTCACTGCAAGCAACAGATCCCCTGCAGGACGCACCGGCAGGGGCACCTCCAGCCGCAGCCAATCCTCCCTTACCCGCTCCCGCACATCCGCAAAAAGGTCAAATCTCTGAAACTCCCCCGCCAGCACCACACACGCCTCCGGCGGCATCTCCAATTCCGCACGCGTCAGATTCCGCCCAGTGTAGGCGTCGCGCGGCCACTGGCCCTCCCATCGGACTCGGGGACTGAAAATGGTTCCTCTGCTTTTTGGATACTTCAACCCTACTCGAAAACCCGGTATGCGTTCGATACAGGACGCTGAGTTGAATCTCTCAGACAAGCAGCGCACGAAAGCCGTTTGAACCATCGTTTCACCTATTCCTCCTGAAAATAGCGGGAGCATCATTGGCGGTTACAATTCGTCATAATAAACACACGTGTTGCATTTTCCCCCACTATCAATCGTTCCTAAGCGCATCCGTCAACGAGTGGTGCTAGTTCTTTCTTGTAGCATTCTGGAAGCATCATCGGACTTGTCGGCACCGACACCAGCGAGATACTCGGAAACAAGCCTGTAACCCTTATCCCGAAGCTTCGCGCTTTTTATTCCATCTACCCAGAGGACCGCCCCCTTGTGGTCTTTAGGTGCTATCTCGTTCAATATCACAATTAGGGCTCTGTCAGAATAAGCGTCCGGAACCGCATTGATCCAATTCTTCGCTCTATCTAAATCATTCTTCGACGCAACGCGCGCAATCGAATCAATGGCAAAGGCCCTAGAGGCTTCGTCTTCTCTCGATAAGGCATAAGTGGTCGCCGCAGATATGTCAGTTTGGGCCAACGCCGGAACATACTTTCTTTCCGCAATACTCCGCCACTGCTTTGGTAGCGATTCAATCCATTTATGGGTCTCAGAAACATCGCTTTGGGACAGTCGCTCTGAAATGATGGATATGAAATCGCCTTTGGCAACATCGTCCCTGACTAAATCCGCAATAGCAAATGCCCGCTCAATATCCACAGTTCTTGCGACCTGCGAGACAATCCCTTGTTCGACCACCCGCGAATCCGCAGAATTACTGTTCGTATTTGCCCAATTCAGCGCAGCCTCCGGATTTTCCTTTGCCCATTCCGTTGCAATGGTCAACAATGTTTGCGAACGAACAGTTGACGGTGGAATTTCGGCTATCAAGTCCACCGCAACACCAATCCTCCGCAGCTCGATAGAACGATAAACCCCGGCAACCACGGCATCAGTCCTTAATCCTCCGTTAAGGCTCTTCAAAGTGCCGGCTATAAATGAATCCAAATTGGCTTTAGCGCATGTCTGAAGCACCGATGAGCTCAACATGCTCTTCTCAACCTGATTATGTGTTACAGACATGGCGAGGGGAAGGTTCGCAATATCTTCTACACAAAGTTGCTCTGCAACCCTCCTAAACGTAGATTTGACTGCGTTCGGATTAAGCGTCTTTTCCATCTCCTGCCGACACAACAACAAGTCTCGCCGTGCCAGTAAAAGCCAATAATTTTGCGACCCACCAGAAGATGTTGACTCTATCTTTGCATTTGAGTTACCTCCGCTAACCACCTCATCTATCTCCCGATTCTCCATATCCGGGACCGGCGCCAACGGTATAGCAAGCCTCGGCTCAACATTTACATCACGTGATCCAGAATTCAGAACCCATAGACAGAACAGGACACAAGCAGTACATCCCAAAGCGACCCAATTCAGTAAAGATCGTCGAACGGCGGCACTTCGCTCTGACACTATGCTTGTCTTACGTGTCGTATTCATGCCTCAGGAAACATTTGCCGATATTCTGCTTCAGTAAGCGAAACTTCGAGTTCATACATCGATATAGAGCTTTCTAAAGGAGGATTAATTGCCGCCCACGGAGCGGGCTGACCTGCAGGCGCAAGCACACCGGGATTTTCTTGCTGAATGTAATTGCCGCTATTTTCGACAATTTCGTCTCCGCCCTCCCGTAGAAATGCGATAGCTTTAAGGAAAAAGGTTACGCTCTTGGAATCATCTGAAAGCTTCGCCCAAATCTGCAACCCTATCGTCAGTGGGCCGGATTGCGCCTTAGGTGCTGCGTTCATTGTAATAACAAGCGGCTTGCCTTCTTTAGTGAAGCCGGGATTCTCGGCAGTAAACGAAAATGGCAGCTCCACTGTCTCTTGCTCTACATCAATAGTCGAGCCATCTCCAGCCCCGCTATCTTCAGCCACAACTCGCGCGGCTTTGAGATTACCGCTGGCAGATTGTTTTCCGTAGTAATGAGTCTTGCCATCATCAGGACCATCACCTTTGGTAACTAAGATTTTTGTGATTGTTAGTGAAACATATTCAATGGTCCCATATGGACTTGGCGACTTCCCAGACTGCTTTGCATCTCCATCGATATTACTATATCCTCCGACGCTCCCATTAACTTTGACTGGATAGATATTAACAGTAGAACTACCTCCGCAAGTGTTTGCTAGCAATTCTTCCGAAAAGACATTCACCGCCAGCACCGTGATGAGAACCGTCGCCGCAGTTCGCTTCAAGAACGACCGTCTGGTCATCCTCGATTCGGTTGCGGGTTTGAATATACCTGGCTCCATTCCGGTCGTTACTTGCTCAGTGGTGGTTTTCATGTGTTTTTGATTCTGGTTTGTGGTTTTGTCAATGAGTGGAAATTTGGAAACGAACGTTTAGCCGCGCAGGACCGTGATAATGTCGCTGGACTCGCCGACTTCGGAATCGCCGATGCAGCCGACAGCCATGTATTCGCAACGCTCGGGGACGCCGGATTGCGCGGGCGTAGAGTCTGGTCGTCGAAGGAACATCGGTGATGACTGACTCATTGGCGCCTTTCTCACTTTTTTTTAAACATCATATAAAGCCCAATGAATAAAAAGAATACAGCTAATAAAATGAGCCAAAAAGACGAGCTGTAATTAAATGTCCCGTCGGAGCTTCTCCACGGATCATAAGGCACGTCAAAAGATACCCACGCAGTATAGGCCGCTTGTAAAGAGCAAAGCAACACAAGGCCGGCTCTACAGGCCTTATCAATTTTTTTACGATCTAAGGACACGGCGGTAGTTTGTTAATGTATGGCTGGGCTGCGTCCAAGAAAGCCTGCTTCATAGCATTGAACCTTCGCCTTTTTCCTTCTATTACCGCTTGGGCAATATTGAAAGCAAGGCAGAGCAGAAACGCCGCCACAATCGCTACCAAAGCTGCTGGTGGAGCGCTAACCAACATTGTGAACAAAAAGGTTCCCATAGCCGCTATCAACTGCATCAATGACAGAATTGCAGCTATATCCCGCTCGAATTGTGCGGAGGCATTATTTACGACGGTATCCAACGCTCGCTGGGCCTCACCCTTACACATGCCCGTAACTGTTAGACGCATCTCGTTAGAAGTGGAACCTATATCACAACACCAGACTGTTCCGACAAAAAGAACTTCACCATAGTTTCCGCTAAGCGTATAAGTTGCAGTGAAGGTGCATTTGCCTGTGGCTTCCATCTGATTCTCTCCGCCGAAGCTACCAATAAGAGGGTTAATCTGATCCCCCGAAGCACGAATGGAAATTGTTTCGCTGCCTATCACACCGTCAAGTCCTTTAGGCTTGCTAGACAACTCAATTTCAATTTTTGGACCGGCTGGAATTGGCGTCATCGGGACGACCGTAAATCCAAGTTTCTCCCATTGTCCCATGAGTTCTTCCGCCTCATTAACTAACGCCTTAATTCGATTCGCTTTAGCAATCAACAAGTCAGCATTCCCTTGGTTTGCGCTCATTTCATTCCGGATTTCCAGTAACTCATTGGTAATCTCCTCAAATCTTTTGGTAAGCTTCGCCGAAGCTGCTTGCTCCTTCCATGCAGGGGGAACGAATTTACCAAGGTCCACTACAGCCTTAGACTTAAGTTTTAGTTCACAAGATGGCTCGCATGGTTCGGTCGATGATCCGGATTGTTCTCCCTTTTCCGCCTCTGCAAACTCAGTCATCGCAAACACCGTTTTCAAAACCGTCTCTTTGCTTCGTTTCATGAACGCCCTGCGAGTCATCCCTGCCTCAATTGCCGGGCGGAACGGATTCTCCAAATCGGTGGGTGAGTTGTTAATGGTGCTCATGGTGCGATGAGTGAATGGTTTGTCAATGGACGGTTTTTGAGAGAGAAAGAGGCTCAGCCGTGCAAGACGGTGATAATGTCGCTGGGATCGCCGACTTCGGAATCGCCGATGCAGCCGACGGCCATGTATTCGCGACGCTCAGGGACGCCGGGTTGCGCGGGTGGAGTCTGGTCGTCGAAGGGGAAGGTCTTCCTTTTGGCCACGACGAGTTTCCACTGCGTCTGGCCGACGAGCCGCATGTAAATATTCACGGTTTCCGCATAGTTCTTCCGTCCGGTGATGCGAACGAAGCCGAGGTGACTCTCCGCTTTCAGCCGGGGCTTGATGGTGTCGGGGTCGGGTTTGCCGCCGGTGGAGGCGATATTGAGCGCCTGGCCGATGCCATCATTATAGCCGGACTGCTTGCGCCAGATGCCGAAGATGCGGCGCAACTCCGGCTCGGCGTCGGCAAATGCGGCATTTGCATCGCCCACCGCGGTATCCAGGTCCCGCTGGACATCGAGCACATGGGCATACTTGGCCACAAGCGGAGCGAGGATGGCCTTCACGGCGCTGACGGCACCGGACTCCAGATTGAGAGCGGCAGCGTGCTGATCCACTTCATCATGGATATTTTTTGCCCAGTCGTGGCGGTTTTGGAATGAATCAGGAATAAAGTCTTCGGCCATATTGTTGGTGTGGTTGGTGTGTTTTACTCAGGAAAGAGGAATACCGAATGGGTGTAACCGGTAGCTGTAGAGTCGCTTGCGGGCGCAGCCATAGCCCCGCAGCACCTCGCAATTGCTGGAGGAAGCACCATTTCCGCCGCCGGAAGCGCGATTTCTTCCAGCAGAAGTCCGACTTCTGCCGAATCCTGCGCGACTACCGCGGGAAGAAAATCCGCTGGTGTCACCAGAAGTGCGACTGGATGCTCCAAAAGTCCTCCAACCTCCGGCAAAAGCCGCGCTCCTCCCGTCCCCTTCCGGGCAACCTCCGCATCCGACGGAACTCCCGCCAGCAAAGACGCCACCACCGCAGAATGGAATATCGACTCGTTTTGAGGAAAACCGCGACCCAGCGTGACTGGCGATTTCCGACGGGTACCTGTTCGAAAAAATGCTGGACTCGCAGGAAAAAACGGCGCTGACGCCAGTACTATAGACTTCCCGACTTCCCGACTTCCCGACTTCCCGACTTCCCGACTTCCCGACTTCCCGACTTCCCGACTTCCCGACTTCCCGACTTCCCGACAAACTCGGGGAACTCCCGGGATTCGGGACGAATTACGTTATGGAAGGACCTGCGCATGGGATGGTGCGATAACTTTTCGACTCTTGCCTCAACTCCCGACGAATTGTCAATGCCTTTTATAACAAAAGTCTGACTAAAGCGTTATTGAGAGACGGTCCGAGAAAGTTGCGCGCAACCCGAAGGCAGCATGAAAGCAAATGCCGCCGCGGGAACCTCGGAATTCGTTAACGACGGGAAAAGCGACGTTTTCCGCCAATGTGCGTGAGATGTGCGCCCTCCGAACCACGCTCGAAGTAGCTCACTAAGCCTTGCCATCAAACGTTTCGACTCGTGTCGGAAGCGGACGCTGCGCCGGCGATTCGGAAAGTTTTCTCGATTTCATGAGACACTT